>Ga0247727_10009654_pt1 | contig 17366 bp, 13 predicted proteins | sample WisWelCaveWW1625_FD_202498 | JGI IMG/M metagenome (GOLD analysis project Ga0247727, IMG submission 202498) | Biofilm microbial communities from Wishing Well Cave, Virginia, United States - WW16-25 | ecosystem: Environmental > Aquatic > Deep subsurface > Groundwater > Cave microbial mat | place...
CGTTACCAGCGTCATACCTGAAGTGGGATTACTCGAAACACCGATCAATCCAACAATTCGCGAGGAGACAGCGACAAATAAAACGCCAAAAAACGCCACACCGCAAGCCGCGACAAAACGCTGCGGAAAAGTCAGATTACCGGCGAATAATCCCGGAATCAACGCAAGGACGATTATGACCAGCGCGGCTCCCGCAATCACCACACTGCCTGGCAAATCGGTATCGGTGCGACGGTCCTCACCTGAATCTCTCTTTTTTCTGTCGCGTCGCAATCCCGCTGCAACGGCCGTCAACGAAGCATACATTGTAGGAAGGGACTGCATAACAGCGATGGTTCCTGCTGCTGCAACGGCTCCGGCTCCAACATAACGCACATACGATGCCCAGATCTGCGTTGGTTGCATGTCTCGAATCGGAATCCGGGACTTCACATTGAGAATTTCCGGAAATAATGGAAGCGCCAGTCCATCACCGACAATCGCAATCAACGGAATCAAAACGAGGGCCGCAATTAAACTGCCTGAGACCATGATGCCTGAAGACCGGTATCCGATGATGTATCCAACCGCCAGCAGCGCAGGCGCAATCTCTAGCGAAAGGACGGCTTTGGGCAATCCCGGAATCACGTACCTGATTTGATCCGGCATCAGATGAAGTAGACCGAGTGCCAGCTTGACGCCAAGCCCTACGGCCAGTCCAATGAAAATCCATTTGGATGCGGAAGCTTCACCCTCGGAGGCCTTCAATACTTCAGCACAGGCGCGACCTTCGGGATACGGTAGTTCTTGATCGGCCTGCACGATCAGCAAACGGCGAAGTGGAATCATCGCGCAGACTCCGAGGATTCCACCAAGCAAAGCAAGAACTCCGACTTGCCAGAATGTGGGCCGTGCATCCCAGAGAAACAATGCAGGAATCGTGAAGATGGTCCCGGCTGCAAGCGAAGAACTGGCGCTGCCGACGGTCTGGGCCATGTTTGCTTCGAGGATCGTGCCACGACCCCACAAAGACGCGCCGGCCCGAAATACTGCAATAGAAAGAACGGCAATGGGGATGGATGTGGTGACCGTCAGTCCGACACGCAATCCGAGATAAGCATTTGCCGCTCCAAAAATTACACCGAAAACAATGCCGGTCAAAATTGCTTTGGCCGTCATCTCTGCAACTTCACCGGTGGAAGAAATCTGTCTCAGCTTTTCATCCTTCATATTGTTCCGCCGCCTTTCGCTGTAGTGTTGTCGAAACATTATACCAGCCGAATCGACTACCGGACCCGGAAACCACCTTCTATTCCGGAAAAGACAATGGAACGTAGGCTTCCAGCCTGCATTACGGGCCGAAGGCTTCCAGCCTGCCGAGGAGCGGACTGGAAGTCCGCGCTCCTAAATGCAGGCAGGATGCCCGCGCTCCGAACTACTCGACTTTCCGGATGGGACTTCTGCGCAGATTCTCGATTGTTAAGGATTTGTAGTATCTCGTTATTGTTGTTTCGGGCGCAGAGTTCCTGTATTCTCGGTTAGCAAGGGGAACTCTGATGGCGATTCGTGAAGGGCGCTGGGATTGCACGCGATGTGGAACGATCGGCAATCTGGGCCGCCACCTGTTCTGTCCAAACTGCGGAGATCGGCGCGCTGAAGGAGTTCGCTTCTACCTTCCAACCGACGAACAGATCATCGAAGACGAATCAAGATTGCGGACCGCAAAGGCCGGGGCCGATTGGATCTGTCCGTACTGCGGTTCAAGCAATCCTGCAACAGCTCCTGTCTGTACCCAATGTGGCGCTGAAAAGGGAGATGCCGGCGTTCAACAAGTCGGAGAGTATTCGATCGATCAAGTTCCGCGTTCAGGGGATAACGCCCCGAAAGAACGATCGCCTCAAGCTATCGCGCAGCAACCGCCGGGCAAAGGAAAGACAGCAAAAATCATCGGCGGCGCTGCACTTGCTCTGATCGCTTTGTTTGCGTTGCTGGCGGTTCTGGCAAGGCGTACTTCAGAAACCACAGTCGCAGTGGCCGGTCTCGAATGGGAACGAACGATATCCATTGAAAAATTCGTTCCGGTAATTGAAGAAGACTGGACTCTTCCGAAAAGCGGAAAGCTTCTTTCGCAGCGCCAGGATGTACATCACCACAATCAGATCCTGGATCATTACAAAACCGGAACGAGGGAGGTCAGCGAACAAGTTAAAACGGGAACGCGCACGTATGTCTGCGGACAACGCGATCTCGGTAACGGATACTTTGAAGACAAAACGTGTACGGAGCCGGTCTACGAAACACGCACACGAAAAGAAACTTACCGCGAACCCGTGTATCGCAAAGAACCTGTTTACCAGACGAAATACAAGTTTGAAATATACAAATGGCTTCCGGACCGTACGGAAAAGAAAAACGGAAACGACCACAACGCAGCGTGGCCGGAAACGAACCTGGTCTCCAACCAGCGTGAATTAAATCGGACAGAAAAGTATATCGTCACGTTCCGTGGAACGGAACAGGAGCAGTACCGCCTGGTATTCCCGTTTGAACGATGGAAACAATTCGAAGTCGGCAAGACCATCGAGGCCAATACTCGAAGCTTCGGAAGCGTTCTGGAAATCGAAGGCGGAAAACAGGAATGACGTCTTTTATATAACGCATTGCACCCTCAGACTATGAAAATGTGATAGATGTGGCCAGGTAACCGCCGGGCTATTTTCGGATTGGATTCGCTTTGATTCGTTTTGCTTCGTTCTGCTTCGTTCCGGCGTAATGTGAATCAACTCGCTTCGCGTGGATCGAGCTCGATCACGCGCTTTCGCATCCACAGGAGCAGAGCAAGGCCTGGAAGCGCGGTGATGAACGTAATCACGAAGAACGTTCCCCACCCGGTCGCCTGGGCGAGAAACGCCGCAGGAGGTCCCAGGAAAGTGCGCGGCACGACTGCAAGCGCCGACAGCATTGCATATTGCGAGGCGGAAAAGCGCTGTTCACAAAGCGCCATCACGAAGGCTACGAAAGCAACGGCGCCCATTCCGCCTGCGAAATTATCGAAGCCCACTGCAAGTACCAGCACAGAGGTGTTTTTACCAACCAGAGCCAGCACAGCATAGCCGAGGTTCGTAAACGCCTGTAATGCGCCGAAGACCAACAACGCGCGCCATAACGACAAGCGGGCCAGCAGGGCCCCGCCCACCAGCGTCCCGAAAAGCGTCGCGACGATCAAAGTGGTCTTTGAATAGAAACCCACTTCGAACGCGGAGAAGCCGACTCCGGAGATGAGAAATGCAGTAAACAACTTCAGGGCAAAAGCATCCCCCATCTTGTAGAGTACAACCAGGGCCAGCAGCGCCCACGCTCCATTGCGTGCAAAAAAAGATTTCAGCGGTCCTGACACTGCCTGCGCAAGCGTGAGTGGCGGGACCACGCGCTGTTCGGGTTCAGGCGCCGCGAATGTCGCAAGCGTTGTTACGCCCATCAGTGCCGCTATCAACAGGTAAGTTTCGCGCCAACCGATGAACCCGGAAAGCATGAGAGCCAGCGCGCCTGAAACGAGAGTGGCGGTCCTGTATCCCACCTGCGTCATGGCCGATCCGATGCCGCGTTCTTCCGGACGCAATGTGTCCGTGCGATAAGCATCGATCACTACATCCTGTGACGCAGATAAAAACGCAACCAGCAACGCGATCGTCGCTGCCATATAGATCCGCTCATCCGGTGGATTCAAACCGAGTAACGCGATCGCGCCCGCAAGCAAAATTTGCAGAATCAAGATCCACCCGCGCCGGCGTCCGAGCAATGGCGGCGCCCAACGATCCATCACCGGCGCCCACACAAACTTAAAAGTGTACGGCGCCGTCACAAGAGTGAGCCAGCCGATCGTGCGCATATCTACTGCAAGCGTGGCGGCCCACGCCTGCAAAGTCGAATCGGACAGATTGAACGGCAGACCCGAAGCAAAACCAAGGGTCATCGCAGCAACGACTCGCGGCTCGTTGAGTGCCTCGCGCCATCCGCGCGCCGGTCTATCTGAATTCATAGTCAGTTCACGATCGAAAAGCGCTCCCGTTCAGATGAACCAGAAAGCGCTTTTCTCGCCGGGCTCACGCTTTAAAGACTTCCCGAAGTTGATAAGGTTGAGGATAGGACACCTGGTTCAAGATTCGAGTAACGTATTCACCGATCACGCCTAAAAGTACTATCGTGAAACCGTTCAGGAAGGAAAGCAATACCACTACTGTAGGCCATCCAGGCACACTGGTGCCGGATAGGACAGCCCTGAAAAAGTAAATGATGCCGAGAGCAAAACTAGAAAATGAAATCACAAATCCGAGTGCGGTCAGAAATTTGAGAGGATAGGAAGAGTAACTGAACAGTAAGCGTGCGACAAGCTGGAGAATCCTGATCATGCCATAGTTCGACTTCCCGATCGTTCGAGCCCGATGTTCGACTTCTACATTGGCCACTTTTGAGGAGAACATAAGGACCAATCCCGGGATATAAGGGAAGTTTGTACGGAAGTTAACAATCCTCTGGACCACTTCGCGGCGGATGATCCGGAAATTTGTAAGCGTTAATGCTCTAGGTTTCGAAAATATCTTTTCATTCAAATATCCGATCAGCTTACTTCCGAGGCGGCGAAGTAAACTGTGTTTTTTTTCCTTGAATTTTGCAAACACTGCGTCGTAACCTTCCTGAATCTTATTGATCAAATGTATGATTTCTTCGGGCGGATCCTGCATGTCGTCGTCCATCGTTACTACGAAATCCCCCGTGGCGTGGGCGAGACCGCAAAAGACTGCCGTATGCTGCCCGTAGTTCTTGAGCAAATCGATAGCCATGATATTCGAATTGGCGGCAGCCAGAGAGCGAATTTTCTCCCAACTCGAATCGCTACTTCGGTCGTTCACCAGTACAAGCTGGTAGTCGATTTTCCGATTCTCAAAAAAAAAGACCGTTTGTGAGACTGTGGTTTGAACCAGTGCTTCGCTATTGTATACGGGAATCACCACACTGACGCGCATCGTCGAGATTCTCAGGTCGTCAAAAGCAACAGGAACTCTGCTGTACGCAAGAAAAAGAATCGTTCTTGATTCAAACTCTATTATACTTCAAATATTTACAGCGGATCTAAGGACGTTCTTATCACGCTTCCGGCTCCGTTTGACGCTCAAATTTTTTCTGCCACGCAGACCAGACTTGTACCTGCAGGAATGGAGTGAGCATTCAACATTCCGACTTCCGGCGCCAGTCCCCACATAACAAGGCTACGTAAATAAGATCGGCCGGTCAGATGATGCTCTTTGGGCAGGGTTGATTCCGAATTTTTTCTGCGAAGGTTTAAACGATAGGGCAGCACACGCAAAAAAAAGAGGCCCGGAATAAGACATAGAAAAAAATGGCTGCAATAAAGCACACGAAAACCCGCAGTTTCAAGAGCTGCTTTCAGACCTGCAGCCGTATATCGCCTGAAATGGCCGGCTGACTGATCTTCATGACTCCATAAGACCGGTGAGGCGGGAACACTTAAGAACAATCTACCTCCGGAATTAAGCGAAGTATGAACAATTTGGAGAAAACGGCTTTCTTCAGCGATATGTTCAAGGACGTCAAAAAGGCCGACGGCTCCAGCCCGCACGTGCGTAAAATCCATGTCTTCGAGGGAACCACACAAAATGTGTCTTACGCCGCGCCGGAGGGCATTGCGGCATCCGCCTTCTCCGGGTTCAACAAGAATCGCGGAAATGCCGATTTTTTGTAAAGCACTTGTCATAAAGCCGTTACCACCGCCAACATCCAAAAAAAATCCAGCGGGCGGAAAGCGCTGTAAGACAGTTTCTATGCATTTACGGCGGTGCTGGAACCAAAACGACTGATCCTCGACTTCGAAATTGGTCTGGCGGCGGTTATCCGGGTAGGATACGCTCGAAGTACTCGGGGCAAAGAGAATTTCATCCCTCAGTGTCCAATTCGTAGCCGCTTCAGCGATGAATTCCATGGGAGGTTGAATGCTCATTGTTTTTGCCAAATATATTCCATGACATCCGGAAGAGGTACGCGAATAACGAGACGCGCTATTCCTGTTTTTTGAACAAGTGTTCCGATTCCGCGCAATCGGCTAAGCTGAATTGCTTTATCGGCGAGTTTCTCCAGATCTGTATATGGTCTTTCGCGTCGCATAGATAGAAGCTTAAAACCGGTTTCCTGGACAAGCCGGCACAGCGCCTTGCGGGAAAAAATCTGGTTCATATTGACCGTAAGAATGTCCCACCGTGCACCGATCAAGCGCGGCCACAGGCCTTCATGGTAGTAGGTATTAAGGGCCCAGACTCCACCGGGCTTTAGTGCCTGGAAGACTTTCTCTGCAAATCTTCGTGTGTTGCGTAAAATCGTCATCACACCCCAGGAAGCCAGAACATTCCATTCGTCTTGGCCAAAATTACTCTCTTCAGCAGACTCAGGCCTGACCGGTACTTCCCAACGGCGTGCTGCATACTCTGCGAATGGTTTTGATATTTCAATACCCGCAACATCAAACCCCGCCTGCCTGGCCTCGATTAAAAAAAATCCAGCCGCACAAGCGATTTCAAGAAGGCGCCCACCGGGCTGATAGCGTAATATGCGATCCAGCCTGTCTCGGGCTGTTTTTCGAAGGTAATTTTCCCCGCTCACAAATTGATGGTAATTCAGATGATCACTACCGGCTTTTCCGCCTTCGAAAAAATCACTGGAGGCATAAAGACGCTTCAGCGAATCCGTGTCAGCATGCGGATTCGCGTAGAGGACATCGCACTCCGCACACAAAAAATATTGCATCGTAGTGTTTCGAATCGTCTTACGAAATCGAAGTCTCCCTTTGTTTTGACCGCAGAGAGGACAACCTGTCTCAGCAAAACGCAATTCGCCGAGAGGCTGCCAATCCGGTTTTAGTGTTTGGGGGCTCAGGCTTTTGTCCATAGCGAAAGATCCGTTTGATAGCGTTTCCTCAGCGCGTCGTTCGCACTTTGATAGTATCCGGCCAAACGCAGTCGCAGGTCCTCGGGAACTGCATCGGCAGCAGATTTCCAGGACAATCCTTCGCGCAAATCAACTTGTGCAGAAGTGTCCACATTGAGAAACGTCAAGAGAGGCGCTAGAGGAAAGTCCTCAGCAACCCAGAGTTCTTGAATCAAGATAAAAATGCTGTCGCGACCGAAAACCCGTTCAAATGGCGCAAGACATCCGGCATAAAGCCCGCGTGCCAGGTAGGCAAATGGAGAGGCCGATAGCCCAAGCTCTTTCTCATCAGCCGCACGATCCTCCATGGTTTCAAAAACTTCCATGAGTGTCCGCTTTTCAAATCCGTGTCGTACTGAAAAATTGAAGTTTGAAATAGCGCGTGAAACCGGATCTCTAAGAATAAAAATGAACCTAGCGTCCGGCAAGTGTTGATGAATGAGTTCGGCAACGCCGGAAGTCTCAAAATAAGAAACCGATTTCTCACCGAGCACTTTTTTTTCACAACGATATTCAAAAAAAATAGCCAGGTATTCTTCCAGGCTATAGTGGGCTCTTTTCTCCGGAAGGAAATACTTAGGTTCGGGATAAAGGGGTTGAGCCATAGCGATCTCGGGATGCATGGACAGAGTTTCCGCCAGGACAGTTGTGCCCGAGCGCTGGGCACCTGCGATAAAGAAATGGCTATGAGACATGCTGAACGATTTGATGAATCGAATATTATACTTCAACACCTGGTGCGTGATTTAACCCGGCACGAAGCAGGCAAAGATGATGCTGCTCGCGAGTTAAAAGCCAATTTTTCTTGATAAGATACATTCGATGATTCGGGAAGTGCTCGCCATCCTGATAGCAACCGGTATTACGACGCACGCGTCTTCAAGAATTCTTCATCTCATCTTGCGCAAGAATCCGCAAGAGAAGATCCAATTCCCAATGTTATTTACCGGGACCGGCTGGCTTCTGGTTGGATTGTCCACATTTGCGCTCTTACCGCAGGCCCTGGAACCTGGCCTCTATCCCTGGCGTTCACTGTGCTTTCTGGCAACAATTGCCGTATTTCCAACCGCCCTTGCCAGGCCCAATCCTTTGAATTCATACCAGAGTCTATTCTACTGCGTGATCAGGAAAGCATTTCTCTTCATCGGAACAGGAGGGATCCTCGCGTTGACTATCCGGTATTTATTTTTTGTTCGGCCTGCAATTGAAGGAGTCGATTTTTATTATTTCGTTTGCACAGCACGTGATCTTGCCGCAGGCCGAAGCGATCTTACGATGCTTCGCTATTTACAATTTCCAGGAGTCTACTGGTTTTGGAAATTACCTTTCCAACTCGGCTACGGAAATCTTGAATCCTTGCAGTGGTGGTATCTGGCTTTGATCGTAGCAAACACAGTGGCCGTGGGATTGATAGTACAGCGCACGGTTCTCAACTCTTATGCGGCCATTTTTGCAGCTCTTGCTTACATCTCCTATTGTTCACGCTCCGAAGGTTTTTATGGCACTGCGGAACCACTGGCAACACTTCCTGTACTGATCGCCTTGTGCATCTGGAGTGGACGTTCGCTAATGGAACGCCGTGGACTGTTGCGCGTTGCAGCCCTTGGAGTTGGTTTTGGTCTTGCGTTGTTGGCCAAACAGCATGCAGGATTGCTGGCCGCCGGCTCATTCAGTTTGGTAATCACATATTTCTTGCAAAGTGAAAAACAAATAACTTTGAAACGGCTCGTAGCGATTCCCGTGATCTCGGTAATTATTGTATTCATGGGAATCTTTTTGGAGGGACATGGGTTGGAGCCGCTTCGAATCAGCGTCAAAGAGATGCCGGCGTATCAACGTGCAGGGCATATCTGGAAGACGATACAGCATCAAATGCACATTTCCTGGCCTTTGCTTCATCTGAGCGTCGTCGCGTTCCTGACCTGGCTTGCGGGTTTAGTGCACAGACAGATTCGAACACAACCAAAGGTTCAGGTTCTGGGATTCACATGCGTCGCAGGATATGCGGCACTCCTTTCTTTTCATGTCCGTCCCTACGGCCATTACGGTCTGCTTGCAGGCCCCATGTTGATTCTTTCCGTTGTCATAGCAGGAGTTGAACTGGGACGACTTCTTCCCTTGAGATATCGAGAAAGTTCCATTGCCTGCTTCTTGATCGTGATTCTCGCAGTCTCACCGTTCGTTCATACGAACGCGAACTCTCGCTATTTTCATCTCTGGCCCATTGATCCCCTGACGCTTCCTCACGGCCAACCCTGGCGCATAAATCCAACCATAGCTAAGGACCTCATGACACTGAAAAAACTCGTGCAGCGGGAAGAAACACTATTACTTCTGCCTCACCGAAGAAACGAAATCCATTTCTTTCTCGAAACTCGTTCGGTGGCCTCCAGAGGATATAGTTGGAGAAAGTCCGGTATTTTATCAGAGATTCTTCAACAGCGAGGAACAGATGTGGTTCTCGAAATTCATCCTCAATTCCTGTACGCTGATGATCTGGCCGCATGCAAACTAATTCAGTGCGATAGAACCCGTGAAGTCCTGCCGCAGTTAGGGTTCGCACCTGTCGCAATTCTGGAAAGCATGACTCTTTGGCGGAGGAAGTAGTCCTGTTGAACAGTTTCACCCAAAGAAACTTCGAATAGAATTCGCAATTCTATCTACGTCGAGATCGCTCAATTCGTAATACAGCGGTAACCTTAGCAAGCATTCCGAATATCTTTCACAATTCGGAAGATCGCTCCCACGGTATTGATCCCGGTAAAACGGGCTTTTGTGCAACGGCAAATAGTGGAAGATCGCTTGAATATTGTCTTGCTTCATATGCTCAATGAGTCGCGTTCTGTCGTTCGCACTGGAACACAAAATATAGAACATGTGCGCATTATTAGTGGCGTACGCAGGAATTTCCGGCAACTTGATGGATCCCTTTTCTTCCAGGGGACTCAGCGCATCACGGTACGCGTTCCATATAGCCTTGCGCCTGTTTTGGATCTGTTGAAGGTTTTCAAGCTGCGCATAAAGAATTGCAGCGATCACATCGGACGGCAGAAAAGAAGAACCAACGTCCTGCCACGTGTATTTATCCGATTCACCACGGAAAAATGCAGCACGGTTTGTGCCTTTCTCCCAAATGATTTCTGCGCGGGATGTAAGACCGGTTTCATTCACCACAAGCATTCCTCCTTCGCCCGAGATCACATTTTTGCTCTCATGAAACGAAAAAGCAGCCAGATCCCCTAAAGACCCCAGAGGCTTTTCTTTATAGCGAGAATCGATTGCCTGCGCTGCATCCTCAACCACGGAAAGGCGATATTTTTGGGCGATTGAAAGAATCACGTCCATTTCACAGGCAATTCCAGCGTAATGCACCACAACAATGGCTCTGGTTTTAGGAGTGATAAGCGCTTCTACATGCAGGGGATCTACATTTGGAGTCCGTGATTCACTATCGGCAAAAACGATCCCGGCCCCCCTTAACACAAAAGCGTTTGGAGTAGATACAAAAGTGAACGATGGCATGATGACTTCGTCGCCGGGCTGGATCTTCAAAAGGATTGCGCACATTTCCAACGCATCGGTGCAGGAAGTAGTCAAAAACACTTTGGGAAATCCGTATTGTTTCTCAAAAAACTCGTGACACTTCTTGGTAAAACCGCCGTCTCCGGAAATCTTCCCGGCTTCTACTGCCTGAAGAACATAATCGATCTCTTTGCCTGTAAAATAAGGTTTGTTAAATCGAATTCGAGAATTCATACGCTCGATGGCGAGAATGTCACAGATTTTCATAAGAAACAAGGGATAGACACTGAGAGCGGTGCACGTTCTTAATCCGTCAGAACCCGAGGAGCTTGCTGAGGCCGTTAAAGATGCCGTCGATGAGGCGAACCAGTCCGGGCTCGCCCTGCTTCTGATGGGGTGAGGCAATTTGTCGAAGCAGGAATCCGTTTCCGTGGAATTCAAAGTCGAACAAAGGAGTCTTTCTTCGATAGTAGGGCCAGAAGGTTTCGGTGCGGACCGTGGAAAAGGGCAGATGACCTTCGAAAGCGGCTACCACGGATTCTGAAATGCGTAAGGGCTGAGAAATCAGATGCGGCTCAATTCCACCCCTGCTTTCGATGATAATCTTTCCTGTTCCGCTGAATAGAATATATCGCAACCTGCCTGCGATCCAAGAGTGCGGACTGAATAAACACCACCGCGTTTTAATACGAAGGTTTCCGCTGGTCGCCACAATTTGTGACGGAGTTACAACAACGCCAGGATGATCGATCATCTCGACCTCGCTCAAATAACTATCCGGGTGACGCGAGGAAGCCAGTAAAACACTTGCAGGGCTTTCGTTTTCATCCTCTTTGATTTCAGTGGGTTTGATCTCCGTGAGCTCGAAAAGACCGGAGGCGTAGCTGAGAAACGGTGATCGAATGTCCCAGAAAAACCGTGTGCGTTTTCTGACTGCCGGCGGATACTGCTGTATCCAGTCCATACGGGCAAGCAAACACTCACCCGGAGTCAGATACAACTCGCACGATTTCTGTCCGGGCTTCGCTGTAAACGACGCGTCATCTGCACTTGATGATTTCACCAGAACGATACTTTTAGCCCGTCCAGCAAGACCCGCAAGAACATAATAATGAAAAGCGCTCAACAATAAAGGGCCAAACAGCACAATAAGCGCGACAGATACGATGGTCACTAGACTTTTCTTCAGCGTGCTGCGAAGCAACTCCTGAATACGGTAAAGGTCTTCTCGCGCAGTTTTAACTTTTGTGAGCAAGTCCACTTTTTGCGCACGCAGTTTCTTCAGCTCCTGGTTTTTCCTGTCAAGAAGCCCTGCCATCACGTCCATCTCCTTCTGCCATCGAAGCCACTGAAGCGGAGAAGTCCAACGCGATGGCTCCTGTTCCCGAAGTTGCAAATACCTGTTTTCGAGACTCAGGTCGGTTTGCAGAGCCCGAAATTCTTTAGTTGTCTTTTCAAGCTGTTCCTGCAACTGGTAGAAAAGGGTTTCCTGCTCTTTTCGCCGGCTCCACCAATCCGTAAGAATGACGGAAAACACAATCAACGCGGTCAGAAATACAATGAGAATAGACTGGGAAACGAGCCATCGAAAAAGAGCCCACAACAGTTTCATCGTGATTCAGTCACTCTAGTAGCGTATTGCGGGACAATGAGTGATGAAAAGCTGTGGGATTTTTTCCTCACCGGTTGACGATGTGAATGGCTTCGCCGAGTGCAGCTTTTGCAGCTTCCATCACGGTTTCCGTTAGCGTTGGATGCGGATGCACGGTCAGGCTGATGTCTTCGACGGTTGAGCCCATTTCAATCGCCAGAGTTGCTTCACCGATCAAATCGGAAGCGTCCGGACCAATGATATGAAACCCGAGAACCTGTTTGCTGTCCCTGTCAAAGATGACCTTCATGTAGCCGTCTGTGGCGCCCTGAGTCAGCGCGCGCGCAGAGGCGCCGAACGGAAATTTTCCGATTCCGGCGTTATACCCCTTTTCCTTTGCTTCGCTTTCGGACAATCCGACTGTTGCAATTTCCGGATCCGTAAATATCACGGCCGGCATGGCGAGATAGTCAACAACACGGTTATGTCCCGCAATAATTTCTGCTACGATTTCACCTTCCTTTGAAGCCTTGTGAGCCAGCATGGGATTTCCCACAACATCACCGATCGCGTAAATCCCGGAGACAGATGTCTGGCATTTGTTGTTCACCGGGACAAATCCCCGGGCATCCGTTTTGAGACCGGCCTTTTCTATGTCCAGTCCGGCAGTGTTCGGTTTTCTTCCAACCGTAACCAGCACGCGGTCCGTTTCAAAAATTCGATCACTGCCTTCGACTTCTACAGTCACATTGAGATTGCCGACAGTTCCTGAAAATGTTTTGGCCTTCGCATTCACATGACATTCAATACCTTTTTGCCGTAAACTCCGGGCCAGCGTTCGAACCAGCTCCGCGTCAAAACCCGGAAGAAGTTGGTCCATCATTTCGACAACTGTGACTTTGCTTCCCAGATGCGCGTACATGATGCCCATTTCCAGACCGATGTAGCCGCCACCGATGACCAGCAGCCGTTTTGGAATCTCCGGCAATACCAGGGCTTCTGTGGAGCTGATGATGCGCTCGCCGTCAAACGGAAAAGGAGGGATTCCTGATGGAACAGATCCGGTGGCAATCACAATGTTCTTAGCTGCTATAGTTATAGTACTATTACCATTGGTAACTTCCACCTCGTTTGGAGAAATGAATCGCGCAACTCCCATAACGGTTTCCACGGAATTGCCCTTGAGGAGCTGCTTGATGCCGCCGGTGAACTTCTCAATGATGTCTCGTTCCCAATGGACCATTTTAGGGAAATCTATGCTGACTCCCTGCACGTTGATCCCAAAGTCCGAGGCGTGTTTGAGTTTTTCATGGAACTTCGCTGCCGTAATCAGGGCCTTGGAAGGAATACAACCGACATGCAGACAGGTCCCTCCGATCCATGCTTTTTCCACAAGGATTGTTTTCTGCTTGAGCTGCCCCAGCCGGATGGCACTTACGTAGCCGCCCGGTCCGGCGCCAATTACGAGAGCATCACATTGTTTATCCGCCATTTTATTCTTCCTTCCTCATATGATTTGCACAAATTAAGGCCGGGATCACGGAACGACGGGCAGTGATGCCCGCCCTCCAAATCCATCTTTTACCGATTCTTCACAGTTTCGAATCTCGCTGCTCTTTCAAGTGAGGCAACAGCTCCGAAAAAACATCATCGAACAATGATTCCACTGGAGGCGGGCCTGTTTTCTCGGCTTCCGCGACCGCATCCAGAATTTCCTGATTCAATTTTTCTTCCAGATCGGTCTGCTCCTGCGGGCTCCAGTATCCTTGCCCTTCAAGATTCTTCAGCATCCGGTTGACAGGATCGCGCTTCCTCCACTCTTCCACTTCTTCATCGGACCGATACATGCGCGGATCATCGCTGGAAGAATGGGCGCCCATACGATAAGTTACAGCTTCGATCAAAACCGGGCCACTTCCATTGCGTACCTGTTGCACAGCGTTGTTCATGGCGCTGTATACGGCAAGGACGTCATTGCCGTCGACCACTGATCCGTGAAAACCGTATGCTATGGCTTTGATTGCAATCGATTCTGAAGCGGTTTGCTGTTTGATATTCACCGAAATGGACCATTGATTATTCTGACAGAAGAAAATGACCGGCACTTTAAACACGCCTGCAAAATTCATCGCGACGTGGAAGTCGCCCTCGGATGTAGCGCCGTCCCCCATGTAAGCGACAGCGAGATTTTTATGCCCCTGTATTTTCATGGCCCATGCCGCGCCTACGGCGTGTGGAATCTGCGTCGCAATACAACTGGACCAGCTCACAAAGTTCGCGGGACGATAGCAATAATGACTGGGCATCTGGCGCCCTTTGGTACCGTCACGCGAATTGCCCATGCATTGCGAGATGTACTCCACCAGGGGATATCCGCGCATCAGCGCAGCGCCACCCTGTCTCAACGCAGGAAAGATCCAGTCATCTGAATCAAGCGCATAGGCCGAACCGATAACGGCTGCCTCCTCACCTGTAGCAGTGCCGTAAAACCCGACCCGCCCCTGCCGTTGAAGTGTCAACATCCGCTGATCCAGCAATCGTAACCGCAGCATCTCCGTGTACAAACGGATCAGGTCCGACTTTTCGAGAGACTTTGTCACGGCGGGTTTGTTCAATGTTTCCAGCATAGAAAAAGCTACAATTGCAAAAACAACAGAGCAGGATTCTCAAGGAACTTCTTGACATAAGAGCAGAACTCCGCGCCGACGGCACCATCCACAACACGATGATCAAACGACAGGCTCATGTACATGCGGTCGCGCGCCACAATCTGTCCATCCAAAACAACAGGGCGCTGCTCGATCTTATGGATTCCGACGATCGCAACTTCGGGATAGTTAATGATCGGCGTGGCAAACATTCCGCCAAGGGGTCCAAGACTTGTGATGGTGAAAGTGCTTCCCTTTAAGTCTTCCAGCGCAACTTTGTTTTGTCGCGCGGCTTCGCTCAATCGATCCACTTCCTGAGCCAGATCTGTAACCGATTTACGGTCTGCATTCTTCACGACAACTACCGTTAGTCCCTCCGGCGTGGCAACACCAACGCCCAGGTTGTAATACTTTTTCAGAAGGATTTTTCCGCCTGCTTCATCCAGAGAAGAATTCAACAATGGATATTTTTTCAATCCGGCAACAATTGCCTTCATGATAAAAGGAAGATAAGTCAGTTTTATCCCGCGTTCTGCGGCAATTTCTCTGGCAGAGTTTCGCAGTTTCACCAGATCCGTCATGTCGACCTCATCTACGTATGTGTAATGAGGCGCCTGGTGTTTGGATTGCACCATCTTTTCTGCGATCTTCTTTCGCAATCCACGCAACGGAATCTCTTCAACGCCGGCTGCTGCGACCTGCTGTGGCTGTGCAACAGGTGTGTGAACATGTGCAGCGTCCTTCTTTCCGAAGCCGAGTAAATCTTCTCTGGTTACGCGGCCACCGGCACCGGTACCGTTCACCTGATTGATGTCGATACCCATATCCTGGGCCATTTTTCTGACGGCAGGAGTGGCAAGAGATTTTGCGCCGGAAGCAGATTTACTCTCAGGCGCCGGCTTTGCTGAAGTTTCAGCTTTTGAGACTTCAGCAGCCGGAGCAGATGCGACCTGTGCAACAACATCGCCCGTGTCGAGAGTCAGAAGCACCGCTCCGACTTTCACGATTCCACCTTCCGGGCCCCGCGTTTCCAGAATTGTTCCTTTGCGTGGCGAAGGAATCATGACCGTCGCTTTGTCCGTCATCACTTCAACAAGCGGATCATCTTCCTTAACTTTCTGTCCAGGTGTAACGTGCCATTTTATGATTTCACCTTCTACAACGCCCTCACCAATATCGGGTAAACGAAATTCAAAAGCCATAACCACCTCAATAATTCATCAGTTGGCGGACTGCATCGCGGATGCGACCGGCATCCGGCAAATACTCATGTTCCAGTGTATAGGGAAAGGGCGTATCAAATCCCGTAACACGCATCGGCGGCGCCTGCAGGTGCAAAAATACTTTTTCCGTAATGCGGGCAATGATTTCGGCGCCAAATCCGCAATTCCGTGGCGCTTCGTGAACCACAACCACTCGACCCGTCTTCTTTACGGATTCCATGATCGCCGGCTCATCCAGTGGAACGAGCGAACGCAAATCAATCAATTCGCAACGATGGCCGTCCTCGTTTGCTATCAGTTCCACGGCCTCATTGCAAGTGTGAAGCATCGCCCCGTAAGCCAGAATGGTCACGTCTTCGCCTTCGCGAACCACGGAGGCTTTACCGAGCGGCACCGTATAGTCACCTTCGGGAACCTCGCCTTTTGCAGCCCGATAAATCCTTTTTGGCTCCATGAACAGCACAGGATCTTCGTCACGGATCGCTGAGAGCAGCATCCCTTTTGCGTCGTAAGGATTGGAAGGTATCACGACTTTCAATCCTGAAGGATGAATGAAAAGCGCTTCCGGGCTCTGACTGTGATAGTGACCGCCGCGGATACCGCCGCCGACAGGTGTCCGAATTGTCACTGGACACGGATACTGACCACCCGAACGATAACGGTACTTTGCGAGCTCACTTACGATCTGGTCGTACGCGGGAAAAATAAAATCGGAAAACTGAATTTCGGGAACCGGGCGTAGCCCGTACAGGGCCATTCCGATTGCAGAACCGATGATTCCGGATTCTGCCAGAGGCGTATCGATCACACGATCAGTTCCGAATTCTTTTTGCAGATCCAGAGTGACACGGAAAACTCCACCGAGTTTTCCTACATCTTCACCCAGGATCACTACACGGGAGTCTCTCTTCATCTCAACGCGAAGAGCGTCATTTAACGCTTGAATCATGTTTACGACAGGCATTATTTCACCTCACCGCTGCGTGGATTTCGCTTTAAGTAATCAAGCAGGTATTCCTGTTGCTCTTTTAATTCAGGAGTGAGCTCTTCAAAAACATCTTCGAAAACGCTCGTCACGGGGGGAAGTCCGAATTTTTCCGCTTCCTCCACCGCTGCCAGAATCGCATTCTTTGTTTCTTCCTGTAAGGCTTTTTCCTTCTGATCGTCCCATAAATTCTTTTCCTCAATGTATTTCCGGAAACGCACGATCGGATCAAGCCTGGTTTGCAGTTCTACTTCTTCGTCTGAGCGATACATACGCGGATCATCGCTGGAAGAATGAGCGCCTCTGCGATACGTGACGGCTTCAATCAGGGTTGCGCCGCCTCCGGAACGGGCCCGCTCCGCCGCGTTACGAGTCGCCTTGATGACGGCCAGCAAATCGTTGCCGTCGACTCTGACTCCTTC
>Ga0247727_10009655_pt1 | contig 17360 bp, 17 predicted proteins | sample WisWelCaveWW1625_FD_202498 | JGI IMG/M metagenome (GOLD analysis project Ga0247727, IMG submission 202498) | Biofilm microbial communities from Wishing Well Cave, Virginia, United States - WW16-25 | ecosystem: Environmental > Aquatic > Deep subsurface > Groundwater > Cave microbial mat | place...
GAGACGCACGTCAGCGAGAAGCCGCTGCACGGAGCTGCGAGAAGAGATCGGCCATCTCGAGCGCGCTGCGGACGGCCTCGGCGCCCTTCTCGATGCGCGGTTCCGCCTGCTCGACTCGATCGAGCGTAAGAACACCGAACGAGACTGGGACGCCTGTCTCGAGCGCCGCAAGCTGGAGCCCGCTCGCGGCCTCGCTCGCAACGTAGTCGAAGTGCGGCGTGTCGCCGCGAATGATGCAGCCGAGAGCGACGATGCACGCGAAGCGGCGGGTCTTCGCCAGAGCCGTCGCCGCAAGCGGCAGCTCGAAAGCGCCGGGGACGACCATGATCGTGATCGTCTCCTGCCGGACGCCAGCCGCTTCGAGCTCTTCGAGCGCTCGGTCGAGAAGCTGCGTCGTCACCATCCCGTTAAAGCGAGAGACGACGATGCCTACCGCGCGGCGACCTCCCTCGGCCTCGCCCTCGAGCACCGCGTAGCCGTCGGGGATGTGGAGATCACCCGCGGCGTGCTCGTGCGAGAGCTCGATGTGGATCGGCGCGCCGTCGTCTCCGGGCGTCTCCGGCTCGAACGGCATCTCGTCCGGCTCGGGCTCGAGTGCCGGCTCGAGCTCCGCGATGGCAACCACATCGGAGTCGCTCCTCTCGGGCGAAGCGGACGCGCGCGAGGTACCCCAGGCCGGAGCGCCGTCGTCATCGGTCGTCTCGAGCACCTCGTCGTCGGTGGCGTCGGCCTCCGGCCCGTCCTCCTTCGGCCACTCCGAGAGAACGTTCTCGCTCGAGTCGTCGATGTCGCGGCTGCTCATAGGCTGCGTCGCAGCCTATGAGCGGGGAGGGGCGTGGGGAACCGGGAGGTTCCCCACGCTCTCAAGAAGAAGGGGGCGCGTGGGGGAAACATGGTTTCCCCCACGAACGCGAGCTGAAGGCGAGCGTTGCTCATTGGTCGTCCTCCGGGCGGGGCTCGGGCTCGAGCCGCGCGCCCTGGTGATGGAGCTTCGTGATGGTATGTCCGAGCTTCTCACGCTTGGCGGCGAGATAGCGCTCGTTCTCCGGCTTGGGCTCGACCTCGATCGGTACCTGCTCGACGACCGAAAGGCCGAAGCCGTCGAGCCCGGTGAGCTTGCGCGGATTGTTGGTGAGAATGCGGATCGTGGTGAGGCCGAGGTCCGCAAGTATCTGGTTTCCGATTCCCCACTCCCGCGCGTCCGCGGGGAAGCCGAGCTCGAGGTTCGCCTCGACAGTGTCCAGACCTGATTCCTGGAGCTCGTACGCCCTGAGCTTGTTCAGGAGCCCGATCCCCCGCCCCTCCTGCCCCATGTAGAGCAGGACGCCGCTGCCCTCAGACTCGATGCAGGCGAGCGCCTGCTCGAGCTGCTCACCGCAGTCGCAGAGGACAGAGTGGAAGACGTCGCCGGTCAGGCATTCGGAGTGCACGCGGACGAGGACCCTCTCCGCACCGTCGACCTCTCCCTTGAGCAGCGCGATGTGGTGCTGGCCCGTCAGGAGCTCGCGATAGGCGACCGCCCGGAACATGCCGTGATCGGTCGGAAGCTGGACCGAGACCACGCGCTCGACGAGTTTCTCAGTGCGACGCCGGTATTCGACGAGATCCGCGACGGTGATCATCCTGAGCCCGTGCCGCTCACAGAACGTCGTGAGATCCGTCACCCGGGCCATCGTCCCGTCGTCGTTCATGATCTCGCAGACGACGCCTGCCGGAATGAGGCCCGCCATCCGCGCGAGGTCGACAGCTGCCTCGGTCTGCCCCGTGCGGCGCAGGACGCCACCGGGACGGGCCCGCAACGGGAACACGTGACCGGGCTGCACGAGATCGTGGGGCGTCGAGCCCGGATCGATCGCGACCTGGACGGTGCGCGCCCGATCGTGGGCCGAGATTCCGGTGGACACCCCCTCGCGCGCCTCGATCGAGACCGTGAACGCGGTCCCGAGCGGCGTCTCGTTGTGGTCGGTCATCGGCCGCAGATCGAGCTCGTCACAGCGCTCGGCGGTCAGACACAGGCAGATCAGCCCGCGGCCGTACGTCGCCATGAAATTGATCGAGTCCGGGGTGACGAACTGCGCCGCAATCGTGAGGTCACCCTCGTTCTCGCGGTCCGCATCGTCGACGACGACCACGAACTTCCCCGACCGGATATCGTCGATCGCCTCCTCGATGGTCGCGAAGGGCGACGTCGTCTCGGGCGCTGTCAAGTCCACGCTCACGGTCGGATCGTAGCCGGGACGGGGTTAGAGCCCACGTCTCTGACCCCGCGGGAGAAGACGCTCGACGTACTTCGCGAGCACGTCGGCCTCGATATTGACCTCCCGTCCCGGAACGAGCTCGGAGAGCGTGGTCGCTTCGACGGTATGCGGCACGAGGGCGACGGCGAAGGCGGTGTCGGCGACCTCCGCGACCGTGAGCGACACGCCATCGACCGTCACCGAGCCCTTCTCGACGCAGTAGCGGAGGACGTCATCCGGGCTCTCGACGAAAACGCGCAGACCGTCGCCCTCGGCAGCGACCGATTGAACGCGACCGACGCCGTCTACGTGTCCCTGCACGTAGTGCCCACCGAGCGGATCGCCCGCCAGCACCGCGGATTCGACATTGACGCGATCGTCGGCCCGGAGGCGGCCCAGTGTTGTTCTCATGAGCGTCTCCTGGACGGCATGGAACGAGATCCGGTCGCCGTCGACCGACTCGGCCGTGAGGCAGCAGCCGTTGATCGACACGGAGTCCCCGACACCCGTCGTCGACGCCGCCAGCGGGGCGGCAACGACAATCACGCGCCCGTCGCGCTTCTCCCCCGCCGAGACGACGATTCCGAGTTCCCGCACGATCCCCGTGAACATGAGGAGAACCTAGCCTAGGGCTCGTGGACGTAACCCTGGAGCAGTACGTCCTCGCCGATGGCTCGCGCCTCGAGGCGGCGTAGCTGCAGCGGCTCCGGAAGCCCGGCGAGCATCCCCGGCCCCTCACCCGAGAGCCTGGGGGCCACGAAGAGCAGCAGCTTGTCGACGAGGTCCTGCTCGAGAAATGCCGCAGCGAGAGTGGGGCCTCCCTCGAGTAGCAACGACTGGACACCGTCCGCACCGAGCGCCTCGAGCTCCTCGGCGAGCGGGCCGGAACGAAGCTCGAGCGCCGAGCCCTCGGGTAGCGGTCCGCGGCCAAACGCGATGCGGCGTGGCTGCCTGAGCACATGCACGTCGCGCGCGTCGAGTCGTGGGTTGTCCCAGCGCACCGTCCCCATGCCGACCGCAACGGCATCCGCGTGCGCGCGGAGGACGTGCACGAGCCGGCGCGAGTCTTCTCCCGTCACCCAGCGTGAGCCCGGCATCGTGACGCGGCCGTCGAGCGTTACCGCGACCTTGTACGTGACGAAAGGTCGTCGCAGGGTCGCCCAGGTTCTCCACTCCTCGATCTGCTGACGGCAGCGAAACGCGAGCTCGCCGTCCGCAAGCTCGACCTCGACTCCCGCCTCGCGGAGACGGTCGAGCCCGCCGCCGTGGCCGTGATGCGGGTCGAGCTGCCCTACGACGACGCGCGCGACGCCCGCTTTGGCGAGAACGTCCGCACACGGCGGGGTCACTCCGTGGTGCGCGCAGGGCTCGAGCGTGACGTACACGGTGGCGTCGCGCGCCTTCTCTCCGGCTGCCTCGAGAGCGACGATCTCCGCGTGCGGCCCGCCCTTGCGCTCGTGCCAACCCTCGCCGACGACCTCGTCTCCCGCCACGACGACAGCGCTCACGACCGGGTTCGGGTGCGTCGTGCCTCTCCCCCGCTCTGCGAGCTCGAGCGCGCGCTCGAGGAAGCGTGACTCCACGCTGCTGATCCTACGACCGCGCCGCGTACTCTCGATGCATGCGCGTCCCCGATGCGGTCAGCGACGAATGGCAGCACGAACCAGAATGGCTCGCTGCTCTGCCGCGGCTCGCAGCGGAGTGCGCCGAACTGTGGAGTCTCGACCTCGAGACGCCGATCGATACGCCCCACTCACTCGTCATCCCGGCAGGCGAGGTCGTGCTCAAGCTCAATGCACCGTCGCACTTCGAGGCCGATCACGAAGCCGAAGCGCTGGCGCGCTGGCGCGGCGCAGGCGCTGTCCAGCTGCTGGCACGCGACGACGTGCGGCGGGCACTTCTCTGCGAACGCTGCCGCCCTGGAACGCGCCTGTCGGATGCTTCGGTCGATGAGGCGACCGTCGTGGCCGAGCTTCTCCCGCGTCTGGAACACGAGCCGCAGAGCGCGCATCCCTTCAGACTCCTCGCCGACGAGGCCCAGCGATGGGCCGAGGAGGTGCCGAGACGCTGCCGGCTCGGAGGCGAGCCGTTCGAGCGTTCACTGCTCGACTTCGCTGTCGCAGTCTTCCTCAGCGCGGAACCGCGGGCCTCGCATCTCGTGAACCAAGACCTCCATGGCGGCAACGTCTTGCGGGCCGAGCGGGAGCCATGGCTCCTGATCGACCCGAAACCACTCATCGGCGAGCGCGAGATCGACGGGGTGGGCGTCCTGCGGAACGCGGTAACGCACGCCGACTCATCGGTATCCGTTCGGCGATGGATCGACGTCCTGCACGATGTCGGCTTCGACCGCGACCGCCTGCGCGGTTGGGGCGTCGCGCACGCTCTCGCCTGGGGTTGGCACGAAGAGCGAGGCTGGTCGCCAGACTCCGTCGAGATCGCTCAGACGATCTTCAACGCATAGGCTTTGGGTGTCACCGACGCAGTCGGCGTACGCGTTGTCGTCCCCTGCGATCAAGCGCGCAGCCCGCGCAGCCATGCCTCGTAGCTCATGCGACGCCCACCGTCAGGTTGCACTTCGACCGGAACGAACGCCCCGTCGTCGCCCACGCGCGCACGCCATACCGTGACATCTCGTCCGTGCATCTCCGCGCGCGCTCCAATGTGCGGCGAGAGCGCGCGCACGACGTTGACGAGCTCGAATGGGGGGCGTGCAAGATCGAGCACGCGGTCCTCCACACGGATCTTCTCCGCGTAGGAGACCGCTCCGCTCTGGTCTCGGAACACCGCTGACGGATTCGCAAGCACGTCGTCGAGAAGATCGACCGCGATGTCGGCAGCCGCCGCGAAGACCTCGCCTGCGTCGTCGTCGGAGTCGATCGCGAACGCACGTTGCGCTGCGATCGGCCCCGCGTCGAGCTCGTTCGCGAGTTTGATGATCGTTACACCTGTCTCCCCGTCTCCAGCCATGATCGCCCGCTCGACAGGTGCTGCGCCACGCCAGCGCGGAAGCAGCGAAGGGTGCACGTTGAGCCAGAGCCGCTCCTCGAGCACCGGTTCGGGAACGATCAGCCCGTAAGCGACGGCGACGACAATCGGCGCGCCCAGGTCGAGACTGGACGCGAGGCGCTCGGGCTGGAGAACCGGGATGCCGAGTCGCTCGGCCACGGCCTTCGCAGGAGGCGTGGCCAGTCGGCGTCCGCGTCCGGCTGGAGCATCCGGCCGGGTGAGAACGCAGCTGATCTCGTGGCGCGCGGCCAGCCGTTCGAGCACGTCGGCGCCGAACGGCGCCGTCGCGGCGACGGCGAGCCGCACCTAGCTCATCTCGCGCCCAGAACGGGCTGCGGCCTCAGCGTGCCGAGCGCGGCTCGACGCGAGCTTTCGTCGGTGCGGTCGATGATCAGAACGCCGTCCAGGTGGTCGAGCTCGTGCTGGACGACTCGTGCCGACGGGAGCTCGAGCTCGAACTCGACCCGCTCGCCGGAAGCATCGAGCCCCTCGATCGTGACCGCCTTCGCACGCTCGACTGGGACGAGAACGTCCCGCAACGAGAGGCAGCCCTCGTCGTCGATCTCATTGTCGGACGAGCGCTTCGTTATCACGGGGTTGACGAGCACGCGGTCCTCGCCTTCGTCGACGAAGACGAAGACGCGCTGGAGCACGCCGACCTGGGTTGCTGCGAGCCCCACGCCGCTCGCCTCGTGCATGAGTGCTGTCATCCGCTCGACGAGCCGCCCGAGATCGTCGTCGAAGCTGTCGACGTCGCGCGCTTTCATCCGCAGGACGCCGTCGCCGTACTGACGGATGCGGGAGAGCGCGAGGAGACGCCGCGCCTCCCGCTCGAGCTCCTGCTCGTCGTCGTGCTCGACGTCGTGCTCGACGTCGTGCTCGTGGTCGTGTTCGTGGTCGTGTTCGGCCATCGCGCGGCGAGTCTAGCCCGCCGCGCGAAGACCGTCGCGTCAGCCGTTGAACCCTGTCGTCTGCCGATCGATCTCGGCACCCGACTCGTCTAGGGCGACCACTGCCACGGGCCCGACGCCCATCTGCAGATCGGTCCTGGCAAGCCGGTACCCGAACCCTCGATAACTCTTAGCTCCAACCGATGCACCACGAAGCACCAGCGAGCGCCGGGTCCCGTCGCTCATCACCACCTGGGCTCGGGCGACTGCCTCCGAGACGAGCCCGCTCAGCCTCGCGTCCCGCACGTCCGAGACTGCGGGGCCTCCGTCGTACACGAAGTTGACGAACAACTCGCCTCCGGCAAACGGGTCGCTCGAGGGATTGCATCCGCCCTGCCTCGCGGGTGAGCTTGCGCTCGGAGCGTCCCACAGGCACAGGAATCCCGCAGAAGTCGGCTGGACAAACACACCACGCTTGGCCAGACCGTTCCTTGCAGGTTGATCTGCCAGCAGCACGAGCGGCTCTGAGTCGATAGCGGCTTCTAGGCCCTCTGGTGTCCCGGGCCCTCGAACCTGCGCGGCGATCACTGCGCCGGCACATATTCCGCCTACAACGATCACACCGAGTGCCACGATCCAGCGGCGAGTTCTTCCGATGTTCAGCATCACTTCTCCTCGCTCTAGTTGGTGGCTGAGCAGGCCGCCCACGCCGAACTTCCCTGGTTCGCGCGGCAATGGGCCTTCTTGGTCTGCGACGACAGCCAGTGGATCTGCAGGTAGGTCGCGTGGCTTCTCAGCGTGAAGTGCCAGCTGTATGAGACGTTGTCGATGAACGTGATCGTCGTGTCGAACGTCGCCATCTTGCTGAAGACGTTGCGCCACCAGTTCGGACTGAAGGACGTGGAGTACGCCTGTCCCGCAGGCCACGAGTAGCCGCCGTAGGTCACGGTTGCCGCTGATGCGCTTGCGCTGAAAGCAAGCGCCACGAGCAGCAGGGCGGCGACAGCCGCAAGTCGTTTCATCGAATCTCCTTTCTCGGGGTCGCCCCCGGTCTACCCGTCGCAACCGAGCCGCGCAATTGGCCGAAATGGACAGTGCTGGCCGGCGGAGCCAGGCGCAGAACGGCTAGAGCGACTGCGGGTCGACGTCGACGACGGCCGCGAGCCCGTCGCGCCTCATCGCGGGCGCTGCGGCCGCGAGCAGGGCTGCAGCCTGCGACGCGAACGCCCGCGGAGCCGTCGTCTTCGCCAGCAACTGGGCGCGATAGCGCCCTCTCAAGCGTAGGAGCGGCGCCGGCCCCAACAGCCGTACACCGGGCAGTCCGAGAGCCGCGCGCAGCTCTCCCAGCACCCGCAGTGGGTCGTCCGGGTTCGGTCCCGAAACGACGAGTGCAACAAGATTGTGAAATGGCGGGTAGTCGAGCTCTTCGCGGCGGGAGAGCTCGCGCGCGAGGAAGCCGGCGACGTCGTGCCGTACCGCGTACGTGAACGGGACTGCATCCGGCTGGAAGGTCTGGACGATCACCTTGCCGGGCGCGTCGCGACCGCTGCGTCCGGCGAGCTGGGTGACGAGCTGGAAGGTTCGCTCCTCGGAGCGGAAGTCGGGAAACGAGAGACCCGCGTCCGCGTCGACGACCGCCGCGACCGAGACCCCGGGAAAGTGGTGCCCCTTCGCCACCATCTGCGTTCCGATCAACACCGCGGCGGGCGCGGCCGCAAACCGCTCGAGCGCCTCGCGAAGGGCTCCCGGGCGCGAGGCAGTGTCGGCGTCGAGCCGAATTCGCTCGAGCCCCGAAACCTTGCGCTCGAGCTCGGCCTCGAGCCGCTGCGTGCCGGCGCCGATGCGCGCGAGCTCGACGGATCCGCATTCCGGGCACTTCCTGGGAAGCTCCATCGAGTAGCCGCAGTGGTGACAGTGCAGTCGCCCGTCTGCGTGCAACGTCAGCGCGATGTCGCAGCTCCGGCAACGGCGCGTGCTTCCGCACGAGCGGCAATGGATTGCGCCGGAGATGCCGCGCCGGTTGAGGAGGAGGATCGCTCGGCCACCCCGTTCCTCGACTCCTGCGAGCTCGGCGAGCAGGGGGGCCGAGAGCGGGTATCCCGCTTCGCGCCGCAGATCGACGAGACGGACAGATGGAAGCGGAGCACCGATACGCGTGGGCAGCTCGAGCCGGTCGAGCCGAGCCCAGCTCTCGACGCGTGGCGTCGCGCTTCCGTACACGGCGACGCCCCCCTCGAGCGCCGCCCGCTTGGCCGCGACCGTTCGCGCGTCGTATCGCGGATCCGATTCCTGCTTGAAGGATGCGTCGTGCTCCTCGTCGACGACGATCAGCCCGAGGTCGTGGACGGGAGCGAAGATCGCGGAACGAGCACCCACGACGACCCGTGCCTCCCCCGTGGCGATCCGCTCTCGCTCATCCCGTCGCTCCGCTTCCGAGAGCGCTGAGTGGAGAACGGCGACACCCCCGCCGAACCGAGCCGCGAACCGCCCTACGGTCTGGGGCGTGAGCGCGATCTCCGGTACGAGCACGATCGCCCCACGGCCCCGGTCGAGGGCGGCGGCGCACGCCTGGAGGTAGACCTCCGTCTTTCCGCTCCCCGTCGGGCCGTGCAGGAGGAGATGGCCGCCTCCGGCGTCGAGCGCGGCAACGATGCGCGCGATCGCGTCATGCTGAGCCGCGGTCAACTCGTCGGGCTCGGGCTCGCCGGGAAGCGCCTCTGACCAGGCAGGCGCTCGACGCTCCCCGCGACGGGAGCGCGCGAAGGGTGCGACGAGGGCGAGCGTGCGAGCCGGTGTCGACCCGTAGTAGTCGGCGAGCCACAGCGCGAGCTCCACGAGCGCGGGCGGAATCCGGTCGAGGACGGGCCCGGCGTCGGCGATCTCGACGCCCGCCGGAGCCGCGACGCCCGTGTCGACCACGATTCCTCGAACGCGTCGTCCGCCGAAGCCGACGGAGACGACGGCGCCGCGCTCGACGTCATCGGCGACCTGGTACGTGAACGCGCGGGCCAGCGCGCGGGCCGTGACGAGCGGGTAGATCTCCGCGAGAGGCAAGAGGACGAGCGTAGCCGCGCCCACGGCCGGGCAACTGCCACAGACCTGCCACGTGCCAAGTTGTTACTTGGCGTCGGGTCGGGTTCCAGATCGGGATCGGGCGGTGTAAGGTTCCCCTTACATGGAATGTTCGATGATCCGCCTCGAGGGCGCGAGCAAGCGATTCGGTGACGTCGGCGCCGTCGACCAAGCGTCCTTCTGCGTCGATCGCGGCGAAGTGGTCGCGCTGTTGGGGCCGTCAGGTTGCGGGAAGACGACACTCCTCCGCCTCATCGCCGGCTTCGAACGTCCTGACGCGGGAGTCGTCGAAGTCGGCGGGCGGACAGTCGCGGGGCCGAGCGCGTGGACGCCGCCCGAGCGTCGCAGAGTCGGCATGGTCTTCCAGGACTACGCGCTCTTCCCACATCTCACGGTCACAGCGAACGTCGGGTTCGGGCTGCCGCGCCGTCTCCGGCCGAGCCGTGTCCCGGAGCTCCTCGACATCGTCGGGCTCGACGGGCTCGGTGGCCGGTACCCGCACGAGCTGTCGGGAGGCCAGCAGCAGCGCGTCGCCTTGGCGCGGGCGCTCGCGCCGTCTCCGGAGATTGTCCTGCTGGACGAGCCGTGGTCGAACGTGGATCCGTTCCTGCGTGAGTCCCTCCGCTCCGAGGTGACCGAGATCATCCGCCCGCTCGACATCACGGTCGTCCTCGTGACGCATGATCGCGAAGAGGCGTTCTCACTCGCCGACCGAATCGCGCTCATGCGCGACGGCACGATCGTCCAGGAAGGGACGTCCGAGGAGCTGTACTTCGAGCCCGCCTCGCGCTGGGCCGCGGAGTTCCTCGGGGCGGGAAACGTGCTCGTAGGACAGGTAGTCGACGGGCGCGTGGTGACACCGATCGGCCGGTTCTCGGCGAACGGCTCGTCGTCCGCCGGAGAGGCGAAGGTCCTCATTCGGCCCGAGCTCCTCGAGCTGGAGCCGGATCCCTCCGGCTCCGGAGAGGTCGTCGGCCGCGAGTTCCGTGGCCACGACGTTTTCTACCGGGTTCGCCTCGACGGCGTGGAGCTCGTGTCGCAGCGTCCGTCGACCGAGGTCGTGTCGCTCGGAGCGCGCGTGTCGATTCGCCTTCACGAAGGTCGTGTGCCCGTTCTCGACTGAGTGGTGCACGGCGTCGAGAGTCGCTGTAAGGTGTGCCTTACATGCAAACTAAGGCGACACTTACATCGAAGCACGAGTGAAGAACCTGACCGCGGCCACCCTCGCAGCGACCGTCGCTGTTCTCGCAATCCTCGCCGGCGCAGCCACTGCGCCCGCACAGACGACGTCGCTGACGGTGTACTCCGGGCGGGACGAGGCGCTTGTCAAGCCGCTCATGGAGCGCTTCACGAAGGAGACAGGCATCGAGCTCGAGGTGCGCTACGCATCGTCGACAGCGCTCGCGACGGCACTCGTCGAGGAAGGGAGGGACAGCCCAGCTGACGTCTTCTGGGCCACCGAGCCCGGAACGCTCGGCCTGGTGAGTGCACGCGGCTTGTTGAAGCGCCTGCCGCAGAGCACGATCGGAAGGGTGCCGGCACGCTTCTCGACCCGAAGCCGGCGCTGGGTCGGAACGAGCGCACGCTCGCGAGTCCTGGTCTACAACACGAGCTCGTTGCGAGCGTCGCAGCTGCCCAAGTCGGTCTGGGAGCTGACGAACCCGAAATGGAAGGGAAAGATCGGCCTCCCTCCGACGAACGGGTCGTTTCAGGCGTTCGTCGCCGCGACAACGTACCTCTACGGCGAAGCTCGGGTGCGTGGCTGGCTACGCGGGCTCGAGAACAACGACGTGAGGTTCTATCCGAGCAACACGACGACCGTTCAGGCCGTCGCGCGCGGCGACGTTCAGGTCGGGCTGGTCAACCACTACTACCTCTACAACCTCCTCGCCGACAACCCAAGCCTGCCTGCGAAGAACCACTGGTTCCGCGCCGGCGATCCGGGTTCGCTCGTACTCGCAGCAGGCGTCGGGATCGTCTCGGGGACGAGCAAGGGCGCAGCCGCACAGCGGTTCGTCGACTTCCTCCACTCGAAGTGGGCGCAGCGATTCATCGCCCGAGGCCCCGGCGCGGCCGAGTATCCGCTGATCATGGGCGTCTCGCCGCGTCCGGGGCTCCCCGCGCTCGGTGAGATCAAGGGGCCTAAGTACAACCTCGGCCGGCTCGCCGCAGATCTCCAGCCTGCGGTACGGCTGCTCCTCGAGGTCGGCTACATCAAGTGAGCACACGCGCCGCGACGGCGGGCTCCTCGCCCGGTCGCCGCGCGCCGCTCCTGCTCGTCGGCGCCGCGGCGATCGTCGGCGTCGCGGCGATGCTCCCACTCGCGTATCTCGTCATGCGCGCCCTCTCGGCCGACGAGGATGCGCGCTCGCTCGTCACGCTCGATGCAACCCTCGAGCTCGTCGCGAACACGTCGCTTCTGGCCGTCGGCGTCGTCGTCGCCGCGCTCGCGGTCGGTGTTCCGCTGGCCTGGCTCGTCGTGCGAACCGACCTTCCCGGCCGCCGCTTCTGGGGACTCGGCGCGTCGCTCCCCCTCGTCATCCCGAGCTTCGTCGCCGCGCTGGCCCTCCTCGGAGCTCTTGCACCACGAGGGCTGCTCCAGCAGGCGCTCGAGCCACTCGGCGTCGACCGCCTGCCGGAGATCGACGGCTACTGGGGCGCGGCGCTCGCTCTCACACTCTCGACCTACCCGTACGTCTTCCTTCTCGCGGCCGCCGGGCTGCGGAGCGTCGATCCGACCGCCGAGGAAGCAGCCCGCAGCCTCGGAGCAGGGCGAACGGGGGTGGTCGCCCGCGTCACGCTCCCCTCACTTCGTCCTTCTCTTGCCGCCGCCTCGCTTCTCGTAGCGCTGTACGTGCTCTCGGACTTCGGCGCCGTCTCGCTCATGGGCTACTCGACGCTGACGACCGGCATCTACGTCCGCTACGAATCGCTCCTGGCGCTGGACGCTGCCGCGATTCTCGCCCTCGTTCTCGTCGGGCTCGCGGCCGTTGTCGTCGTCCTCGCCTCCCACTGGCGGCTGCGCGGAGCGATCTATCGCAGCACGCCCGGAGCCGGGAGAAGCGCCGACCTCGTGCGCCTCGGGCGCTGGCGCTGGCCTGCGCTCGGATTCTGCACAGCCGTTCTCGGCGTCTTCCTCGTCCTCCCCCTCGGGGTGCTCGTCTGGTGGTCGGTACAGGCGGATCCGATCGCCGGTCGGGCGGAGGTGGCGTGGGATGCAGCGTTGAACTCCAGCGCAGTCTCCGCGGTAGCGGCCGCCGTGGCCGTCGTCGCGGTGCTCCCGGCCGCTGTCCTCGCTTGGCGCTATCCGTCGCGGCTCTCCCGGCTACTCGAGCGCCTGACGCTCTTCCCGAGCGCCCTTCCCGGGATCGCAGTGGCACTCGCGCTCGTCTTCTTCGGCGTTCGCGCCGGCGGGATCCTCTACCAGAGCCTCGCCCTGCTCATGCTTGCCTACCTCGTGCGGTTCATGCCGTACGCGCTTGCCTCGACGCGAGCGTCGCTCGAAACCGTGAGCCCGCACCTCGAGGAAGCGGCACGCTCGCTCGGGCGACGACCGCTCGGAGCGACGACCTCGGTCGTGCTCCCACTCGCGCGACCCGGGATGCTCGCCGGCGCCGCGCTCGTGTTCCTGAGCACGGTGAAAGAGTTGCCCGCAACCCTGCTCCTGCGCCCCATCGGATTCGAGACGCTCGCGACTGAGATCTGGAAGGGAACAGCCCTCGGCGCGTACTCCACGGTCGCGCCGTCGGCGCTCCTTCTCGTCGGCATCGCAGCGCCGCTCGTCTACCTCCTCTCGTGGCGAAACGCCTGGGAGCTCGGCGCGGCGGACTAGTGTCTTGCGCAAGACCGGAATCCGCTAGCGCGGAGTTCCGGTCGCGCGGAGATCCTGAAGCCGGCCGCTTTGCGCCCGGGCGCTGCTTCGTCTCCAAGCTACGATGGGCTCAGTGGCCGGCCACTCCGTCGACGAGTACCTCGAGACGATCTACTTCCTCGCGTTCCCGATCGGGGAATATCGCCCCTCGACGGGATCGACGGCGATCGCATCACGCGTGGCCGAGATGCTCGGTGTCTCGCGCGCCTCGGCCGGCGAGATGCTGAAGCGTCTCGAGGCCGACGGGCTCGTCGAGCGGGGCGAACAGAAAGAGGCCATCCTCACCGAGATCGGGACCGAGCGTGCGCAGCGTGTCGTGCGCAAGCATCGGATCATCGAGCGCTTCCTCACGGACTTCATGGGATACACGGCGGCGGAGTCGCACGTCCACGCGGACGAGCTCGGCGACACGTTCACCGACGAGATGATCGAGCGGATCAACGTGCGCCTCGGACACCCGGAACGGTGCCCGCACGGCTGGCCCGTCGAGCCCGAGGTCGAGCAGGCTGAGAACGCCGTGCTCGTGACGCTCGCCGACCTCGAGGCCGGCCGGCCCGCGGAGATTGTGCGACTCGCCGAGCACGACGGCGACCTCCTGCACTGGTTCTACGACGAGGGCCTCGCGCCCGGCACCAAGGTGGAAGTGCGAGCCGCACGGCCGGCCGCCGGGCAGCTCGACGTGGTCGTAAGCGGTTCCGACCGGGCAATCGCCGAGAAGGCGGCGCTCGGGATCTACGTTCGCGCCGCTTAGCACACCTCGCGTCCGGAGCCGGCGGGGGTGAGTCGAGCGACTAAACGTGCTGACCGAATGCTCAACCGGCGCTTGGATCGTCCTCAAGTGTTGCTGCGAGGATCCACCCGAGCAGAACTCAACGCAATACCCCGGCTGTGCCCGTCACAAGGACCGCCGGACGAGGGCCCGCGCGAGCGGGCCCTTTCTTAGCCAACTCTTTGAGAACTCACACGCCGTTCTCACGCGTATGCGCTTGGATGCAAGGTGCGCACTCCCTCCGATCGATTGCCCTCCACGCGAAGGCCCGCTCCAGCGGGCCTTCGGCGTTTTCCTCAGGAAACCGGAGACTCCGAAAGGAGACCGGCGGCCGCACGGAGCGCATCCGCTTTGTCCGTGCGCTCCCAGGTGAAATCCCGGTCGTCGCGGCCGAAGTGGCCATACGCCGCCGTCTTCGCGTAGATCGGGCGGCGCAGGTCGAGGTCGCGGATGATCGCACCGGGCCGAAGGTCGAAGTGCTCGGCGACAAGCCGTTCGATGGACGCGAGCGGGATGGCCTCCGTTCCGAAGCACTCGACGTTCACGCTCATCGGGTGAGCGACTCCGATCGCGTACGCGACCTGGAGTTGGCAGCGATCGGCCAGACCCGCGGCGACGATGTTCTTCGCGACATAGCGAGCCGCGTACGCGGCCGAGCGGTCGACCTTGGTCGGGTCTTTCCCGGAGAAAGCGCCGCCGCCATGAGGCGCCGCGCCGCCGTACGTGTCGACGACGATCTTGCGTCCGGTCAGGCCCGTGTCTCCCATCGGGCCGCCGATCACGAACTTCCCGGTCGGATTCACGTACAGGAAGTCCTTCTCCCCGAGCCGGCGGGCATCGAAGAGCTCGCGGAAGTCGGCGTGCAGGATCGGCTCGACGACATGCTCGAGCAGGTCAGGCTTCATCAGCGTCTCGACGTCGAGCCCGTCACGGTGCTGGGTCGAGATCAGGACGCGCTCGATCTCGACCGGGCGCTGGATCCCGTGCTCGTCGACTTCGTAGCGCACCGTCACCTGTGACTTTCCGTCGGGCCTGAGATACGGGAGCACGTTCGCCTTGCGCACCTCGGCGAGGCGCTTCGTGAGCCGGTGCGCGACCAGGATCGGGAGCGGCATGAGCTCGTTCGTCTCCCGCGTCGCGTACCCGAACATCATCCCCTGGTCGCCGGCGCCGAGCAGGTCGATCGGGTCGGTCTCGCCGTGTTGCGCCTCGTACGACTCGTCGACTCCCAGGGCGATGTCGGCCGACTGCTCGTCGATCGCAACGACGACGCCGCACGTCTCGGCGTCGAACCCATACTTCGCCCGCGTGTAGCCGATCTCGGCGATGCGCTTGCGCACCACCTCGCGCACGTCGACCCAGGTCTCCGTCGTCATCTCGCCGGCGACAACGACGAGACCAGTCGTGATCAATGTCTCACAGGCCACCCGCGCGTTCGGATCGTCGGTGAGAACAGCGTCGAGGACGGAGTCCGAGATCTGGTCGGCGACCTTGTCCGGATGACCCTCCGTGACGGACTCCGACGTGAACGAGAAGGTACGCACCGCGGCGCCCAAGGCTACACGCGGCGGAAGCCGGCTCGCGCGAAGATCGCCTCGGAGGGCACGTTTCCCTCGGTGATCGCTGCACGCACCTCTCCATGGCCTGCGTCGGCCAGTGAAGCAAGCGACCGACCCAGGAGCTCGGACGCGAAACCTTCTCCCTTCCGTGCCCCCGCTGTCATCACGTAGCTGACGATCGCGCAACCCCGCTCGTCCCAGAGGCTCACGAGCGATACCGAGACCGGGACGTCGTCGACGAGACGCAGCCATGAGCACTCGAGCATCGGAGCTCGCGCGAAGTACCCGGCCACCTCCTGTCGCGCGTCTTCGAGCGTCTCTCCCTCATAGTCGATCGTGCCGAGATAGGCGTCGAACATCAGCTCGGCGAGGGCATCGGCATCAGTGGGCAGCGGCTGTCGTACCGAGGCGTCCTCCACCGCGCTCGGCGGCGTAGCGGAGCTGAGAGCGAGGACGTACTCATAGCGCCGCACGCCGCTCACTCCGTCGTGGGGTCGCGGCGCATGAGTTGCGCAAGAAGCTCTGTCAGGGGGACTCCCTCCAGCACAGCGCACACGCCTTCCGCGATCGGAAGCTCGATGCCGAGCTGCCGCGAGAGGTCGCGAAGGACGGGAGCCGTCGTGAGTCCCTCGACGACCATTCCGATCTTTGCTGCAGCCTCCGTGGGAGAGGCGCCTTGCGCGATGAGCTCTCCCGCACGCCGGTTTCGCCCGGTGGGTGCCCAGCACGTCACGATGAGATCGCCCATGCCGGCCAGGCCGGCGAACGTGTCCGGCCGCGCGCCCGCGACCTCCGCGAGCCTTCGCATCTCGGCCAGTCCGCGGGCGACGAGAGCGGCCTTGCTGTTGTCACCGAGGCCCAGCCCGTCCGCCCCGCCGGCGGCGAGGGCGATCACGTTCTTGGCCGCCGCGCAGAGCTCGACGCCGGTGACGTCCTCGTTGACGTAGACGCGAAAGATCGTCGAGTGGACGGCCAGCTGCAGACGTACACCGAGCGCAAGGTCGTCGCTTGCAATCACCGCTGCTGCAGGAAGGCCGCGCACGATCTCGTCGGCGATGTTGGGGCCGGAGAGGACGGCGACGGGACGTCCTCGGACGAGGGTGGAGAGGCGCTCGCCGGTCGAAGGATCGAGCCCTTTGGTGAGGCTCAGGACCGGAGCGTCTCCCGGCAGCTCCGCGACCACTTCTCCGAACACGCGACTCGGCACGGCGACGACCACCAACTCGGCATCCGCCACCGGCGCGTCGACGATCGTCATCGGCGTGATGCCGCGAAGATCGGCGAGCTGGGCGTACCGCGGGTTCCGGCCCGTTTCGACCATCGCGGCGACCTGCTCCGGGTCGCGAGCTGCGAGCGACACGTCATGACCGTTGTCCCGGAGAAGGCACGCGAACGCCGTTCCCCACGACCCCGCGCCCACCACGACGGCCTTCACGACCAGGCCACCTTGCAACAGTCTGTTGCAAGCGTGGTGAGCATCTTGCAACAGTCTGTTGCAAGCGTTTTTAGGCGCGATCGGGACTTGGGTCTCATTCCGACGTCACGAAGTCGATGGAGACGGGCACACCCTCGAGCGCGAAGCGCGCGCGCAGCTCGTTCTCGACCCAGTACCCGTAGTCGCGCGTGACCAGGCTGCGGTCGTTCACGAAGAAACGGAAGCGAGGCGGTCGCGAACTCACCTGCGTTCCGTAGAGCAGGTTGAGCCTTCTGCCTCGGCGGCCAGGTGGCTGGCGCGCTTCTCGAAGCTCCTGCAACGCTCGGTTCAGCTCGGCCGTCGTGATTCTTCCGGCGTAGCGGGTGAAGAGCGCTTCGATCATGTCGAGGAGCCGCTCGAGACCTCGTCCGGTCTGAGCCGAAACGGCGATGAGCGACGGTCGTTGGCGCAGTCGCTTGGCGATCTTGGGCCGCACGTCCTCGATCCGAACATCTGTGACATCCCACTTCGAGAGCACC
>Ga0247727_10009656_pt1 | contig 17357 bp, 20 predicted proteins | sample WisWelCaveWW1625_FD_202498 | JGI IMG/M metagenome (GOLD analysis project Ga0247727, IMG submission 202498) | Biofilm microbial communities from Wishing Well Cave, Virginia, United States - WW16-25 | ecosystem: Environmental > Aquatic > Deep subsurface > Groundwater > Cave microbial mat | place...
TCCAACCTCCGCCGTATTGCCGCTGGCCCCGCTCAAAACTTTCACGTGATGCGCCACGCCGTTGGTGATCGTGATGGTGCCGGTCGCGTCATCCGCGGCCGTGGCATGATCGGCGGTAATCACCGCCATTCCCGCTCTTCGCGTATCCAACGTCGTCGAGGCGCCGGTGGGCGGCGCCAGTGAGCCGAGAGCGCCGCCGGTAAAAGCAACGCTCCACGTTACGGAAAAATCGCCGAGATAATTATTGCCCGCGTCATAACCGGCGGCGTGAACCGTCAGTCGATCGTCGTTGGTCATCGACTTCGCGCCGAGCTCGATGAAGTTGCCGGTCGGGCCTTCCACTACCTTTATATAACTCAACGAGCCGCCAGTGACTGTAATGATTGCCGAAACGCCGTCAAGCAACGAAGCATGATCGGCGGTGATCGTCCCGTTGCTCGGCGAGGAGGTTGCCGTGAGAGTCGTGCTGATGCCGGCCGGCGGGCTCAACGTACCGATATTGCCGGTGACGGTCCAATTCACCGCCACATCGTTGGTATAGTTTCCATCCGCATCAAAACTACCGGCATGAACCGACAGCATTTGGCCGGGGGTCAACGTCTGCGCGTTTAGCTCGCCGGTATTGCCGCTGACGCCCATGAGAACTTTCACACGATATGCCGAGCCGGGATTAACGGTGATCAGGCCGGAAACATCGTCCATCGCCGTCGCATGATTCGCCGAAATCGTGCCGGTGCCGGGCGTGGTCAAATTCAAGGTCGTGCTGACGCCGGAGCTCGGAAAAACGGTGCCAATGCCGCCCGAAATACTCCACGACACGATCTGATCGCCGACATAATTATCGCTGGCATCGTAACCGGCCGCATGAACGACCGGGCTGTTGTCGGTAGTAAAAGTCGCCGCGCCCATTTCCGTGCCGTCGCCGCTCGTGCCTTCAACGATTTTCACTTTGGCCAGCGCGCCGGCGCTGACAGTAATATCGCCGGTGACGTCGTCAATAAAACTCGCATGATCGGCATTGATCACGCCCGTGCCGGCGGTTTGCGCCGTAAAAGTCGTGGAAACTCCGGTCGCGCTCGAAAGGCTACCGATACCGCCGGTCACATTCCAATTCACCGATATGTCAGCAACATAATTATCATCCGCATCGAAACTGCTGGCGTGCATAACCAGCGTTTGGCCGGAAGTCAGCGTGTTGGCGTCGACTTCAATCGTCGAGCCGCTGGATCCGGAAAGAATTTTGATCCGCTGCGCCGCGCCGAGATTGACCGTAACCGTGACGTCATCGTCAAACAAGGTGGCATGATTTGCATTAATGACGCCGGCGCCCGGCGTTGTGGCGTTCAGCGTGGTGGCCGTGCCGGTGGTTGGAGAGAGCAAGCCGATGCCGTTCGTCACCGTCCAGGCAACGGATTCATCTTGAATATAATTGTTGTCGTTATCATAAGCGGCGGCATGAACCGGCAGCGATTGATCCGTCGTCATCGAGTAAGCACTCAACGCCAGGCCGTCGCCGGAGGGGCCAGCCACCACGATAACTTTGTTCAAAGCGCCCGGCACGACTTCGATATTGCCGGTGGCGTCATCGCTCACACCGGCGGTAGGATGGTCGGCCGTGATTTGGCCGTTGCCAACTTTGTTCGCAAAAAAAGTCGTGGCAACTCCCGTCGCCGCCGACAGCGAGCCGACCAAACCGGAAACACTCCAATTCACCGAGACATCGCTGCGATAATTGCCGCGAGCGTCAAAACCGCCGGCGTGCATCGACAAAGTTTGGTCGGCGGTCAGCGTGTTGGTTAAAATTTCAAAGGTATTGCCGCTCGCTCCACCCAGCACTTTCACCGCAGCCAACGGTCCGACGCCGAGGCGAAATGAATCCGACGGCGCCGAGTCGATCAGCGTCCCGGAATTCATCAGCGTTTCAACCGATAAAGAATATTTCGCCGCGAGGGTGGGATTGGCGACGACGGCCATTTTAAAAACCGCCGTATCGGCCGGGGCAACGGCAGCGCCATTTCCGTCGCGCGTCAACGTCACGACTTGTCCGGCCACGACCGGATCGGCAAAACCGCTGGTTATGCCGTTCGGCGGGCTGACCGGAGTGGCCAACGAAACGCCGGACACTCCGAAAGCCGCCGGAAAGGTCAAACGAATTTTGCCATTATTGGGAAGGCCGGCGCCGCCGGAACCGGTAATAAAGCTCACCGTATAAACCGTGCCGTTGCCGGCGACGGTATCCGACGGCGTAATTTTAACCTGGGTGAGAACTTGCCCAAACGAGGGTGCGACGAAAAGGAAAAGGAGCAAAAGAGGCCGGAGCAGACGGATCACCGGGAGCACAGCCAAAGCCCGATCCGCTTTCCGCAAGCACCGCACGAACTTCCATGTGCGAATCTGCATGTTTTATGGGACTGAAATGATGAATTGGACTTCCTTGTTTTTTATCGTAGCGGCGGCGGATGGCGCAGTCGGAAGCTGCACGCGAACTTGATGTGAAGCTGAAATATTCGCGGGATTGATGATCAGCCCGAGTTGAATCGAAACTTTCTTGCCGGGGGGAATCGTTTTGCCGAGGCCGGTCCGGTGCAGGCGAACTTCCTGGCCTTTGCGCTCCAGCATAAATCCGCCGTTGATCGTGCTTGACCCGGCGATTTCAAGCTGGCTCAAATCGAACTCACGCGGAAACGTCACCACGATAGCCGCATTCCGCGCCAGCGAGTCGGTCGTCACGAAGCTGACCTCGTACAACGACGGCTTGCCGGCCTCGGCGCGCAAAGCTTTCACCGCCAGTGAATCCCGGCCCGGATTTTGGGCGGCAACGCGCGGGGAAGATTTTTGTTGAGAAAAAACCGGACCCGAATAAAGCGAGCTAAAAACAAACACGCACGCAAAGACGCAGAGCCGCAAAGGTATCGCAAAGAAAATTTTTGCGGATTCTCGGCGGCTTTGCGGCCTATCGTGAAATTTTTTGCCTGTACTGAAGAGAATTACTAAAGCGGCTATTTTGGTGAAGGATAGTTTTGTCATCGTCTCCATACGCAATTTCCATCCTGTTTAATTCTGTTTCAAATTTGTTACGATGTCTCACCCCAAAACACGGCTTGTCTTTATTTATCAGTAGCTTAAAATCAGACGGCCATATTAAATGCAAACGTTATACCAATGGTAGGGAAGTTTTGCATAGTTTTAGAACAAGCTTTAACGAAAGCGTAATTCAAACACTTTGCGATTGTATTTATTATGAATAAAGCAAAAAGAATCCGGCGGGCTAAATTCATAGGACGTTTTTTATAGATCGGGTGGGAAATTTTCATCCGCGCCGGAACAATTCTGTCCATTTTTGGACGGATGATAAAACGTAAAGACTTTACTTCAGAATCGCGCGCAGCAAAATCAAAAAGCCTTTGCCGTCGTTTTCAGACAGCTTCAAATTCTTTTCCGCCCGCTTAAAAATCGGATTGATGCGCAGGGCGACGCGAAATTCCTCGAGCGCGCGCAAAAAAAGATTGCGGCATTGAATGAGATACGCCACGCCGAGACTATTGTGCAAATCGGCATAATCGGGATAATCGCGGATGGCCCCGCGCAGACGATTGGTATAATGTTGAATGAAATCGTCGTCCTTGCCTTTGCCGCCGTACATGAATTTTAGATAAAAATCATGCTCAAACGTCAAATCCGTCTCCGGATTGATTTCCTGCCGCAGCGACTGCAATTCCTGCGTCGCCGCTTCATACGCGCCCTCGTCGATGAGCTGCAAAGCCTTTTCGAGGCGGGGCGTGCGGTAGGCCGGAAACCCCTCGGCGGCACGCATCAAATGCTCCTGCGCGGTTTTGATCGATAAAGCGGGATTGACGGCGGCCGGCGCATTCAGGCTCAACAACAGGGCAAAACCGTAATTAAAATGCGCCTGAAAAAAATTGCCGTTGATATCGAGCGCCGTTCTGAGCGCTTCCAGCGCCGGCGGAAATTTGCGCTGGTCCAAGCACGCGACGCCGAGATGATGATGCAGGTCGGCAAATCGCGGCGCGAGCTGCACGCCTTTGCGCAGAATCGTCTCGGCATTGACGAAATCACCGCGCCGCAGATAGGCGGCGCCCAGATTGCAATACACCTCCGGCGAATTGGGATCGAGCTCGGCGGCCATTTGAAAAAACGCCACCGCATCGTCGAGCAGATTTTTGCTCGCGAACACCAGGCCGAGCTTGATGCACGACATCGGATGCCGCACCTGCCGCACTTTCTCCGCGATGTAATACAGCAGCTCCATCTCGGAAATCATTTCCTGATGCACGACCTTCAGTTTCTTCGGCAGCGCCGAATTTTTGACCTCTTCGGTGACGCCCACTTCCCGGCGCTCGATCACCCGGCCGTTGTCGAAAATGTGCGAGAGAATTTTCTCGCTCGTCGCCGAATACGTGGTTTGCACGTGAAACCGGTGTCCGCCGACCAAAACGTCGTTATTCAACCCAAGCTGTTGCTGCTGCATGACTACTCCGTCGTTGTTTTTTCCTTCTTCTCGGATTTCTCAGATTTTTCGGACTTATCCTGAGTCCCCTTTTTGCCGCCATTCTCTTTTTTAGCAGTATCGCCATCCGCCTTTTTTGCGGAATCATTGCCGGTTTTATCGGCATCGGCGCTCGTTTTTTTATAATCGGTTAAATAAAATCCCGAGCCTTTGAAAATCAACCCGGCCCCGCCGTGAATCCGGCGTTGCACTTTGCCGCCGCATTTCGGACAAGTCTCGACCGGCGGCGCGATGATGCTTTGAAACTGCTCGAATTCATGATCGCATTCGAGGCAATCGTAATCGTAAGTTGGCATAACAATCTCGACTTTATTTTGCTACTTTTCTGTTTTCAAAATGTTGAGAGTCATTTCTCAAAATGCCGATTGTAACATGGCATCAGCCTGTCTTAAAACTTTGACCTGTCGTTTAATCTGTTTGGCGAATTGCGCTTCTGCCACTTCAAGATCGTAACGCGCCTGCAGGCGCAGCCATACTGCAGCGCTGGTGCCAAAGTAACGCGCCAGTCTCATCGCCGTATCTGCCGTGATAGAACGCTTTCCAGCCACAATCTGATTAATTCGCAGCGGCAATACACCGAGATCTTTAGCCACACGATACGAGCTTAATCCTAAAGGTTTCATGAAATCTTCCAACAAAACTTCACCGGGATGAATGGGTGGTATTTTTTTCATGTTGAATGTCATCATTAGTGATAATCATCAATTTCTACATCTCTTGCGTTACCATCAATCCATTTAAAACAAATTCGCCATTGATCGTTAATCCGAATACTATGCTGACCGGCGCGATCTCCATATAGCTTTTCGAGTCTGTTGCCGGGCGGCGCTAACAAATCACGCAAATCTTCTGCATCATCCAAATAGATAAGTTTACGCCGGGCAGTTTTCTGAATATTCGGCGGCAATTTTCGCGAAACGATGCCATTGAATATTTTTTCAGTCTCAGCATCAGCAAAAGATTCAATCATGCCATCATTTCCCCGAACGCCTTTTCCAATCTCTTCATCGCCTCCTGCAAAGTGTTCATATTGGTCGCATACGACAGCCGCGCGTGCAAAATGCTTCCAAACGCTTCGCCGGCGACCAGCGCCACGCCGGCGCGTTCCACGAGATGCTGGCAAATGTCATTGGCAGAATTCAACTTCTTGCCGTTGAGGTGACGGCCAATGAGCTCGCCAACGTTGATGAACATATAAAACGCGCCTTTCGGCAAGCGCACCGAAATGCCGGGCATTTTTGAGAGCGCTTCATAAACAAACCGCCGGCGCTCGTCAAACTGCTGCCGCATTTTTTCCACCGCCTCCTGATTTCCGGAAATCGCCGCCAGTCCGGCTTCCTGCGAAATCGAGCAGGCGTTAGAAGTCGTGTGGCTCTGAATTTTGTCCATCGCTTTCACAATTGCCGCCGGCGCCGCCGCATAACCTAAACGCCAGCCCGTCATTGCATAAGATTTCGAGAAGCCATTCACGAGAATCAAGCGGTCGCGGATTTCCGGGAAAGCGCACAGGCTGGTTGTTGCAATGCCGTCATACAGTAATTTAATATAAATTTCATCAGCAAGCATGAGAATTTCGTGCCGAGAAATAATATCGACCAAAGCTTTCAGCTCGGCGGTCGTGTAAACCGTTCCCGTTGGATTCGATGGGCTGTTCAAAATAAGCAGCTTCGTTCGCGGCGTAATTGCCGCTTGCAGCCGTGCCGGCGTTAATTTAAAATCGTCGTCATCGGGATTGACGACAAACTTGATCGTCGCGCCGCTCATGCGAATCTGCTCCGGATAGCTCACCCAGTAGGGCATCGGCAGAATGACTTCATCCTCGGGATTGCAGGTTGCCAGCACGGCGTTATACACCGACTGCTTGGCGCCGTTGGAAACGATGATCTCGTTGGATTGATAAACCGCGCCGTAATCTTTTTGCAAACTCGCGGCAATGGCTTCGCGCAGCGCGAGCGTGCCGGTGTTCGGTGTGTATTTGGTTTTGCCTTTTTGAATGGCGGTGATCGCCGCGTTTTTGGCAAACTCCGGCGTGTCAAAATCCGGCTCGCCGGCGCCGAGATCGATGACGTTCTTTCCCTGCCGCCGCAGCTCGTTCACTAAATTAGTGAGCGCCAGCGTTTGCGACGGCTGAAGGCGCGCCGCCAATTGCGATTCGTGGAAGGGCATGGGCATAATTATTGAGCGGTTTTAATCCAAAAGTCAAATTGTTTTTTTATTCGACTCAAGATTCTTTCTGATATCCGATTCATTATAGATTGATTCTTCATCTTCCAAACCCTGCATTGCTTCTGACAATGAAAAACGGCTCCATTGCAAATCTTCTTGCCGTGAATTTTCAGGAACCGCTACGGCAATTTCCACCCCTTCGCGTTTGATATCGCGAACAATCGGCAATTCTTCTTTCTCAAATTCTTCGGGAGAGAAACAGATCGGCTCCAAATCCACATTATACCGCGAAGCGCGGCTAAAAATTTTCAGATTTATGGCAATCGAATTCTCGACATTGAGAATCGGGGTGATAATCGCCAGATCGATATCCGAATAATCACGATTTCGTCCGGTCGCATACGAGCCATATAAATACGCTCGCTCAATTGGAAGCTCGTGCCGAATATTCTCAAGAAATTTGCGGATTACAACGATAGCTTCATCTTTTGTGTAAGCCATATAATCAACTCTTCGGTTTTGGTCAAATAATTTTTCGCTTCTTTTTTACCGATAGCTTTTGCAAGAGCATCAATGGTTTCTTTATAACGCGAATTCAAATAGTAACCACTGAGATTTTCAATTAAACGAAGCGTCTCTTCTTCAAATTCTTGCAGTATTCCAGCCAGTTCCGCTAACTTTGAAAGGTGATGAATCGGTTTAATCTCTTTGCCTTGAAATGCCAATATCGCTTTCAGTGTTTTTTCGATAGCTTGCTGACACATGAAAACCACATACAAATAACGGCCGGTTTTGTACATTGCCCGAGCGGTTTCCCAGTCATAATTGACTCTTTCCATCCAGGCTTTCGCTGCCGGCGGCCAAATTTCTTCGAATTTCTTTTTCACGATTAAATTGCCATACAATTTATTTACGAAAGTTCAGCGCCTGAAGGCGCGACTACGAAAATTACGCCAGCACCGCGCATATGCACGCGACATTCACGATGTCTTCATCCGTGCAGCCGCGCGAGAGGTCGTTCATCGGCCTGGCGAGGCCTTGAATGATCGGGCCGATAGCCTGATAACCGGCGAGGCGCTGCGTGAGTTTGTACGCGATGTTGCCGGCGTCAAGATCGGGAAAAATGAGCACGTTGGCTTTGCCGACGACGGAGCTGCCGGGCGCTTTGCGAGCGCCGATCGCTTCAACCAGCGCCGCATCGCCTTGCAACTCGCCGTCGATATTCAAATCCGGCTTTCTCTCGCGCGCAATTTCCGTAGCGCGCTGGACTTTTTCGACTTTCGGATGTTTGGCGCTGCCTTTGGTGGAAAATGAGAGCATCGCGACATTGGGCTTTTCGCCGGTCAAACGTTCGTGCGTGTTCGCCGAAGTGATGGCGATCTCCGCCAGTTGCTCGGCGCTCGGCTCGGGATTGACGGCGCAATCGGCAAAGGTCAACACGCGATTGTTGGGACTCACCATTTCAAACGTGCCGGAGACGAGCGAGCAGCCGGGCGCCGTGCCGATGAGCTGCAATGCCGCCCGCAAAACCTCGTCGGTGGTATGAATCGATCCCGCCACCACGCCGTCAACGCGTCCGGCGCGCACCATGGCGGCGGCATAATAAAGCGGCCGGCGCATAATTTCTCGCGCCTGTTGTTCGGTCACGCCTTTCTTTTGCCGAAGCTTAAAATATAATGCGGCGTATTCGGCAAAAAACGCATCTTGTTCCGGCGCCATCATTTCAACATGAGCAACGTCGAGGCCCAAATGCTCCGCGGTTTTTTCAATCGCCGCCGGATTTCCCAGCAGCACGGGCGCGAGCAATTTCTGCTCGAGCATTTGGCAAGCGGCCACCAACACGCGAGACTCTTCAGCTTCGGGAAATACGATGCGCTGGCGCCGCGCTTTAGCTTGAGAACGGATGTGATCGATGAATTTCATTTGGAAAACGTTTGCCCGTTTGGCTGTTTGCCGGTTGGCCAGTTAACCGCTTAACAGGCTAACCGGCGAACCGGCCAACACTTTTTATTTGTGCGAGGCGATTTTTTGTTTGATGTGCGCCTCGATTTGCGGCGGGACGAAGCAACTGACATCGCCGCCGAACGTCGCCAGCTCTTTCACGATCGTCGAGTTCAAATAAGTATATTTCTCGTTTGGCATCAAAAACACGGTGACGATGCCGTCGGAAATTTTACGATTGACCAGCGCCATTTGAAACTCATATTCAAAATCAGAAATGGCGCGCAGGCCGCGAATGATGGCGGCAGCGCCGAGGCGCTGCGCATAATCCACCAGAAGTCCGGTGAAGCTGTCGATGCGAATGTTGCTGAAATTTTGAGTGACTTCGTGAATCATCGCCACGCGCTCGGCAACGGTGAAGAGCGGATTTTTGGCGGGGTTGGTGGTCACGCCGATCGTGACGAGATCGAACAGCGTGGTGGCGCGCTCGATGATGTCAAGATGGCCGTTGGTGATGGGATCGAACGTGCCCGGATAAATAACGTGGCGCATCGTCAGCTCACCTCATAAAAATGCAAAGCGGTTTCACCAATGACCCGGCGCAAATAGCAGTGCAAGCGGCCGGCTGCGGTTTTAAGCTCCTGGCGCGCCGCGGCTTCGATGACGGCGACGGCGCCGGCATTCAACCGGCGGCTCGGCGCCAACGCTTCCAGCAGGCGCTCGCCATGTCCCAAATTGTAAGGCGGATCAGCAAAAAGAAGGTCATAGGAGGGACAGCCATCCGTCGCGCCGGCGCGATTTAAAAAAGCAAACGCATCCTGTACGATCACCTGACCATGATCTTCGAGATGCGTATGGCGCAAATTTCGCCGGATGAATGCCGCGACCCGCGGGCTTTTTTCGACAAAATCAACGTGATCGGCGCCGCGGCTCAATGCTTCGATGCCCAGCGCACCCGATCCGGCGAACAGGTCCAACGCCAATACGCCGCTGACCTTGCCCTGCAACAAGTCGAACATAATCGTGCGCGTGCGATCGCTCGTGGGACGGGTCCACAGACCGCGCGGCGACTGGAGGAGATGTCCTTTGCGCGTTCCCGCAATTACTCGCATGCCGATTCATACAGCCAGGTATTTTGCAATTCCGAGGCCGGAATTGCGCTCCGCTCTATTCAACGAAATCAAACAACAAGACCACATCCAATTTGGCGCTGCTCTGTGATTTATGATCAGCCGGGCTGACGATGATTTTGGACATGGAAATATTCGGGCCGGCATCAGCGAGGCCGCGGAGAAAATCAAACGCGCCGGCTTTGCCGCCGGAAAAATTCGCCTGCACCGGCGTGCGCGTGCTGCCGTCACTCGAATAAGTTTTGCCCACTTCAAACAAGTTTGAGCGCAGGCCATTGTCCGCGCCGAGCTTTTTGAGCCAGGTGGAAAATTCGGTGAAGCTCATACGGCGCTGGTCTTGCGGCCCCATCGTGCCGGCGCGCTCGCTCACGCGCCCCAAAACCAGCACGTTGCTCATGGCGCCGCCGTTTCCCGCCGGAAGTTTTGAAACGGTGCGCAGCTCCTGCGGCGAAGCGTTGCGCTGCATGGACTGTGTGGCTTCCGCAATGGCTTCCGAGGACGGCGCCTTGAATTGTACGAGAAAGCTGTTATTGTTGCCGGAATAGGAAATCAGCGAAAAGTCGCTGTCGCCGCCGAAAGATTGGCCCAGCGCGCCGACGGTATACGCGCCGATACGCGTCGAGCTGAACATGCCGCTGCCGGCCATTGACGATATCGACGAGGAGATGGTTTCAGTATTCTCCGTCGCCGTAGCGGCGGGATCGTTTGCCGCCAGGGATTGCGTCGAATCAATTGGTGTTTCTTCCATCCCCATGCCGGTTTCGGCGCCGGTTCCCGCCAGCGAATCCAGCGCGCCGATATCGGTTCCCGTTTCCGCAGTCTCGGCAAGCTGCTCCGTTTTTTTGCCGGCCTTTGGAATCATCAAATAAACTGCGACCAATGCGGCCAAAATCAACGCCGCTACCAATAAATAGGCTTTGTTGCGGGAGGAGCCGTTGCCGGCATTATTCATTGCCAATGGGCGGGTCGAATACCCTCCTCCGGCCATGGCTTCACGCGAATACGAACCTGGCGACGGCGGTTCGCTGATAAACGGGGCGGCTTTTTCCTCGTCAGCCGTTTCGCTCGCATCGAGATTCACGGTCTGGGCGAAACTCTCTTCCGGCTGGCGCTCCTCGCGGTTTTCCTCATCGCCCATGAGATTAATATCAACCATTCGCCTTCTCCACACAAATTTGAATCGAGATGATCATAGTCCTTTTAAAGCGGCGCCAACCGGGATGACGAATGTTTCCGGATGCGGCGGCACAAGCGGATCACCACTCTGGCTGGCAATTTTTATTTTTTTAAACGGATTGGCGCGGTCAATCCGAACGTTGTGCGTGTTTTGCAGCGTCTCCAAAATCTGATCGGTCACGCCGTCGCCGTACAAATAGATTGCGCGCATATCTTCGACGCTTTTGCCCAATTTATAATCGATAATGATACGGCGCAGCTCTTTCGAAATGAGGCGGGCCGCATGCTCGTCGTCGCGGTGCGGCGGCTCCATTTGTTCGTCGTCCGGATAATCCATCTCGTGGGAAAGATAAAACGTCGCGCCTTTCATAACGGAAAATTGGAAACCATTCCTGCGAACGTCGACCAATGCGACGTAATCATCTGCGCTCGCCTCATAATTGCCGATAAAGACGCGTTGGGCGGCAAACACATCCACGTCGATGGCGCGCAACTGCAAATCGGTGTTTTGAAAAATTTCTTTGAGATAATCGACCACCAGACGTCGGGCCACGACGGTCACGACCTGCATAAAGTCCTTGCCGTCATCGGCGGGCAGCGGCGCAAAATCGAGAATATATTGTTCTAATGGATTGATCATGCACTGTTCCACTTCCCAGCGCATGTGATCTTTGAGGCGGTCGCCCTGCAGATTGACGTCAACCGGAATTTTCTTGATCACCACCATGCTGGAATCGAGAATGAACACGCCGGAAGAAATCTGGAAATCCGCCGTTTCGTAAAGCCGGTTGATGTCCTCCGCATAGCGGCGGATCAGGGTATGGTCCTGCAGCGAGGTAAAATTGAGTGCAGTACGAACCCGTCCCTGGGAAAGCCGAGAGATGCGTGATTCTCCCGCGACGTTGGTGACTTCTGCCATGCGCAAAGCCGTATCGCGGATGCTGATGCCGACCATTCCATTAGTTGCGGCAAATGCCATAGATTTCCCTCACCTGACACAGAAGGTATTCATAAAAAACATATTCCTATAAGAATATCGACAAGAGCCTGAATTTGCCGAAAGACATTGACAATTTTTCGAGGTCCTTTCTATCAGGTCAACCGGCCGGTCACTTATTCAAAGATTTATACTCGTGATTTTATTTAGTGGCCGGCCGGTATTTTTGATCCGGCTCAATCATCAACAACGGCGCCAATTTTTGATAAGTTTTTGCGCCGATGCCTTTGACTTTGCGCAAATCCGGCAAGCGTTTGAACGCGCCGTTGGCGTCGCGATATTCGATGATACGTTTTGCCATCACCGGGCCGATCCCCGGAAGCCGGACCAGCTCGCTGTATGTGGCGGCGTTCAAATCAACCGGCTGAGGCAACGCGCTCGCAGCTTGAGCCGGTTCATTCGCTGGCGCCGAAGCGTGGGCGCTGTCGCCGTGCAACGCTTTAGCAAATTCATCAAGCGCGGCTATCGCCGCCGGATTTGCCGCCGGCAGCGGCTGGCATTGGCGATGCCACCATATCACCGTTCCAAGACCAAAGGTCGAGAGCAAAAATAAAATCGCGCGTTGCTCCGGCCGGGTAAACCCCTGCATCGCTCCTACCTCCTCAGTTAGCCGGTTGGTCCGTTCGCCAGTTAACCGGCAAACGGGCCAACCGGCAAACCTTTTGTTAAAACAGCGCCTCTTTAATTTTGGAAAAAAATCCTCGCTCGCTCTTAGGCGGCTTGACGCCGTCGGTTTCCGCCAATTGCAAAAACAATTCTTTTTCTTTGAGCGAAAGCTTGCCGGGAATCCACACGACGACGCGCACGAGCTGATCGCCGCTGCCGTAGCCGTTCAAATGCGGAATGCCTTTGCCGCGCATGCGCAAAATTTTTCCCGATTGCATTCCCGGGGTAACGTCCAATTTCGCTTTGCCGTTGAGCGTCGGCACCTCCACCACGTCGCCCAACACCGCTTGCGGAATGCCGAACGGCAAATCATACAAAATATCGTCGCCGTGCCGCTCGAAATATTCGTGCTCTTTCTCTTCGATGACAACGAGCAGATCGCCGGCCGGACCGCCGCGCGGTCCGGCATTGCCTTCCCCGCGAACCGTCAAATAATTTCCCGCCGCCACACCGGCTGGAATATCAAGAGACACCGTTTTTTCGCCTTCAATTCGGCCTTCGCCGCGGCAGTCGGGACACGGGTTCTTGACAATGCGGCCTTCACCGCGGCATTGATGGCATATCGTCACGTTGATAAACTGGCCGAAGAACGAGCGCGAAACCTGCCGCACCTCGCCGGTGCCGCGGCAGGTCGGACAGATCGCTTCCTGGCTGCCGCGCGCGCTGCCGGTGCCGGTGCACGAATCGCACTTTAAATATTTGTGCAGCTTGATCTTTTTATTGACGCCGGCGGCAACTTCTTCCAGAGTTAGCTTCAGAGGAATTTGCAAATCATTCCCGCGCTGTTTCATTTCGCGAGTGCGGCCGCCGGCTGCCTGGCCAAAAAACTCGCCAAAAAGACCTTCCGACATGAAAGTGCGCAGCGCCTCCGCCAAATCCATCTCAAAATCGCGCGCCGGCTCAAAACCGCCCAATCCGCCGCGCAATCCCGAATGGCCGTAACGATCATAACGGTCGCGCTTATTGGAGTCGCGCAGTACTTCATAAGCTTCGGCGGCTTCCTTGAAACGCTCTTCCGAAGTGTGATCGCCCGGATTGCGGTCCGGATGATATTGCATCGCCAGCTTGCGATAGGCTTTTTTAACCTCCTCTTCCGAAGCTTCCCGCTTGATGCCAAGAATTTCGTAATAATCGCGTTTGGTCATAAAAAATTTACAAAGGGAACGACCGGCTTGCCTCAAACACTCACGATGACTTTGGCCGGCCTGAGCACTTTATCAAACAGTAAATATCCTTTCGTTGTTTCTTGCACCACGAGATTGGATTCTTTTCCCTCCACGGGCATTTGCAGCAGCGCCTCGTGACGATTCGGATCGAACGGCTGTCCCACCGTTGCCATGGTCGTGAGGCCGCGGTTTTGCAAAATTTTTAAAACATTTTGATAGATCAAGCGCGCCCCGGCGGCTAATGAATCATAATCTTTCGCCTCGCTGCCGACGCCGAAGAAACGCTCGAGATCGTCCACCACCGGCAACAGCTCGGCCATCAAATCGGCTATCCGGCTTTCAACCCGGTTGGAAAATTCTCGCTCGAGCCGCTTGCGAAAATTTTCCATTTCGGCGGCCAGACGCAGATGCCGGTCTTTGAGATCGGCGTGCTGCAAAGCCAGTCTGGCGTAATCATCGCGCAGCTTATCAAAATCTTTTTCTTTTTGTTCCAACTCTTTGAGCAGCGCGCGGCGGCGAAAATCGAAACGCTCTCTGGGGAGCTTTTCGGTTTCAGCCTCATGCGCTTCTTCTTTTGCCGCGGCCGCGACAGCTTCCATCGCGTCCATCACGCTATTTTCAGCCGCAACCGTTTCGTCGTTTATCGGGGTAGTCTCGGTATTGACGGCGGCGCCATTGGTCTCATCCGAATGATTGATTGCCGTATCTTGATCGTGGTCTTGCATTGTCCTCTTCTCTGGCATCCTAACTTACCGGAGTGGCCTGACTTTTCTCTAACGTGTCGGTTAAAATTTTTGCCATATAATCCACCAACGCCACCATTTTGGAATAACGAATGCGGGTGGGGCCGAGCACGCCGAGCGTGCCGTTGATATGGCCGATGTGATACGATGCCGTAATCAAGCTGCAATGCTTGATCAATTCATCGCGATTTTCATCGCCGATCGTGATTGAAATTTTTTCCGAATCGTCGCCCTGCTCGAAGAGATGAATGAGAATTTCCCGATTTTCGAGCAGATTCAAAATTTTCGCCAGTTGCTGATGATCGGTGAACTCGGGCTGCGTGGCGATGTTGTTGGTGCCGCCGAAATGCAGGCCGCGCCGCCCATCTTCACTGAACAGTAAATCGGCCGACCCGACGATCCGTTCGATCAATTCGGGATTGGCATCGCCGGCGTGTCGCATGCGATGATCGAGCGATTGTTTGATCTCATTCAAGCTGAGGCCGTGCAGCCGCTCATTGAGCACGCGCGCGGTTTTCTCCATCACCTCGCGCGAAACTTCGGCGGCCACTTCCATCACGATCGTCCGCACCAGGCCGGATTTGATCGTGAGCACCATCAAAATCTTTTTTTCGGCAATCGGCATCAGCTCGATCGTCTCGAAAACGCCTTGAAAAAATCGCGGCGACAGCACCACGCCGAGCTGCCTGGAAACGCGCGCCATCACCTGGGTGGCCGCTTCCAGAATGGTGTCGACGCCCAATGAAACGCGGCGCAATTGCTCGAGAATATGCTGCTTTTCCTGCTCCGACAGCGCTTCGACCATCATCAGAGAATCGACGTAGAAGCGATAACCCTTGTCCGTCGGCACGCGGCCGGCGGAAGTATGCGGCTGGGCAACAAGGCCCATCTCTTCCAAATCCATCATCACATTGCGGATGGTGGCCGGACTCATGTCCATGCCGCTTTTTTTGGATAGATAACGCGAGCCGACCGGCACCGCGTTGCGGACAAAATTTTCCACGATGGAATTTAAAATCAGCCGCTCGCGTTCGCTTAATTTTTCCGCCGCATGTCCCATTCGATCAAAATTGAATTTTTAACTTAAAAAATTGAAAATAAATTTAGTGCTTTAATATAATGAAAGCGCTGCCGCCGTGTTGGGATAATAAATCAAGATACTACTTTTGTTCGGGCTTGTCAAGCAAAATTCTGGCACGGTTTGCGAAGATGTGTCAGTAAAAACATAATCTTCGCCGGGTTTAGAAAAAATCCGCGATAGTTATTTTATTCTGTACCCTCGCAGCCGGCTTTTTGCGCTATTTCAAAAAAGAAAAGCCTTTTGCCGCAGTGCATGTCAAAAGGCTTTTTTAGCCGGCTACGTTTTTGCCGCGGCCGGGCCGCAGCATTCATGAGCCGGGTATCTTTGAGATTTTTTTGAAAACCTCGGCTGGATTGAATAATTACAAATTGGGGATAAACCGCAATTGAAAAGATGGCGCTAAAATTCTCTCTGACGCTTCCACATTATCGAGCAACTTTTGCAAATACCGGCGAAATTCGGCTAATTCCAATCCGGCAAAATCGGCAGGCGCCGCCTCCAATTTTACCAACGCATTGCGCAGATGCTTGATGACGCCGTGCCGAATGCCGCGCTGCAATTGATGATGCGCCGCCGCGGCTTGAATCAGGCCTTGCACGAAATAGCGCCACGGCTCGGGATGGCGCTGCCAGATTTTTTCCCAGGCCTCGTGCGATTCCCAATATTGGCCGGCGTTGAACAACGCCACGCCTTCGGCGAGATCAGCGCGATCGGCGTCACTCAGCCGCGGCGTGTGCAGCAGCGCGGCGTCTCGGGGCGCCGGTTTCACCCGGTACCGGCTCGACGATTTCGCCGAGGACGCTGCGGAAAGTCCACTCTTCGGCTTTTCGATAGCCTTCATCAAAATCCAACATCTCAATGGTCAGCCACGGGCAATATTTCACACAGAGCGTGCAACCGATGCAGCGCGGCAAATCCACTTCCACCAAACGATGGACCGTCGGGTTTGCCGGATCGGGTCCGGGTACGATTAATATGCAATCAGCCGGACAAAAATCGATACAAACCTGGCAGCCGGTGCAGCCGGCTTGATTGATCACCGCCAGTTGTTTGGGCCGGCGGGTTTTGCGCAATTGAATGGGTTTATCGTACTTCGGGTCTTTCAACGCCATGCAAACTTCTCCTCCGAGAGTGAGTCAGAATTAAGTAAGGACGAGTCTTCGTTTCTTTATGGTGTGGGTTGTATCGCTCGCGAAAGCTGCGCTAATTGCTGCTGGATTTGTTCAATTTGCTTTTCCAAGCGCATAATATCTTCTTGCGTTTGCGGCGGAGGTTTAAACCGCTCAAAAAATTTAGGAATATACGGCAGAGCCAACAAAGCGGCAAGAAGGCCGAGCAACCCAACGATCAAATTAAACTTGTCATCAATGCGAACATTTACCGACTCAATCTTGTCCTGAAGACGATTGAATCTTTCATCAAGCGTGGTTTCGATTTTAGTGAAACGGATTTCGTAACGCTTGTCCATTTCGTCAAGCCGCTTCTCCAGCTCGTCGAGTTTTTGCAGGACGGCCTCTTGAAAAGCTTTATCTTGCGCGAACGTCGTACTCCGGCAACAGAGCAACGCCGCCGTAATGAATCCGAAAGTCAAGAACCTGCGCATTGGATTGGCTCCTGAAAAAACAATTATAGGATGAAAGTGCAATTCGTAAAAAGTCCGAAATTCAAAATGTCATACAATATATTGAGATCGAATCAGATCAAGATAACAACATATTGTATGAGATTGAAAAATTTTTCAAAAACACCGACTATTTACGGAA
>Ga0247727_10009657_pt1 | contig 17355 bp, 15 predicted proteins | sample WisWelCaveWW1625_FD_202498 | JGI IMG/M metagenome (GOLD analysis project Ga0247727, IMG submission 202498) | Biofilm microbial communities from Wishing Well Cave, Virginia, United States - WW16-25 | ecosystem: Environmental > Aquatic > Deep subsurface > Groundwater > Cave microbial mat | place...
CGGCTCTACCTCGAGAGCGATCCCGCTCCGACCGAGGCCGACCGGACGGCTGTGCTGGAGAAGGTCGTCGAACTGCGAGCGCGGATCGAAGCGGAGGCACAGGGGGGGACGCCGCGCCCTCCGACCGAGGAAGAGCTTCGCGGCGAAGCGCAGCGGTGGTTCGAGCGGGGGCTCGTCGTCTACCGTCGCGGCGAGTACGAAGCCGCGCTGCAGGCCTTCACGGAGGCGTACCGGTTCGCGCGCCTCCCGGACATCGTCTACAACCTCGCGCGCACCTGCGAGCGGATGGACCGCCGCGGCGACGCGGTCGACTACTACCGCGAGTACCTGCGCCGCCGTCCGGATGCGCCCGATCGCGCAGAAGTCGAGGCGACCATCGTGAGGCTGGGTTCACCCTAGCCCGGATTATTCATGAACTCGCGTAGCGAAACCAGCGAGACGGCGAGGGGAGGCGTGAATTCGCGGAGCGGATTCACGCGCCCCGCCAAGATCCGCGCGTCCCGGAGTTCCCCCACCGGAGGCGTACTGGATGTACGTCGAGGATGGGGGAACGAGGAAACGCGCGGAGATTGCGTCGTATCGCTGGTTGCAGTAGCGAGGTTCATGAATAATCCGGGCTAGCTCAGTTCGCCCCGAGAAACTCCCTGATCGCCGGCCAGCTCCTCGTCGGCGCGTGCTTTCCCGTCACCAGATCCGCGTGGCCCGATGCGAACTCCCGATACGATCTCCTGCGCGCGCGGCTTCCCTCGAAGGCCGGACGGACGGCGCGCGGACTTGCGAGGACGTCCTTCGTCCCGGCGACCACGAAAAGGGGGATGTCGAGTGCGAAGAAGCGCTCCGCGTAGTCGATCGCCCCGTCCGCGCTCGTGAAGCGGCCGCGGACGCCCATGCGCAGGAGCTGGGCGAGGACGGGCAGGTTCGCCCGATCGAAGGCCCGCGTCCCGTACTCCGTCAGGATCTCCGGCTCGAAGGAGCCGGACGCCCAGAACGCGACCCCCAGCTTCCACGCCGTTTGTTCCCAGAGCGCGCGCCGCCTCGCGACGTGACGCCCGATCCCGCCGGCGTGGACGGCCCCCGCCGGAAGCCGAACGCGCATGCGCGTCAGCGCGTCCACCACCGTGCCGAGCCCGAGGAGCAGGCCGTTCCCGTCGGCGAAGCGCAAGGGCGCGCCGAGCGTGACGATGCCGCGGACCGCTTCCGGCCGCTCTGGCGCCGCCGCGTAGCACAGCAGCCCCCCGAGGCTGTGGCCGACGAGGAACGCGCGCGCCCCATCCCGGGCCGCCTGGATCGCGCCGAGCGCCGCGGGGACGTCCTCCTGCACGAGCGGGTCCCAGCCGCTCGCCGGCCCCGAGCCCGCGCGCCGGCTTCTCCCCTGTCCGCGAAGGTCCAGATTCCACACGTCGTAGCCCTCCCGGGCGAGGAAGTTCGCGAAGCTCCTTCCGCCGAGGTGCCACGCGTAGCGGTTCTGGCCGAACCCGTGGATCAGCAGGACGGGCGGCCCGGGCGGGGCGTCCGGAAGGCGCTTGCGCACGGCGATCAGCGGCGCCGGTCCGTCGATGCGCACGACGTCCTTGCGCAGCGTCACCCGCTCCTCGCCGTCCACCGTCTGGTGGACGAGCTCGGTGGAGACGATCACGTCCGGGAGTGTAGTATGCTGGCCGACGATGCGCCCGGGCCAAGTCGCCGCAGTGCTCGTGCTCTCGTCTCTCTGGGGCTCGGGCTCGGGCTCGGGCCGCGCATTCGCCCAGGACCGGGAAGCCTCGTCGCTGGTGGCTCTCCTCTCGGGCATCGAGTGGGTGCCCGGTCGGCAGGATCTGGAGACACGCGGCGTCGACGCGGCGGACCTGATCGGACTCTACGGGGACGAGGACGTTTCCGTCGTCGTCCAGATCCGCGCCGTCGAGTTGCTCGTTCACTTCCGCGAGCCCGCAGTCCGGGTCTTCCTGGACGGCGTCGCCCGCGTCCGCGGCCAGCACGCCGCGTTTCTCCGGGCCGCCGCCGCGTCGCTCGCGCCGCACGGGGACGGCTCGGTTCCGACGCTCTCGCGGCTCGTCTGCCACCCGGACCGCAGCGTGCGCGAGGCATCGGCTCGTGCGCTCGGCGCCGTCCGGACGCCCGCCGCCTGGGCTGCCCTGCGCCGCCGCCAGGCCGCGGAGCCGGACGAGAACGTGCGGCGAGCGATCGACGTCGCGCTCGCAGCCGCTCCCTCGCTCTGACTCCTTTACCCCCCGGAATCGCTCGACTATAGTTCGCGCCGCTCGGAGGCCCTCCATGCGAACCTTCGCCTTGCTCTCGCTCCTCGCCACGATTCCCATGGCGGCTTCGGCCCAGCCGGCCGACGTCCCGTTCGGCACCGATCAGCCGGCCGACGTCCCGCTCGCCGAGGAGCAGCAGACCTCCGCTCCCCCGGCCGAGGCCCTCGACGATCCGAACAGTCCCCGCGAGGAGAAGGGAACGGACTACTTCTTCGTCGGCGCGCGTTACCGGGTCCTGATGATCCCGGGATGGCTCGTCAACCTCTTCGCCGAGGCGGAGGAGTTCGACGGCCCGGAGAACCACTCGATCGGCGCGGAGTTCACGTACCGCAAGGACAACTTCGACATCATCGGCGCCATCTGGTGGGCCGACTACTCCGCCGACGAGGGGTTCTTCCGCGGAAGCGGCGATCCGACCACGAGCATGGAGTCGATCCGCTCGTCCCTGTCCGGTCTGATCTTCTCGGCGGACTTCGTCTGGAGCTACCCGATCTCCGAGGTCGTCGCGTTCACCTACGGCGTCGAGGTCGGCTTCATGCCGGTCTTCGGGAGCCTCGTCCGCCAGGAGGCGTACGAGGACAACGGCTGGCACCGGTGTCCCGACGATTCCGCGGGAGACGCCGGCCCACGTCCAGGGGGAAGCGAGCAGTGGTGCGAGCCCGAGAGCGCCGGCGGCACCTACGGTCTCGACGAGAACGGCTCCGGCGGCGACGTCCCGTCGGTCGTGCCCTGGGCGGCGCTGCTGCGGCTCGGGCTGCGGATCAAGCCACACCGCAACTTCATGATGCGCGTCGAGGGCGGCTTCGGCGTCGGCTTCTTCCTCGGACTTGCTGGAAACTACGGGATCTGACCATGAAGACACGTTTGCTCCTTTTGGCTCTGCTGTCCCTCGCAACGGCCGGCTGCGGGGATGTCCACGCGCAACCCGCCCCCGGCAAGGCGCCCGCGAAGGCGGCGCCCGGCAAGGCCCCGGGCAAGGCTCCCGCGCTCCCGCCCGGCCTCGCCGGCAAGGCCCTTCCGCCCGGCCTCGCAGGCAGGGCCGCGGCCGCTGCGCCGGCCAAGGCCGCACCGTCCCCCGCGGATGCGGCGCGCCTGAAGCGGCGCGTGGCGAAGATCGGCAGCTACGAGATCCCCGTCGGAGAGGTCGAGGACCGCATCAACAAGCAGAGCCCGTTCCTGCGCAGCCGCTACACGGATCCCGAGCGCCGGATGGAGTTCCTGCAGAACATGATCCGCTTCGAGCTGCTCGCGCACTCGGCGAAGCAGAAGGGCTACGACCGCGACGAGGAGGTCCAGCGCCAGGTCAAGCAGATGATGGTGCAGACGCTCACGCGTCGCGAGTTCGACGAGCGGCTCACCGCGGAGTCGGTCACCGAGGCGGAAGTCCGCGCGTACTACGAATCGCACGGCGACGAGTACAACAAACCCGAGATGGTCCGCGCGAGCCACATCCTGCTCGGCGAGCAGGCCCGAGGGGAGGAGCTGCTCAAGCAGGCGCAGGACGCGAAGACCGACAACCGTGCGTTCCGGCGCCTCGCGCAGGACAGCTCCGAGGACGAAGGGACCAAGTCGCGCGGCGGCGACCTGCGCTACTTCCCGCGCGACGGGACCCGCGAGGAGGGCGACCCGGAGGTTCCGCGCGAGGTCGTCGCGTCGGCGTTCGGCCTCAAGAACGTGGGCGACGTCGGCCCGCGGCTCGTGAAGTCGGCGAAAGGCTGGCACATCGTCAAGCTCACCGGCCGCCGCGATCCGATCCACCGCACCGTCGAGGAGGTCTCCCCGCAGATCCGCAACCGCCTCTGGCGCGAGAAGCGCAGCAAGTCGATGGAGGACTTCGTCGCGAACCTGCGCAGCACCCGCCGGGTCGAGATCAACGACGAGCTTCTCAACCTCGTCCGCATCAACCCGCCCCGCGGACACGAAGGCGAGGGCGGCGAGGGCGAGGGCGGCGGCGTTCCGGGCGGACGTCCCCCCCTCGGCGAAGGCGCGCTCCCCGAAGGCCCGGGCGTCCCCGCGCCGGAGTAGCCACCGACCTCGCGCCACGCGCGGGGCCCGTGTCGAATTCGCGGCAGGGCTCGGGCGGGAAGCCTACGCAGGTCCCCGGGTCGGGCGATTTCCGATCCTAACGGCTGTGCCACCCCTGGCCCACCGTGCGCGGCCGATTTCCTGGGGAATCCGCCGGTCCGGTTCTTGCTCCGAATTCCCGCATGAAAATCTCCGGGGTCTGCGCCCTCTGGGCTCTTCTCGCCGGGTGCGGCGAGGTGAACAAAGCGCCGCCCGCCGACGCCGACACCGACACCGACACAGACTCCGACATCGACACGGATGCAGATACGGATTCCGACACGGACGCGGACACGGATTCCGATACGGACGCGGACACGGATTCCGAAACGGATTCCGACACGGACTCGGATTCCGGGACGGGCACGGACTCGGACACCGACATGGGCTGCCCTGCCGACGAGACGCTCTGCGGCGAGTCGTGCGTTGACCTGCAGACGGACGTCGATCACTGCGGAGCCTGCGACGTCGAGTGCCCGGCCGACGCCACCTGCGTCGCCGGCCTCTGCCGCTGCGGTGACCCCGCAGACGCGGAGGTCCTCGTCATCGAGACGAGCGGAGGCGGATTCAACGAGGGCGAGGAGGTCCGCACGGCGGTCGAGGCGACCGGCGCGACGGTGACGCTCGTGGACGAGGCCTCGCTCGACCTCGCGGGGCTCGACGCCTACGACGTCGTCTTCGACATCGCGGTCGATGACAACGTCCCTGCCGCCAGGCGCGCCCCGTTCGTGGACTACCTCGCCTCGGGCGGGGGGCTGTTCGTCGCCTCGGCCGTGCCGAACTCGTACACCCCCGGACGCAACGACGGGCTCGAACTCTTCCTGAACGACATCGGCAGCGACGTCGACATGATCCGCGACGAGCTGTCGGGCACCTTCGACGTCGTCGCCTCGGCGCCCGACGCCCTCGCGACCGATCCGGACCTGCTCACCGACGTCTTCATGAGTTCGACCGTCTCCTTCGACCCCGGATCGGCCCACCGCTTCTTCGAGTCCGGCGACGGCGAGGCCGTCATGGTCGCGATGACCCCCGCCGAGATCGACGGCACCGGGCGCGTGGTGATTGCCGGGTCGAGCCGCTGGATGATGGACGACCCCGACCGGCGGTCCATCGAGACCAACATCTTCACCTTCCTCGTCCGCGCCTGCCCCTGAGGGAGGCCGGCTGCCGGCGTCTACGTTTCCCAGGACGGGACCTTCCGGCCGGGCCGCGGCACACTCGCGACGATCTCTCCAGGACGCTTGACAACGAAGAACGTAGAAGCAACACTTTCGGTTGCATGCCGATCCCTGCGGCGAGGAAAGTGGAGGCCCTGGCAGCGGATCTGGGCGGCCAGGCGAAGCTCGCGCGGATCCTGGGGGTCCAGCGGAGCACCGTGTCGCGCTGGGTCCGCGGGTCGCCACCGGACCCGACCCTGACGTCGCGCGTGGAGGCTCTCGAGTTCGTGCTCGCCGAGGCGCGCCGCCTCTTCGGCATTCGGGGGGCGGAAAAATGGCTCCGCGGCCTCGACCCCCGGCTCGGCGAGCGAAGACCGGCCGACCTTCTGCGAACGGGACACGTCGTCGAAGTGGTCCGCGCGCTCTCCGAGCACGGGGCCGGTTCTTACGCCTGATGCGGCTCTGGAGGGTCTTTCCGTGGGACCCGGCGGCCGATGCAGGACGTCCGGGGCACGCGCTCCACGTGCCACGGGGCTTGCAGGGCGAGGGCCGTCACGACAACCCCGACCTGTACGGTGCCTTGTACCTCTCGGAAGAACCGGCCGCCGCCATCGCCGAGGCGATTGCGCACCTCCGCGGTCAGCCGCTCGACGACACCGACCTGGAACGGAGCGGCCTGCGACTCGCACTCGCGGAGCTTGAAGCCGCAGTGGACGGACACCTCTGGGACCTCGATGACCCACGGGTCCTGGGTGCGCGCGGTCTTCGACCCTCTCGCGTTGCGACGCGACGGCGAGCGGTCACGCGGAGGTGGGCGGCGGACCTGTTCCGCGCGCGGCCTCGCCGCTCCGGACTGCGCTGGTGGTCCATCCTCGAGGCGTCATGGCTACACGTCACCTTGTTCGATTCCGCTCTGCCTCGCGTGTCGGCGGCGGCGGCACCCCAGCCGCTGCGGAGAGATCATCCGGCCGTTCTCGACGCCGCGGAAGCGCTCGGGATCCGGACCTGATTCCGGTTCCTCTACCGTGCGCCGAGGCGACTACGGCGCGTAGCCGTTCTCCCGGAACCACCGCACGGACTTCTCGATCGTCGCCTCGAGCGGCGTCTGCGGCATCTCCAGCTCACGCCGCGCCTTCGACGAGTCGAAGAACGCCTTGATCGACCCGTACTGCATCGCCTTGTGCGGCGCGAGCGGATGGCTGTGCGTCACGCGGTCGGAGATCACCTCGGAGACGAGGCCCAGACCCTCGATCATCCAGGACGGGACCTTCCGGCCGGGCCGAGGCACACCCGCGACGATCGCGGCGCGCGCGAAGAACTCCTCGTGGGTCACGTTGTGGCCGCCGAGGATGTAGCGCTCGCCGACGCGGCCGCGCTCGAGGGCGGCGACGTGGCCGGCCGCGACGTCTTCCACGTCCACCACGTTGTAACCGCCGGGCCCGACGAAGGGGATCTTCCGCTTCATGAGCGTCACGAGGATCCGGCCCGTCGGCGTCGGTCCGCGATCGCGCTCTCCGAAGACGAAGCCAGGGTTGACGACGACGACCGGCGACCCCGCCTCTGCGAACCGCACCGCCACGCGCTCCGATGCCCACTTGGTGAGCAGGTAGTCGTTCGCGATCTTGAAGTGGTTGAAGACGTCCGTCTCGTCCGAAGGCTCGCCGCCCGGGCGCACGCCCACGCCGGCGATTGAGCTCGTGTGGACGATGCGCCCGATGCCCGCCCGGTTCGCCGCCAGCAGCACCGCGGTCGTGCCCTCGATGTTCACCCGCCACATGACGGACGGGTCCTTCATCCACACCTGGTAGATCGCCGCGAGGTGAAGCAGCCCCTCGCACCCCGCCATCGCGCGGCCGAGCGCGCCCGCGTCGCAGATGTCACCTTCCATGCGCTCGACGTCGATCCCCTCGAGGTTCGCGTCCGAGGCGCCCGGCTCCAGGTACGCCCGCACCGAGTGTCCCTTCGCGAGCAGCCTGCGCGTGACCGCCGATCCGACGAACCCTGCCGCGCCGGTGACCAGGACCTTCATGAGGGGGGTTGACCTACCACGGCCGGGCCGACCCGTGCTAGTGAAGCGTCGTTCATTCGGGAGGCCTCGCCCTGTCCATGTTCACCGAAGAGCACGAGCTGTTTCGCAGCCAGGTTCGCGCCTGGGTCGAGCGCGAGCTCGCACCCCATGCGGACGAGTGGGAGAAGGCGAAGGAGTTCCCCGTCGAGGTGTTCCGTCGCATGGGCGCCCTCGGTTTCATCGGACCCCACTATCCGGAGGACTGCGGCGGCGGGGGAGGGGACTGGTGGCACGCGTGCGTCGTCGCGGAGGAGCTTCCCCGGTGCCGCTCGGCCGGCGTCACGATGGCGATGCTCGTCCAGGCCGACATGGCGACGCCCGTGATCGCCGACCTCGGTACGAAGGAGCAGAAGGACGAGTTCCTCCGGCCGGCCCTGAAAGGCGAGCGCATCGCGGCGCTCGGCGTCTCCGAACCCGGCGCCGGCAGCGACGTCGCCGGCATCCGAACCACCGCGCGCAGGGTCGGCGACGAGTACGTCGTCTCGGGACAGAAGACGTTCATCACGAACGGCGCGCGCGCGGACTTCGTCACGCTCGTCGTCAAGACCGAGCCCGACAAGGGCTACGGGGGCGTCTCGGTCCTGCTCTTTCCCACCGACGTGAAGGGGTTCCACGTCGGCCGCAAGCTCGAGAAGATCGGCAACCACTCCTCCGACACCGCGGAGCTGTTCTTCGAGGACTGCCGCGTGCCCGCCCGCTACCTGCTCGGCGAGGAGAACCAGGGCTTCTACTACGTGATGAAGAACTTCCAGGGCGAGCGCCTCGTCGCCTCCGTCTCCGGCGTCGCGGGGGCGCAGCTCATGCTCGACAAGACCCTCGAGTACTGCCGCGACCGCAAGGCGTTCGGCAAGTCCATCCTCGGCTTCCAGGTCTGGCGCCACCGGTTCGTCGACCTCCTGACCGAGATCGAGGCGGCGCGCCGCCTCACCTACCACGCGGTCGACCTCTTCGACCGCAAGGTCGAGTGCCTGCGCGAGATCACGATGGCGAAGCTCTTCGCCGGCCAGGTCGTCACGAAGACCGCGGACGAGTGCCTGCAAGCGCACGGCGGCTGGGGCTACATCGAGGAGTTCGACGTCGCCCGCCACTGGCGAGACTCGCGCCTGCTCACGATCGGCGGCGGGACGAACGAGATCATGAGGGAGATCCTGTCGAAGATGCTGTAGGAGGGGGGCGTGGAGCCCCGCCTCGCCGCGCCGATGCAAGAGTCGCAAGCCCGCGCGCACGGGGTCGTGGCGGCCGCGGGCGTCATCGCGGCTCTCGTCGTCCACGATCTGTGGACGGTCCTGCAGACGCCTCCTTGGCCGGCTCCGTCTTTCCCGGGCCTGGTCGTCTTCGCTGCGACGTCCTGGGGCGTCGGCACGGTGCTCGCCGTCGCCTTCGTCCTCCTCCGCGGCGAGCTTCGTCGCACCCTCGCCGGCAGACGGGCCGGGCCGGCCTGCGCCGGTGCGCTCGATGCCTCGGCGATCTTCGCCCTCGCCGTCGTCGGACACTCGCCGGCGCCGCTCGCCGGCTGGCCCTGGTTTCTCATCCTCCCGCCATTCCTCGTCGTCGGCGCCGTCGCGGGCGCCCTGACGGGCAGGCTCCGGCCGCGGCCCGGGCGCATGCTCGCCGCGGCCGTCGCCGTGGCGAGCGCGGCGGCGTTGCCGCTGCTGCATCCCATCGGCGAGGTGTTCCTCCGGCTCGCGCTCCACGCCGCCTGTGTCGCCGCCGTCGCGGCCGCGCTGGGCGGCGTGCGGATTGCAGGCCGCCCCGTGGCGGCGGGCCTCGGTCTCGCCCTCGCGCTCGCAGCCCTCTCGAACCCGCTCGTCGCCGCATCCTCCGACGCACGGGCCGCACTCCACGCGCGAAGCGTGCAGGCGCGTGCCTGGTTCATGGTCGCAATCTGGCTCACGGATCGTGACCGCGACGGCGCGCCTAACCTCTTCGGCGGCCGCGACTGCGATGGGAGGCACCCGCGCATCTTCCCGGGTGCGGCCGAGATTCCGGGATCGGGACGCGACGAGAACTGTTCGGGCGGCGACGCGCGGCCTCCGCCTGCCCGCCCTGTCAGGGTCGCGCCAGGGCACGGTGCCGCCGCAGGCTCGGACGTCCTGCTCCTCTCGATCGACTCGCTGCGCTGGGACGTGACGGACGAGCTGCGGGATGTTCGCGCCACGCTGGGCGCGCACGCCGACCTGCGTCGGGCGGTCAGTCCGACGCCGAAGACCGTGACCTCTCTCGCATCGACCCTTCGAGGGCGCTCCTACAGGCAGGTGCGCTTCGAGACGGCGCCCGGCCTGCGCGGCAAGGTCCCCGCGCGCGACCCTTCCGCGACCCTCGCCGGGCCCCTCGTACGCGCCGGCTATCGGGTGCTCGCCGCCCCGACGCACGCCTACGTCGATCCCCGGACGCGCGTGGCTGCGGGTTTCGAGACGGTTGCGGCGCGCGGGTGGCCCGGCGCGCGTCCGTTCGTGCCGGCGCCCGACGCCCTCGACGCCGTTCGCATGGCCCTGATCGGGACCGACGGGCCCGTCTGCGCATGGGTCCACCTCATGGAGTCGCACCACCCCTATCGGTACGGCGGGCGATCGGGCCCCGACTCGCCGGCCGGGCTGCGCAGCTCCGTCCGGTGGCTCGACCGGCGACTGGGCCGATTCCTGCGGGATATCCGACGCACGGGGCGACGTTCGCCGATCGTCGCCGTCTTCGGCGATCACGGAGAGGAGTTCGGGGAGCACGGTGGGCGGCTGCACGCGTCGACCGTCTTCGCCGAACAGGTGCGCGTCGCCCTGCTGCTCGCGGGACCCGGCGTCTCACCCGGCCGGTACGACGCGCCGGTCACGACGGCCTCGATTCCCGCCACGGTCCTCGATCTCGTCGGCGTCGCCGCGCCGACGTCGATGACGGAGCCGAGCCTGCTCCCCTTCCTGTCGGGCGAAACCCCCTGGCCCGATCTCGCCGTGAGCGAGTCCCGATCGACCCGCATCGCCGTGGGCTACACGAGCTCTCGCTTTCGTCTCGTCTCGGACCCCGTGTTCGGGGTGGAGATGCTCTTCGATTCCGAGGCCGACCCGCTCGAACAGCGCGATCTCGCGGCCGCTCTCCCGGCCGACCTCGCGCGCATGCGCCGCCTCGCGCACGCGTGGGACGAAGCGCACTGACCGTCAGAAGATTCAGCGCGGTTTCATCAGCGAGCCGATCGCGAACGCCACGATGCTCGCGAGGTACAGGAGCGTGCTCGGCACCGCGAACAGCGCCGTTGCGTTCATGGCCGCGGAGATGTTCTCGGCGAGGACCGTCGCCTTCATGGCAGGGTCCACGTTCGCGATCCCGTCGAACGCGCGGACCAGCATGACCGCCGGGACGATCATCCCGAAGATCGAGAGCACAACCGCGACCAAGGGCGCCCACGCGGCCCGGCGCCAACCGCGCCCGCCGCCGCGACGACGAGCCACCCAGCGCCCCCACGCGTGCAGTCCGAGCGCGACGAGAACCTGGACGACCGCCGCCACCGCGATCGCGCCCACCATCGCCGTCTCGGCCCCGCCCACGCGTCGCGAGGGTAACGCCCCTACACGTCGAACGGGTACCCGCCCGACTCGTACGCCTTGTTCGCGATGGTCTTGCGCGCCTCGTCGTCGTTGTCGTCGAAGCCGCGCACGTTTCGCTTGAGCCGGTGCGAGGCCTGGTCGCAGAACGCCGTCGCCAGCTCCAGCTCCTGCGCCGCGCCTTCCTCGCCCCGGGCTTCGAGGGACGCCGTCGCCCGCGAGAGCACCGCGGCCATCGCGTACAGGTCCGTCACCAGGTCCGCGATCCGGCGCTGCGTGAACTGCATCTCGGCGATGTCCTTGCCATGCTTTCGCAGGACCTTCTCCGCGTTCTTCGCGAGCTCCCCGACATACTCCTCGAAGATCACGCTCTCGCGCTTGAGCGCCGGGTGCACCCTCGTCAGCCGCTCGCGGCCCATCACCGTGCGGACCTTGTGGATCGCGAACTCCGAGAGCAGACCGAACCCCTTGATCGGCTCGCGCATCGCGCGCGCGACCTCGGCGAGCTTCATCCCGGGCCCCTGCAGCCCGGACAGTCCGATGAACGCGCGCAGGATCTCGTTCGTCCCCTCGAAGATCAGGTTGATCCGCGCGTCGCGCAGCATCCGCTCGTACGGGTACTCCTGCATGTAGCCGATGCCGGCGGCGATCTGGAGCGATTCGTTGACGAGCCGCCAGTAGGTCTCGCTGCCGAACACCTTCGCGATGGCGCTCTCGAGCGAGTAGTCCTTCACGCCCGCGTCCACCAGGCCCGTCGTCAGGTACACGACCGACTCCAGCGCGTAGGTCTCGACCATCATCCGCGCGATCTTGTCCTGGATGAGCCCGAAGCTGCCGATGGGCCGGCCGAACGCCTTCCGCTCCTTCGCGCGCTCGATGGACATCGCGACGATGCGCCGGCAGCCGCCGACGCAGCCCGCGGCCAGGCCCAGCCGTCCGCTGTTCAGGATCTCCATCGCGACCTTGAACCCGCGCCCCGACTCTCCCAGGACGTTCGCGGCCGGGACCTTCACGTCCTCGAAGAAGATCTCGGTCGTCGACGATCCGCGAATGCCGAGCTTGTGCTCCGGCGGTCCGCTCTTGACGCCCATCGACCTCTCGACGATGAACGCCGTGATCTTCGGACGCACACCCTCCTGCGGCGCCGACGTCCGCGCGAAGACCGTGAACACGTCCGCGAAGCCGCCGTTGGTGATCCAGATCTTCGACCCGTTCAGCACGTAGTGGTCGCCCGACGGATCGAGCACCGCCGTCGTCATGATCCCGGCCGCGTCGCTCCCCGCGCCCGGCTCGGTCAGCGCGAATGCGGCCGCCCACTCGCCCGTCGCGAGCTTCGGCAGGTACTTTCGCTTCTGGGCCTCCGTCCCGAAGAGGAGGATCCCCTTGAGCCCGATCGACTGGTGCGCGCCGAGCGTCACCGCGAGCGACGCCTCGTGGGCCGCCACCTCCTGCATCACGCGGCAGTACGTCGTCGCACCGACCCCTGCGCCGCCGTACTCGGGCGGGATGATCATCCCGAAGAGGCCCAGGTCGCGCAGACCGGCGAGCACCTCGTCCGGAATCCTCGACTCCCGATCGATCTTCGCCGCGTCGACCCGGTCCCCGAGGAACTTCTTCACCGAATCCACGAGCAGGTCGATCTCCTCCTTCTGCTCGGGCTTCGGCCGCGGAAACGGGAACACCAGCTCCTCGGCGATGACCCCGTGAAAGAGCGCTTTCGCGAAGCTGTTCTCCATTGGCTCGTCCTCTCCCGACTAGGCCGACGCGCTGCGTGCCGATTCGGCCGGCTGCTTCTGCCACGGATAGCGGATCCGCCCGTGCGACGCGGAGACGAGCGTGTCGACCAGCGTCTCCGCGATCGTCCGCAGGTCCTCCAGGTCGAGCCCCGACTCGTCGAGCTGGCCCTGCCGCAGCTTCGAGTAGACGACGTGATAGACGGCGCCCTCGAACCCCTCCCGCGACGGCGGCTGGATCGTGCGGCTCGCCGCCTCGATCGCATCGACGAGCATCAGGATCCCCGTCTCGCGCGTCTGCGGTTTCATCCCCGGATACCGGAACCTGTCTTCATCGAGGTGCTTGGGGTTGCCCTGCTCGAGGCACTTCTTCCAGAAGTACTCCACGACGCTCGTGCCGTGGTGCGTGTAGGCGAACTCCACCACCGGCTCCGGGACCCCGCCTTCGCGCAGGATCCGCGTCCCGTCCGTGACGTGCCCGATGATGCTCTCGACCGAGCCGTCCGGGTCGAGCCCGTCGTGCGGCGACGCCTCGCCGGGCTCCAGGTTTTCCACGAAGAGCTTCGGATCCACCGTCTTGCCGAGGTCGTGATAGTAGGCGCCGACCCGGACGAGCAGCGCGTCCGCGCCCACCGCCGCCGCCGCGATCTCGGCGAGATTCGCCATCGCGCGGCAGTGCTCGAACGACCCCGGCGCGCGCTCCTGCATCAGCCGCAGGAGTGGCTGATCGACGTCCGTCAGATCGACGAGCCGCCGCCGCGGAACCGATCCGAGCAACACCGCCACCATCGATCCGAGGACCGCCGCGAGCACGCCGCCCCCCGCGCCGCCCGCGAGCGCGGCCAGCAGGTTCGACTCCACCCCGCGCGCGAGGTCGGCGACGACGTCGAAACGCCCGCGCGCCGCGAGGCGGACTGCGAGGAGAACGACCGTCCCGGCGACTCCTCCCCACAGGCCCGCGAGCACCATCGCGCCCTCGCGCCGGCGATGCTGCAGCGCGAGCAGCGCCGCGATCCCCGTCGCCAGGAAGACCACGAGGACCGACACGTCGAATCGGACCAGCGACGCGACGAGCAACGCCAGCGTGAAGTTCACGAGCAACGACAGCCGTCCCGTCAGGTGCTCGGCTGCCCAGATCCCCGCCGCGGCGACGGGCAGGGCATACGGCGGAAGTTCCGTCCACAGGAGCGTCGCCTTCGCGCCCACGACGAACAGCAAGAGCAAGCCGAACACTCCCACGTGCGTCCGCAGCAGCCTGCCCCGGCCCGGACCGAGCCTGCGCAGGTTCGTGGCCAGGAACAGCCCGATCGCCACGTAGAGCACGAACTGTCCGAGCACGTGCCCTGCGGCCGGGATCGCCGCCCCCCGGACCACCCCAGGCAGGTCCACGAACCGGTCGCCGCTATCGACCAGCGCGAACAGCGTCCCGAATCCGAGCGACAGGACGACGCCCGACAGCCATCCCGCCTGGGTGCGCGTTCGAAGCAGGGGCGCAAACGATAGGCCTGCGCCTCCCCCCTTGCAAACGACGGCGGCGGCTAGTGGACCATTCCGGACCCGGCAAGGTAAGATTCCCCAATCCTGCTGCGGGTCTGCATCACGGCGTCGCTCCTCGCTGCGCCCTCGTTCGCCTTCGCCGGGCCCGCCGGTCCGGGCGAGGAGCCCGTCCCCGCCGCGCCGGCCGCCGAACCCCGGACGGCATCCATGGAGGGACCGGCCAAGGCGCCTCGTCCACGCCCTGCGGTCCGGCCCCACCGGCGAACTGCGAAGGCCCGTTCGCACCGCCGCGCGCCCCGCCCGCGCCGGACCGCCGCCTACGTCAAGGCGCTCGGCCACTGGCGCGAGCCCCCCGCCGCCGCCGAGGTGCGCTGGGAGAAGGGCCTGCGCGACGTCACCTTCTACAGCGTCAACTGGCGCGAGCGCGTCACCCTCCGCCCCTACCGCGCGGACGGCACCCTCGACCCGGCGGCCCTCGCCGCGCTCCAGCAAGTCCTTCGCGACCGCCGAAGCGGCGAGAGCGCCCCCGTCGACGAGCGCCTCGTCCGGCTGCTCTACCGCGTCGCCGACCACTTCGACGCCCCGCAGATCACGGTCATCTCGGGCTACCGCACGCCCCGCCGTGGCCGCACCAGCCACCATTCCGAAGGCGATGCAGTCGACTTCCTCGTCCCCGGCGTCCCGGACCGCGAGGTCGCCGACTACGCGCGCACACTCGGCCGCTGCGGCGTCGGCATCTACCCCACGAGCGGCTTCATCCACCTCGACGTCCGCGACCAGAGCTTTTGCTGGACGGACGTCTCCGGCCCCGGCCAGCGGGGCCGCGTACGGCAGATCGCCGCCGATCAGGCCCGCGCCGCCGACCGCCGCTGGGAGAGCGCCGCCGACGCCCCCGCCCGCCGCGACCGCCCCGACGGGGTCCAGCTGATCCGGGCGAGCCCGCGCCGTCCCGAACCGGCGCCGACCGGCGCGGACGCCGACGTCGCCGAGGCGCCTTCGGAAGACCACGAGTGACGGACGACGACGCCCCCGCGAGCGACGACCGGATCCGCGCGCTCGTCCGGGACGGCCGTCACGCAGAAGCGGCCGAGCTGCTCCTCGCCGCCGGCGATCCCCGCCGCGCGGCCGACCTCTTCGCCGAGGTCTGGATGTACGACCGCGCCGTCGCCGCGGCGCGCACGGCCGGCGACCTTCTCGCCGCGATCCGTTTCGCGCTCGATGCGGGCGATCGCACCCTGCTCGATTCGCTCGTCCGGGAGACGTCCGTGGGCGACGTCGGCCGATCGATCCGTGCCGCCGAGACTCTCGCCGAGCGCGGCGAGGCGGCCCAGGCGTCGCGCCTCTTCGTTTCTGCCGGCGAGGATGCCCGAGGCGCCGAGGTTCTGTCCGCCGCCGGCGAGCACGGCGCCGCGGCCGAGATCCTCGAGCGCGCGGGTCACTTGCGAGACGCCGGCATCGCGTGCGAGGAGCGCCTGCGGACCGACCCCGACGACGCCGAGACGGCGGTCCGCCTCGCGCGGATCCTCCTCGGCTTCGGCCGGGCCGAGCCCGCCGCGCGCGCCGCCCTGCGCGCCGGACCCGCGCACTCCGACGCCCTGCGAATCCTCGTCCGTGCCTTCGCGGCGATGGGCCACCCTGTCGCGGCCCGCGAGCGCCTGCGCGATCTGCGCGCCCTCGATCCCGACGCGCCCGAGTCGCTGCTCGAACCGCCCGGAACCTCTGCGCCGGATCGGCCCGACCCGGACGATGGACGCTGGCTCGCCGGGCGCTACAAGATCGAGAAGCTCCTCGGCGGCGGATCCGTCGGTCGGGTCTACCGGGCCAAGGACGCGCTGACCGATCGGCAGGTCGCCGTGAAGGTCTTCGGCGCGTCGGGCGCCGGCGCGTCCGGCCGCGATGCCCATGCTCGCTTCGTACGCGAAGCGCGCGTCGCCTCGCGCATCGACCACCCCAACGTCATCGAGGTGCTGGAGTTCAACGAGGACGGCCCGTTCATCGTCATGGAACTGTGCGACGGCACGCTCGAGGACCGGCTCGACGCCCGAATCCCGATGGCGACGGTGCGCGCCGTGGCCCAGGGCGTGACGTCGGCGCTCGCCGCTTCGCACCTGCGCGGCATCGTCCACCGGGACGTCAAGCCCGCCAACGTCTTCTTCTCGAAGGGCATGGTGAAGCTCGGCGACTTCGGCACCGCGCACCTTCTGGAGCTCGGCCAGACGCAGACGGGAGGCTTCCTCGGGACGCTCGCTTACATGGCGCCCGAGCAGGTGACCGGCGGGAAGGTCGACGCATCGACGGACCTCTACGCCGTCGCGATGGTCCTGTACCGGTGCCTCACCTCCGAGCCCGTGTTTCGCGGCGCGGACCTCGTCTCCGCGCACCTCGGCGAGCGGGCGGACCCTCCCTCCGTGCGCCGCCCCTCGCTCGGGACGTCCTACGACGCCCCGATCCTGCGTGCGCTCGAGAAGGACCCTTCGGGGAGGTTCCGGTCGGCCGGAGAGATGTGGGCAGCCCTCGAGGCCTTGCCCTGGTCCGATCCCGCCGAGGAATCCTCGAGCCTGGCCGCGCCCCCCATCGCTGAGCCGTCTTCGCAGCCGCCGGACCGCTGGACTGTCGCCGCCGACCTCGGCGACGGCCGCGCACGCGTCGTCGACACGCTGCTGGGCCGCACCGCCCTGCGCGTCGCCTTGTCACGCGGATCGACAGACGTCGGCGTGGTCCGTGTCCTCGCCGCCGAGGCGGATCCCGCCGTCCAGGCGCTGCTCGACGCCGACCTCGACGCCGCGACCGCCCTGCTCGAGTGGATCCCCGGCCCCGAGGTGGACGACGACGCCGCGGTCGCCGCCGCCCGCACCCGCCTCGCCGCCCGCGGCCTCGCCATCTCCGCCCGCGCCCGCGACACCGACGGCGGCCCAGTCCTGCCAGTCGAGGAGCTCCTCGCAAGGTAGCGGAGGGTCCTGACCGCGGAGGGTCCTGACCGCGGAGGGTCCTGACCGCGGAGGGTCCTGACCGCGGAGGGTCCTGACCGGGGTTCCGTTCTGGAAAGTGGCG
>Ga0247727_10009658_pt1 | contig 17350 bp, 12 predicted proteins | sample WisWelCaveWW1625_FD_202498 | JGI IMG/M metagenome (GOLD analysis project Ga0247727, IMG submission 202498) | Biofilm microbial communities from Wishing Well Cave, Virginia, United States - WW16-25 | ecosystem: Environmental > Aquatic > Deep subsurface > Groundwater > Cave microbial mat | place...
GGGTCCACCTGGAAAGTGTCCGCGGGCGGCACGGGCGGCGAACCTGCGGCGTACATTCCGGCGGTGACGATCAGGGCCGACAGACAAGTCACAGCAGCTTTCATCGTGATGTCCTTTCTCGAAATTGCGTTGCGCAGACGGCGACGTCGCCGCCCGCCGGATCGCTCGCGACGGCCGTCCGCCGCACAAGCGGTGGCGGACGACTCGGAGCGCGGGTATATTTTGGGTTCAGCCGAACCCGCTGTCATCCGCAAAAGGACCGAACGATGTCGGAACCAACCAGCCGTTTCATTCCGAACCCGACGCCGTGCGGCCGCAGCCGCCGCGAGTTCCTGTGGCAGGTCGGCGGCGGGTTCGCTGGATTGGCGCTCGTCGATCTCCTGTCGCGCGACGGCTTCTTCGCAGGTTCGGCTCAAGCCGACGACGCGAATCGGCAGTCGGCCGCCGCTCCGTATCTGCTCGCCCCGAAGCCGCAACATTTTTCGGCGCGAGCCAAGCACGCCGTGTTCCTGTTCATGAATGGCGCGCCGAGTCAGGTCGACACGTTCGATCCGAAGCCGGCACTCGCGCGATTCAGCGGCACGGCGTATTCGGGCAACACGCCCGTCGGCTCGAACGGCCGGCCGATTGGGCACTTGATGCAGTCGCCGTTTGAGTTCAAGAAGTGCGGCGCGAGCGGACTGGAGATTTCGAGCCTGTTCCCGCACACGGCGAAATGGGCCGACGACCTGTGCGTGATCCGCTCGCTCTACACCGACACCGCCGCGCACGCGTCCGGCTGCCTGCAGATGAATTCGGGCAGCGTGGTCATCGGCAAGCCGTGCCTGGGATCGTGGCTGAGCTACGGCCTCGGCACCGACAACGAGAACTTGCCAAGCTTCGTCGTCATGACTGATCCGCGCGGCGGTCCGATCGGCAGTGCGTCGAACTGGTCGGGCGGATTCATGCCCGCCGCGTATCAAGGCACACTGTTTCGCAGCACCGGCACGCCGCTGCTCGATCTCGCGACGCCCGCCGGAATCAGCAACCGCACGCAGCGGCATTCGCTCGACCTGCTCGCCGAGTTGAACCGCGAACACCTGAAATCGCGGCCGGGCGAGTCCGAGTTGGCCGCGCGCATCCAGTCATACGAACTGGCTTACCGGATGCAGACCAGCGCCGCGGAAGTTGTGGACATCGATCGCGAGGACGAGCAAACGAGAGAAATGTACGGCCTGAACGACAAGCGCACCGCCGACTTTGGCCGCAAGTGCCTGATCACGCGACGGCTCTTGGAAAACGGTGTTCGCTTCGTCCAACTCTATTCCGGCGGCGGGCATCTCGAAGACACGTGGGACGGCCATTCCGACTGCATCACAAACCACAAGACCCACGCGGGCGAGACCGATCAGCCGATCGCCGCGCTCATCGCCGACCTGAAACGCACCGGCCTGTGGGACGAAACGCTGCTCATTTGGGGCGGCGAATTCGGCCGCACGCCGACCAGCGAAGGCGTGGGCAAACCCGGCCGCGATCACAACCCGTTCGGCTTCTCGATGTGGCTCGCCGGCGCCGGCGTGCGCGGCGGGCAAGCGATCGGTGCGACCGACGAACTCGGCTTCAACGCCGTCGAAGACCGCTCGCACGTCTCCGACCTGCACGCCACAATTCTCCACCTCATGGGACTAGACCACACGAAGAACACCTACTTTTATCAGGGTCTCGACCAACGACTGACGGGCGTAACTGAGGAGCGCCACGTGATCGCCAAGGTGCTGGCATAAACGTGCAGCGAATCGTCATAACTTGGCTGATCCGCTCACGCTAGTAGTCGACAACTGCGCGCGACATTTCAGTGGCAACGCTTGTCAACAAGCCGGTTCCTGCCGGAGTCGTTTTTACAGCGGTTCGCGGAGGGTGTGCATCCGGCGCAGCGTGGGTTGCGTGATTTCCTGCGTCTGGCCGCTCGGCCAACGGATGACGAGTCGGTCGAGCGAGCCGGCGGCTCCGAGTCCGATCGTGAGCCGGAGGTCGTGAGCGGAGGCGTAGCTGCGTCCGCCCTTAATTTGGCGGTGAATCACTTGCGAGCCGACGTGGCACTCGACCGCGGCTCCGAAACAGTCGCGGTTGCCGCGCGTGCCAATGAGCTGAAGCTGGATCCACGCGTGCGGCGCGGCAGCGGCGGGTGCTATCGAGCGCGAGTCGTTGCGTAGCACCGTGACTCGCTCGTCTTTGTGCGAGATCGCCACGTCCACGTCGCCGTCGTTGTCGAGGTCGCCGAACGCCGCGCCGCGGCTCACGTGCGTCGTGTCGAAGTACGGCCCCATGCCGGCTTGCATCTTCTCGAATCGCCCTTTGCCCAAGTTGAGCCAGAGTGCGGCCCGCTGCGCGTACGGCTCGTCGCGGCCCAACTGCTGCATGTTGTCGTCCACGTGTCCGTTCACGACGAGGATGTCGAGCAGGCCGTCCTGGTCGAGGTCTTCGAGCGCGGTGCCCCACCCGACCGCGTGCACGCTGCCGGCGGCCACGCCGCTCCAGTGACTGACATCCTGAAATAGATTGTCGCCGACGTTGTGATAGAGCGTGTTGTGTTCCATGAAAAAGTTCGTGACGAAGAGTTCGGGTCGTCCGTCGCCATCGACGTCGGCGGCGTCGACGCCCATGCCGGCCTCGGCCTGCCCTTCGCCGTTGTACGCGGCACACGACAATTCGCTGAGATCGTCGAATCCGCCCTTGCCCGTGTTGATGAACAGGAAGTTCGGGCTCATGTCGTTGGCGACATAGAGGTCGATGTGCCCGTCACCGTTCAGGTCGGCGGCGACGACCCCTTGACCGCGCCCGCCAGGCCGCTTGGTCGAATCCGGGCGTGCGACGCCAAGTCGTTTGCCGACCTCTTCGAATCGACCGTCGCCGAGCGAATGAAAGAGGCTGTGCACTTCCGGCGTTAGCTCTTTTGGGCTGCAATAAAGTCGCACGAGGGGATTGCCCTGGCCGCAAGGGTGCTCGTTGTGCCAGTCCATGTTCCATTGACCGTAGTTGGCGACATAGATGTCGAGATTGCCGTCCTCGTCGTAATCGAGGAACGCGGCGCTGGTTCCCCAGCGCGGGTCGCCGAGGCCGGAGGCCGCCGTGCCGTCGCGGAATGTGCCATCGCCGTTGTTCTCCAGCAGAATGTTCGGGCCGACGCGAGCGAGATAGAGGTCCGGGAATCCGTCGTTGTTGAAATCGCCCGCGGTCACGCCTTGGGTAAAACCGGTTACGTCGCTGCCGCTCTCGCCCGCGACCATTTCAAATGATTCGCCCGCGCGGCTACGCCACAGCGAGTTTGGCGGCGCGGGCGCGGACGCGTCGAGCCGGCAGAGGTTCGGAAGATACAGGTCGAGCCAACCGTCCTGATCGAAGTCCATCAGCGCCAGGCCGCTGCCGTTGGCGGTCGGAAAATGCTTCGCCGGCGTCGTGCCGCTGAATGAGACAAAGTCGATGCCGATCTCCGTCGTGATGTCCGTGAACCGGATCGGCGACGACCGCGATTCGGCGGGCCGCGAAGCGTTGGTCGTTGCTGTGCGCGACGGCTTCGTCGGAAGCGCCGGTGCGGCGGGCGTGGACGTTCTTCGGCCGGAGAAGACGAACAAGCCGCCGGCGCCGAGCGCGAGCACAGCACTCAGAATCAGGATCAATCCCCACCAGCGCATGTGCGTTGCCTTTCCAACAACCGTGTCGTCGTGCGGTTAGTTTTCATGCTCCGAGCCTGCGCCGGGCGGCGGCGAATCGACAGAACGCTCTGCCGATTTCTCCAACTGTTCTAGCCGGCGATTGATCGTGTCAAGCAGATACTTCAGTGCCGAGTTCTCCGGCTCAACTTGCTGTGCGCGGCGGCACCAGCGCAGCGCCTCGTCCAACTCGCCGACCCGAAGGTGGAACTGCGCGAGTTCCTTGAGTGCCGGCACGTAGTTCGGATTTCGCGCGGCAGCCTCCATCCAGGAGCGGTGGGCGCCTCGCTCGTCGCCGAGTTGCTGACGCGCCTGACCGAGCAGGTAGCAGGGCTCCGCGCCCGATGATGATCGCTGGACTTCGAGCGCGTATTTTTCCGCGTCCGCCGCGCGGCCAAGCTCCAGGAGCGCCTCGGCAAGCCACTGGAGCACTTGCCACCGTTCGGTCGGGATGCCTTTCAATTCCGGCGACAGGCGGAGCGCCTCTTCGAATTCCTGCACCACGAGCGCATGGTTTCTTAACTGGTTCTCGATCACGCCGGCGAGCACGTGGCCGACCGCCTCAAACGACGGCAGTTGCGCGAGTTGTCGCGCGAGGATCAGAGCCTCTTGCGGCCGATCCTGCTGCACGCGGATCGCGGCGAGGTGTTGCAGTGCGTCGCCGTCGTTCTTCCAACGCTGTCGCATCTGTTCGTAGACGAGCGAGCTTTCGGTCCAGAGGCGGCGGGCTTCCAGGCCTCGCGCCCGCATCCGCAGGTCTTCGCGTTCTTGCAACGGCACCTGCGCGAAATACGCCTCGGCCTCAACCCAGCGGCCGAGTCTAGCGTACGCGCGGGCCGCCAGCAGCATCGCCGCCTGGTCGTTCGGGTGTCCGGCCGCCAGCCGTTCCTCGGCCAACTGTGCCGCACGCGGAAACTGGCCCAACGCGAACGCCTCGCGCCCCTGGGCGAGCGGCAGTCCGCGCAACCACTCGGCCGCAAGCCACGCGAGCGGCGCGACTACTGCAACGCCAAGAAACACCAAGATGATCTTCGTTCGACGGCGCATCGCTATGCGAGGCAAAACGGCGTAAGGTTACGCACCGGTTCGGTAAGAGGTCTGGGACAGGAGTATTAGAGCCGCGTCGTTGCGCCCAGCCAAGGGATGCGGCGGAAAACGATCCGCGCGGCCGCGCAAAAATCAGGCTCCGCCCTTGTTCGGGCGGAGCCTTTGTGAAGCATGCCGTGGTTTAGTTGCGCAACGCAGCGACTAGCTAGAACGCGTTGTTGCTGACGATCTCGCGACCGTCGCGCGTGCCGATGGCTCGGAAAATGTCGTAGTCGATATTCTCCGAGATGAATCGAACTGTGCCGTCGCAGAACGCCTCGTTCACGCCGCCCGGGTGCATGCTGCTTGGAGCCATCAGGTGTGTTGATGTATCCCAGGCAGCGTTGCACGATTTACGATTCGGTCGCATCGTGTGACCGATGCCGCTGCCACGGGCTGTTTGGCCCCACGTCCAGTATTCACCCTTCCAGTCCCACGAATAGGTTGTGGACGCCTGGCAAGCCGTCTCCATCTTCGAGTCGCCTTGTGGATCGTTGAATGGGAAATTCGTTGCGTTCGGGGCACTCCAGACGACCGCGAGCTTTTCCTTCTCATTCTGAGCTTGTCCGGCGTTACCCCTTGCTGTGCCCATCACCCATTCGCTGAATGCGGCCGTGTTCGTCGTGCCATCCGTGATATCCCGAATGGCGATCGGCGTAGCCACTGCGGCGTCCCAGCCAGGGTAGTACTCGACGCCGTTCGAGCGCCAGTTGTTGTAGTATCGTTCGGTGCCGCCGTTCGAGGCGTAGCTCTGGCCCTGAGCCTGACGATCGTAGTTGCCCGGGTGATTGGAGATCTCGGACGGGCAAATGAAGATCTCGATTCGCTGGATGCGCATCGTCAGGTTCGGATCGTGACCCGGGAAACCGCCCCAACCGAGACTCGGATTGAGGAAGCTGATCGATTCCCGATTGATGTTCGTCGCGTTGTAAATGGCCTCATTTTCCAAGTACGGCAACAAGAAGACCTTCATGCTCCAGTGCTCGTCTTGATTGTTGTCGCCTCCCCAACCGTTTGCCGCACGGATCCCTGCGGGCGGATACACGGTGTGCGTGGCTTCGTAGTTCGCCATGCCCAGCGCGATCTGCTTCAGATTGTTGCGACACTGAGCACGCCGGGCCGCTTCACGCGCCATCTGCACCGCCGGCAGCAACAGTGCGATCAAGACCGCGATGATCGCGATCACCACCAGAAGCTCGATGAGGGTGAACCCTCGTTTCCAAGTGGACTTCATCACGTTCTCCTTGAAAAAAACAATGATTGCGAAAGGCCTTTCGAGTAGAACAACGACGCAACGGTTTCGGAGTCGCCCGAAAAATTTGAGTTCCTCCGAGTGACCTACTTTTTCTTGTAGCGATCCGCGTCGGTACTACCCCCCGCCGGCGCGCCGCCACCCTGCTTCGCCATCTCCTCGCTGCTCATGCCGGGATAGCCGGCACCTGTCTGCAGCGCGTCCTTCGGCATGCCGGTCGGAATGTTGCCTTTTCCCATTTCCCCTTGAATCTTGTCGCGCTCCTTCACCGCGTCGGCATCACTGACCGATGCAGGGCCGCCGCACCCGCAGAATCCGATCGCGAGTAGCGCCGCCAAACAAACACCCGCGACACGCGTTCGCATGAATCACCTCCATCAAAAAAATGAAGACCTGTGCCCGCATGATTGAGGAGCACACTCTCGCTGATTGCGCGATATCATGAGCATACCCCGGCCGGAAGTCAATCAATTTCTTCATTATTTTTTGGCTGCGTCGGGAGGCACTCTTGCGAAGGGCATTGAGGGCCGCCGACGAGGGAGCCGTGTCGGTTTTCTTGGGACTTCGCCGTATTGCCGCGACGCGGATCGCTGTGGGTGCGACTGACCGCGCTGCCCGAAAAGTGCCGAATACGCGGGCTTCGCCGGGCGTGTGCGCGTGGCTTCCGGTTAGTAGTACGTCAGGCAGGCTGGCGTAGGCTGGCCGCCTGGCTGAGGTAGTACCTCAGCCGGGCGGAGTCAGTGACTCTGGCTGCCGGAGTCAGTGACTCTGGCAGGCTGAGGTACTACCTCCGACGTTTTGAGGTAGTACCTCCGGCGGCGGGTGAGTCAACTCAGCCAATCCTGATTGTGGGCGGCCTCACGAACCTGCCGAAGTCGTGCTTGATCGCCGTACCCGTCGAGAATAACGACATTACAGTTGGCGCGTGGGGCAATGCTGCGTGCGATCGTCGTTCACCGCGTCGCGGTGTTTTCCCAGATCGTGATCCAGCCGGCGAGCGGCGGAAACTTCGGCGGCCCGGTCGCGCCGTCGAGCGTCAGATTGCCCGTCATGAGGTCCGGCAGCCCGTCGCCGTTGAAGTCGACCACGGCGAGCGTCGCGTGGTCGCACGTGATCGTTTCCAGCGAGTGCGGCACGAACCGGCCGGGCGCGAATTGCTCCAGCCACACCACTGAATCAAGTCCCAGTTCGTGGCGCTCCGGAAACTGCGACTGCGGCAGAAACGTCGCGGCCACGACATCGAGGTCACCGTCGCCATCCATGTCCGCCGCGACGGCCCGGTGCACGCCTGGTAGCGCGGCGATCGCGTGATGCCGAAATGGAAAGCCGCCCGTGTTCTCTAGCCACTGAACGCTGTGGTAGGGCTTGACGTGCAGCGCGTCGAGCGTGTCGCCGTTCGTGTACAGCACGTCGAGGTCGCCGTCGCCGTCGAAATCGATCAACTGGATTCCCGACGAGCCGTACGCCGGGTCGGCGGCCGCGAAAAGCAACTCGCGGCGAAACCTGCCCGGCCCGTCATTCAAGTACGCGACCACCAACTCGTGCTCCTGGCTGAAGACGGTGACGAAATCCAGCCGGCCGTCGCCGTCGAGGTCCGCGACCGGCACATGAATCGCGCCGGTTCGCTCTTCGATCGTCACCGGTTGAAACACAGGCCGCGCGGGGTCCGTCGTCTGGTTCTCCAGGTACAGCACCTGCCCGGCCGCGTGATAACCGAACACGGCAGCGACGAGATCGAGGTCGCCGTCGCCGTCGAAATCCGCCGCCTGCACGTCGGCCACGCGGCCCAGGTCCTTCGCGAGCACGATCGTCTCGTAACTCACCGGATCGCTCTTTCGCCGCAGCCAGACCACGCGGCCGCGCCGCTCGTCCGTCGGCATAAAGCTGCCGAGGTCGGCGACCAGCAGGTCTAGCAGGCCGTCCTGGTCAAGATCGACGACTTCGGCGTGAGCCGGGTTCGGGATCTTGGCGATCGTTTGCAGTCCGAGGTTCGGCTGGTCGTGTCGCCAGACGAGCACCAGTCCGCGCCGCATGTCGCAGACAAGGCCGTCGGGCCGAGTCGCGTCGCGCAGTCGAACCCACTTCACGTTCGAGACGCCGGGATACGCGAGCATCCCCGGCACGCTCACCGTGCGCTTGCGAAACTTGAGCGCTGGGCCAGCCGCGTCTGGCCGCGGTCGCGGCGGCAGCACCAACTGATCTGGCGCTCGCTCCTCAAAATAACTTACGACTGCATCCACGGGCGGCATTGCGGACGGGTCCACGTCCGCCGCCCGCGCGAACTCGTACGCCTTCTCCACCTCGTTGCGCCATGCCTCTTTGGGAAAACTTGCGGGCGGCGGAAACGCGTGGCACGCGGTGCAAAACGTCTCGATCTTTGCCGCGATTTCTTCGCTCGTGCCGTGCCACACTTCCGCCGCGGCCGGCGACTGCCCGCCGGGCGCACGATCACGCCGAAACGCCGCGACCGTACACCAACCCGCCGCGACCGCGGCCAACACCGCCGCGAAACACAGCCACGCCAGCCGTGTCGCGCCGCCCCGCCAACGGTTGTTTGTCATATTCACCACTCGCTCCATCAAGGCGATTGTTCAGATCGATTGAGTTCGTCCAATGCGTCGCGCGCGGGGGCGAAATCCGGCTGCCGCCGCAACGCCTCATCGAGCCAACCGAGGGCTTCGTCGCGCCGGCCCAGCCCGCGGCAGTGGTCGGACAACTCCACGCACTTCTCCGGCGGCGGCGTCTCCCACGTCTGCGGGTCGTCGCTGACGAAGCTGTTGAGATACGTTGCAATCGCGTCCTGATGTCCTCGCAGCTCGTTTGACTGAAGAATCTGTTGCTGAGCCGCCTCGATCGTAGTTCCGCGACGTAGCGCCTGGCCGAGCTGGTACTGAGTCGTCTGGTCGAACGGGTTGAGGCGGAGCGCCTCGCGAAGTGCCGCGACGGCCTCGACGAGCCGACCCTGCTGGAGGTGCCACTGGCCGCGAAGTCGCCAGAGGTGGGGTCGCTCCGCGGGCAAGTCGTCGCGCGACAGTATCGAATCGATCTCATGCCACAGGTTCAGGCGCAGGTGCGCTTCGATCAGGACTTCCAGGCTTGCGCCGTCGTCGGGTGCTAGATTCATGCAGTGCCGTGCCAGCGCGAGCGCGTCGTCCGGCCGGTCGTCCAGCGCGTACGTTGCGAGCGCGCGGTGGGCGGGTAGGTCTTCCGCATCGACGGCTACGAATCGTTCGAGCGCCGGTGTCGCCAGCGACGCTCTGGCCGGCTTGCCCTCGATACGCGCGAGCGCAATGAGTAGCCGCCACTTCTCGCGATGCCTCGGGTACATCTCCCAGACGAGCGCCTTGGCTTCCGCCGCACGTCGCTCCAAAAAGTACAGCGCGACGAGTTCCTCCTGCGCCCGCAGACACTGCGCGGACTCTTTGCCCGCATGCCGCTCGGCCGCACGAATGAGTTCGAGCCACGCCCGCTCTTGTCGCTGGCCGTAACCGAGTGCCTGCAGGGCCTGCGCTTGCCGCAATAGCGCCTCGATCTTGATCGGCGAGTCGCTTGGCACGCGCTCGAGCAGACTGACGCATCGCGCCATCTCGCCTCGAGCCGCGGCGACTCGTGCGGCGAGCATTAGGCCGTCGGGATCGCGCGGCCGCCGCGCCACGTATTCGGTCGCCGCCGCCTCAGCCCGTTCCCACTGCGCCGCGTTCGCCCAGCGTTCGATGTCCCGCAGCTTCGGCAATGGGTGCAGCCGACGCCAGACGGCGACGCCGGCCGCCATTGCGAGAACCGCGGCGATCGCGAGGGCAAGCCGATGCCCGCGGCTGAGTTGGACGCGGCTCAGAGAGATGCGCAAGCGACTACCCTTCACAGTTCACCGTCCCGTCTGGTTCAAAGCCGTTCGCGCGCATTGATACTCATCATTATTCCTTCAGATGGATCAATTGATCGGCCGGGAGATTCGTCATCGACTCCGCGCGGCCGGATGGCCAGCGGACGGTTAGTTCGTCCACGCGCGTCGCGGCGCCGAGCCCGAAATGCACCCGCGGATCGTGCGACGACACGTAGCTGCCGCCGCCATCGAGCGTCCGCACCGACGAGCGGCCGCCGACCGAGGCGACCACGCGGGCACCGATCGCGTCGCGAGGTCCGCGTGTGCCGCGAAGCCGCACGCTCAGATGCCGGCCTTGCTGCGGCGACTCGTTCCACAAGACGACGCTCGGCGCGTGATGGTGAACGACGACGAGATCGAGGTCGCCATCGCCGTCGAGGTCGCCGGCCGCAAGCCCGCGCGCCTGATGGTGCGTTTGAAAGTACGGCCCCGCGCCCGCCGTCACGTTTGCGAACCGGCCGCGATTGTGCCACAAAATCGGCGGGTTCTCGTACGCGAACGGCTGGTTCGCCTCGCGCTTGATGTGACCGTTGACGACGATCAAATCGAGGCCGCTGTCCTGATCGAAGTCGCCCAGCGCCGTACCCCAGCCCGTGAACGGCCGGCTATCCAGCCCGAGTCCAGCCTCAAACGTCTCGTCGCGAAACATCACGCGGCCCGGCTCGACCGTCTTCGCTCGCCACAGCGTGTCATGTTCGTTCACGAGGTGCGACACCAGAACTTCCATTTGGCCGTCGCCGTCCGTGTCGCCGTACGCGATGCCCATGTTGGCCTCGGTTTGCCCCTCCGCGTTCAGCGCCACGCCCCACTCCAGGGCGACATTCTGAAAACTGCCGCCGCCGGTGTTTCGCCAGAGCGAATTCTTCTGCGCGTCTTTCGCGACGAATATGTCGATCCAGCCGTCGCCGTCGAAGTCGGTCGCGAGCACTCCCATGCCACGTCCGGGGTCGTTGATGCCCGCCGCGGCCGAGGCGTCGCTGAATCGGCCGTCGCCGTCGTTGCGATACAGCACGTCGGGCTGCCCGTCGAACGTCTCCGGCGCGCCGTATTCGGCCGCGCCGGTCACCGGGTCGCGCGCGAACGGGGCCTGACTCGGATCGAATGAAAAATAATTGGCGACAAACAGATCGAGATCGCCGTCGTTGTCGATGTCCGCGAACGCGGCGCCGAGACTCCACAGCGGACAACCGACGCCAGCCGACGCCGTCACGTCTCGAAACCGCCCGTCACCCTCATTGCGATAAATCGTGTTCGCCCCGTATCGAGTCACGTAAACATCGGGGAATCCGTCGTTGTCGAAATCGGCGACGGCCACGCCAATGCCGTAGCCGCGACTCGCGTCAAGTCCCGCGGCCGGTGACACGTCGTCGAATCGCTGGCCGCCCGCGTTTCTCAACAGCGCATCGGGCGGCCCGCGCGGCGGATCACCGAGCGGCAACGGCACGCCCTGAGCGAAGAATAAATCCGCCAGGCCGTCGCCGTCGAAGTCGGCGATCCCGACTCCGCCACCGACCGGCTCGACCGGCAACGCGACTCCCGAATCGCCGCGCTCGTATCGAAACGGCAACTCCACCGCGCGAAACACCAGTGGCGCTCCGGAGTCGCGCGACGTGGCTTGCGACGCGCGATTCGACGGCGCGCCGGTCGAGCCGGACGCGGCTGGCGGATTCGTACCGCTCGATGCCGGCCGGCCACGCTCGAAGTAGAACCAGCCAGCCGCCAGCCCTGCCGCGATCAATCCGAGCAACACGAGCCACGCACGATTCACTGCACCTCCAAGTCAAACGACGGCGCGACGCGGAAAACGCACAACTGGAATCGACGCGATTGCCAGAATACACTGACTCCGTACCGGCGGCCAGCAGCCTCGCGATGCGTTTTGAAGTGCTGCTAGGCTTTGCCTACGAAAGCCGTAAGGTGGGCCGAGTCTTCGAGTCCCACCAGCGTTTTTCCCGAGAATTTGGTGGGGCTCGAAGACTCGGCCCACCCTACGCCTTTGCTTCGGAGAGATAACCATCGTTGATTCAGTCGAAGCAGACCATCGCTTGCCGCCGCGGCCAATCTCTGCCGCGAAGCGTTGGCGTCTGCGGATCTGTGCGAGCGTCGGCGCCGTCCTGCTCGCGCTCGTCGTGCTGGAACTCGTTGGCTGGGCTTGCGTCCGCCTCTTTGGAATTCCAACAAAATTCCAGCCGCAGCCCTTTCAGGGATTCGGCCAGACCGATCCGGTGCTCTGGTGGACGCTTGAGCCGAACCTCGACAATGAGGCCCAAGGCGTTCGCGTGCGCACGAATCGGCTCGGCCTTCGCGACGCGCGCGACGAACTGCCGCGCGACCGGCCCGTGGTCGTCTGCCTCGGCGATTCGACGACCTACGGCTGGAGCGTCGAAGCGGACGAAATGTACACGGTCGTCGCGGAACGATTGCTCGCCGAGCGGGGCGGGCCGCCGGCCGCCGTGATCTCGGCAGGCGTGCCCGGCTACACGTCGTATCAATGCCTTGTGCAATTTCGCGAACGCATCTTGCCGCTGCGGCCGACGATCGTGGCGGTGCTCGCGAGCAACAACGAGTGCCGTGCGCGCAGTCTGGGCGACCGAGATCGTGGCCGACTGCTGGCCCGCAAGCAGGCGCTCGATAGCGCGCTCGGATTCAGCAACTTCTGGCTGCTGCTCACGCGTGGACCGGAATCGCTGCGTCGAAGCTGGGAACTCGAACCGGTCCCCGGCCGCGTCGCGAACACCGTGGACGAATGCCGCCAGAACTTCGGCGAACTGATTCGCCTCGCCCGCGACGACAACGTTCAAATCATCGTGCTGAGCGCCCCGCTGCGTCTTCGCTTCGAGCCGAACTGGAAAAACTACGATCAGCCCGCCGCCGCCGTCGCTGAGTTACTCCGCCGTGCCCAGCAAGCGGCTTTGGACGGCGCGCCGATCGACGAACAACTCGCGCACGTCGAAGCGGCCGTGCGGTTCGACCGCCATCAGTTCATCGGCCACTGGCGTCTCGCCCAGCTCTACTCTCAACTCGGCCGCACCGATGACGCCGCCCGGGAATTCTCGCTCGCGCGCGACGCCGATCGGCATCCCGAAGCCGCCAAGCCACTCTACAATCGTGCCCTCGCCGAATTCTGCGAGTCCGCATCCGTGCCGTTCATCGACCTCGATCATCGCTTCGCCGCCTCCGGCCTGCGCGACGACGAACTCTTCCTCGATCACTGCCACCCGTCGCCCGCCGGCCAGCAACTCATCGGCGAAGCGATCGCCGACGAACTGACGCCGATGCTCAGTGTCACGGAACGGCCGAGGCGGCGGAGTCTGGATTTCGGCGGCTCAACACGGAGACCGCGGACTCGCGCGGCTCGCCCTCGGTGATACGGATGTGTTGATCGGCGCTCAGATCAGCTAGTTCCTGAACCAGCCCGGAAGGCCACTTGATCGTGAGTTGATCGACTCGGGTCACGCCGCCAAGTCCGAAGTGTACTTCGCAGGGCTGCTGCGATACGTAGCTGTTTTGCGGGTACATTTCGCGCGTGATGCGACGGTCACCGACCTTGGCGATAAGCCGCGCGCCGATTCCCGTGCCGTTCGATTTGGTGCCGCGCAGCGAGACTCGCAGATAGTGTTGCCGCGGAAAGCGATTGAGAAAGACGAGCAGCGGCCCGCCGCCCGCTTGGCGCACGATCAGGTCTTGCATCCCGTCGTTGTCGAGGTCGGCGCCGAAGACGGCTCGGCCATCGCCGTCGCTGTCGGTGCCGGTCAGAAACGAAACGTCGGCGAATCGCGCACCGCCGAGGTTTAGGAAGCAGCGATTGCGCTCATGCGCGCTCAGATTGTGTTGCTTGGCGACGATATCCCAGGGACTGCCGACCCAGAACTGTCCATCGGCGCTATCGAGTTCTCCCGCCGGCGGCAGATCGGCAGATCGATTGAATGGCCGCGCCACGGCGGCCTGCCAAATGCACGGTCAGCCGTCCGGCTCCGTGCGCGAGAAGCTGGCGAACCCGGCGGTTCCGTACAGATCGAGCAAGCCGTCACCGTCGAGATCGACCATCGCGGTGCCGTACGCCCAACCGACGCTCGAAACCGATGCTCTCGCCGGCGTCTCGAATTGAAGGCCGGAGCGATTGAGCAACAGCATGTTGCCCGCGACGAAGCTTTGCATTTTTGTCATCGTCGCGGCCGAGTATTCACCCGGCGGGATGTTGGCGATGATCCGCAAACCGGCCTTGGAGAACATATTGCCGACGTACAAATCGACGCGGCCGTCGCCGTCCACGTCGCCCGCGGACACGCCCATCGCAAAACCGTCGTGCGCGGGGCCGATGTGATGCTCGGTGAACGTGCCGTTGCGTTCGTTGTGCAGCAAAACGTTGTTGCCGAGTTCGTTGAGGACGTAGAGGTCGGGCCAGCCGTCGTCGTCGTCGTCGAGCCAGACGGATGTGAACGTCGAGCGGTGGCCCGCCCCGGCGCGGGCCTGCTCAGTGACGTCCGCAAACTGGAAGTTGCCGAGGTTGCGATGCAGTTGATTGGGGACGCCGCTTTCGTCATCGACCCACGAGGTCCGCGCGACGGCCTGGCGCGGGGGCGGTGCCGCGTTGGAAACATACACGTCAACTCGCCCGTCGCGGTCAAAGTCGGCAACGGAAACGCCCGTGGCTTCGGGCGACATCGGGAGATGGCCGCGTCGGACAAAGTAGCCCTTGCGATTCTCGAACACCGCATTACCGAGAATGAGGTCTTCGTCGCCGTCGTTGTCCAAGTCAGCGAAGCACGTCACCACGACATTGCTCCGATCCAATGGAATCCCCGCTTCCACCGTGACATCGTCAAATTCTCCCGTTCCGCGCCCGGCGTACATTGTGGCCGGACCAGAATCGGTCACGAGCAGATCAACGTTGCCATCGGAATTGAAGTCGCAGCCAAAAACCCCGCCAGGAGTAGTGCTGAACTCTTTTCGCGACGCATTCCAATTGTCGTGGAGCCTGCCGATTTGAATGCAGGTGCTTGAGCCGGCCTCCTGCATCAGAAACTTAGAGGAACGTGCAATCTGAGCGCTCTCGATGTTCCACGACTTGATCCAGCCACGGTCGCTGGCGAGATCCTGCGCGAGGCGATCCGCGATGAACTTGCCGCGTATCGTGGCCTCGCCTGGCCCATCGTCAGTTCTCGTTCCGCTGATTCGCAGTATCCACGTGCCCTCCCAGACACCGTCCATGTTTTCCGGCTGTTGCGGATTCAAATAAAGGAGAGCAAGCTGGACACGAGGGGTCGTTCGAAATTCACGCACTTGTTCCAGCAGCCAATCGGCGAAATGCTCACGATCGGCAGGCACGTCGCCGGAATTGTAATAGATGAATTGGGCAAAACCACGGTCGATCGACTCGGCAGTCTGCTGGGAGGGCAAGCTGCCGTGAAAATCGGCGTGGAAGAATTCAAGAAGGGCTTGGCGGTCCGATTGCGCCAGCGCAGCGGTGATTCGCGGACCGGCTTTGTACGAGATTCGGAATGCCCGTTGTTCAATGTCCCAAATGTACTTGCGAGCGACTTCGGAGAGTTTCGCCGCGATTTGCGGTTTCACTGCGGATTCGGAGTCCGATCCGCGAGGAGAGGTCTCTGCGCGACCATCGGTGTCGTCCGGATCAGGTGCAAAATTGTTCCGCAGAGTTGCGAGGATGGCGATGGCGCCGAAGGCCAGTCCGAACACGAAGATTGCCGCTCGAACTGCCGCGCCGCGATGACCGATCATGTAGTCAGCCTCAATCAAACTTGAAAGCAGGATAGCTGTAACACAAACGGAATTGCAAGCGTGGCGCGGCGACAAGCGATGGTGACACTATTCCCCGCTCGTTGGCCAACAAGTATGTTTATGCGAGTCATGAAAGCGATCCAACTCGAAAAACCCGAATCGTTTCGTCTCATCGAAGTCGCCGAGCCGCCGGAGCCGGGGCCGGGCGAGGTGCTGGTCGGCGTGCGTCGAGTGGGAATTTGTGGCACGGATTACAGCGGTTTTCTGGGCAAGATGCCGTTTTATTCGTACCCGCGGATTCCCGGACACGAGTTGGGTGTCGAGGTCGCGGCGGTCGGCGCGGGCGTGACGAACGTGCGGCCCGGCGATCGCTGCTCGGTCGAGCCCTATATTAATTGTGAGAGATGTTTCGCGTGCCGCACCGGACACCGCAACTGCTGTGAAAACTTGCAAGTGCTCGGCGTACACATCGACGGCGGGCTGAGGCCGCGATTTATCGTGCCCGCGCGAAAGTTGCACGTGTCGCCCAAGCTGACGATGGAACAGCTCGCGCTCGTCGAGACGCTGGCCATCGGCTGTCACGCCGTTAATCGCGGCGACCCGCGGCCGGCCGAAATCGTGCTCGTCATCGGCGCCGGCCCGATCGGCCTGTCGGTGATCGAATTCGTGAAACTCAGCGGCGCCCGCACGATCGTCTTCGACATGAATTCGCAGCGGCTCGAATTCTGCCGCCGCGCGATGGGCATCACCGACACCGTGCTCGTCGCCGGCGACGGTTTGGAACTCGACACGCTTCGCGAACTCACCGGCGGCACGCTGGCTCAGGTCGTGATCGACGCGACCGGCAGCAATAAGAGCATGTCGCAAGCGCTGAACTACGTCAGCTTCGCGGGTCGGCTCGTCTTCGTTGGCATCACGACGCAGGAAATCAGCTTCGGCCACCCGCTCATGCACCGCCGCGAGTTGACGTTGCTGGCGAGCCGCAACGCGCTGCCGCCCGATTTCACCCGCATCATTCAACTCATCGAGACCGGCCGGATCGACACGCGGCCGTGGATCAGTCATCACGCGGCGTTCGACGAAATGATCGGCGAGTTCCCGCGTTGGCTGCGGCCGGAGACTGGCGTGATCAAGGCGCTCGTACACGTGGAGTGAACCGTCTCGCGAGTTCCGCAATACCAACCCGCAGCGTGAGCGAGGCCGATGACGTCCCGCGCTCGCGTTTCGGGTTTGTGTGCAAGCGTCACGGCGGCGAAGCGACCGATTCCAGTCGTTCCAGTTGTTCGCGCGCCTGCGGAAATCGCCGCAATTGGAAGGAGAAAGGCCGCGATCTCAAGTTTTCGATGGGCGCCGTCACGAGTGTGTTTACTCAGGGGTCGGATCGCCGCTGCTTGTCGTCGCCGGACGGACGAGCAATCGTTCGCGGGCATTGATGCTCTCGGCGTGCGCCGGGTTCTCGGACAGTGCGACGCGATGCCACGCGGCCGCGTCGTCGATTCGGCCCAGCGTTTCGAACGCGGCGGCCAGCGATGCGGCGAGCCGAGCACGCTCGTCGCGCGCGGCGCGCGGGTATTGAATGCGATACGTCTCGTACGCGTCACGCAGTGCCTGCTGGGCCGGTTGCAGCTCTTGGTTGCGGGCGAGCAGTCGTTGCGCCTCCTCCTTCTGGCCGTGCCGCATCAACAGTTGACCGAGCCG
>Ga0247727_10009659_pt1 | contig 17350 bp, 20 predicted proteins | sample WisWelCaveWW1625_FD_202498 | JGI IMG/M metagenome (GOLD analysis project Ga0247727, IMG submission 202498) | Biofilm microbial communities from Wishing Well Cave, Virginia, United States - WW16-25 | ecosystem: Environmental > Aquatic > Deep subsurface > Groundwater > Cave microbial mat | place...
ATATTCGCCACTACAATGAAGAGCGTCCGCATATGAGTTTAGGCTACAAGACACCTAAGCAGGTGTGGGACGAATTTACGGAACGGAACTAGTTTCGTGTTCGGAACTAGTTTCGGGATAGCAGATTATATAATAAAAACAAAAATGTTTATAAATACTGATTATAGTGGATAGGTATGGTTATTATGAACAGGAAAGCACAGGGAATGTCTATTAATACTGTCATTATTGCAGCTATTGCTCTTATTGTCCTTGTTGTTCTGGTTGCTATTTTTACTGGTAGGATTGGAATGTTTAGTAAGGGAATAGGGGATGTTACTGGAGATTCAAACAAAAAATGTTCCGAGGTATCGGGAGTCGAAAGAACCAGAACAGAATGTTTGGACGCAAGTGGGATAATTTTATCTGCTAAGGAAGTAATTACCGGAAAAGTGTGCTGTTCTAAATAGTTCCAAATGAAATTTAAAATAAAAAAAGCCCAGGGAATGTCTATTAATACTGTCATTATTGCAGCTATTGCTCTTATTGTCCTTGTTGTTCTGGTTGCTATTTTTACTGGTAGGATTGGAATGTTTAGTAAGGGAATAGGAGAAACATCCGCTAATTGCCAGGAATTATGCATAGCTAGAGGATATCCTAATGGTGGATCATGGGTTTCTGGAATAAGCCTACCCGAGTCAAATACTGAAAAACTACCAGGAATAAAAGGCCCAACTAATGAAGAATGCTATTGTAAAAAATAAATTCCCACAATCTTTATAAACATCGTTTTCTAGGGTTTTTCTTTAATGACAGAGCATGAGGATGAGCTTGAAACCACGCATAAAAACCTGATATATTGGATTCTTATCGGTGTTTTTGCGATTCTTATTATTTTCATTGTAAATGGTATCATACAGAAGCTTCTAACATTATGAGACTGAACAGTAAGAAGGCAGCCGGAATGGGATTTGTCATCATGATGTTGTTGGTGGTAATTGGTATTTTCCTATATTCGCCGCTTCACGCTGCTACTGTGCGTTTTATAATCGGTTCAGGTGATACTGCAGCATGCACCATATCTATTATCCAAGGCCAGGGTACTGCAAAATGCCCGGTTGATGAAATTAAAATAAGCAAAGAAAAAGTCGAGAAAAATGGTAACATGCTGCTGAAGAAAGGTTCAAGAACAGAAGAAGAAATGGCAAAGGAGGCAATGGCCAGATTGCTCACTGCGTGCCTCGCAAAAGGCGGTGGTTTGAATAGCAAAGCGTTTGAAAGAAGGGACTGGTTTGGTAGCGAAGTGGTGTGTTTGGAATGTTCGCATATAATTTTTGAAGATAAAACTGGTAGTGTATCAGGACTTAACAGCTATTTAATTAATACGAAGATCCCTAACTCTAAAGATAAATTCTATATCAATACACTTACAAAAAATAATGAGCATAAAGATGCTTATTTAAAACTTGGAGATTCAAAAAATCTAATCTTGTGGCCATCTGAAAATGAAATAAGTATGGATAAAGCAACAGAGTACACTATAATTTTTCTTGGAATCAAAAAAAGTGCAACAGGAGCCTTTTTCACAAGACTACGGGAGCTTAGGTTTGAAGCTATATTGATGCCTTCGCTATTTAGCAGGGAAGATACTTATTATTCATATATTACAAAAACAAACGACATCGGTAAAATATGTGAAATTAAAATTAATTGACTATGGATAAAAAAGGGACTTCAGTCGGAATCCAATTCCTTGTTGTTTTAATAGCAGCCCTTATTTTTGGGTTTGCGCTTTTATTGCTGATGAAGCAATTCAGCATTTTTGGGGAGAATTTAGCAGATTATACTATCTGTAAGCAAAGCAATCTTGCAAACGCCAAATTAAAACTAAAGATTGGCAATCAAGCATTGAACGAACCAACACAAAATAAATGCAAAACAGAATATGTTACAGTTAAAAAAGGCATGGAGATCAAGACAATATCAAAAAGATTAGCGCTCTGCTGGGACGAGTATTTGGAGGGAAAGGAAGATATCTTTGAAACAGGGGACAACACATTTTGCGCAATCTGCGCGGTACTCAGTTTTGAAGACAAAAAAATTATCTCAGGAGAAGAATTAACCAATTATCTTGTAAAAACTAACGTACCTCAAAAAGGGATTAGCTATTATCAGTACTTAACGAATTTGCCCGTACAGGATATCATTTCACCAGAAATAATGCCGGGTTATACAAACCAAGGCATTGACACAAGCAAAAAGTGGGCCACAATATTCATCATGGGAAAAGATCAGTACCCTGAAAGCCCTATCGGTCAAAGTTCGATTAAGACTGCGGCACAAGGCGCAACGATAAGTGCTGTTGGTGGAGGTCTAGTGTTAATTGGCTTCGGGCTCTGCGCTGGTGTCATAACATGTAGCGTTGGCGCTATCCTAATTGCAGTTGGAGGCGGCACAACTGGCTATTTGATTGGTTCAGATAAAGATCCAAGCATTAACAGTCGAGTATTACTGTGGCCGTATACAAATGAAGATCTAGCAAAACTGAAATGCACAGTTCTGGAAGGCCGCGATTCACTTCAAATAAGAAAATAAAGGTTTATATACGAAGAAATGAATGGGACAATATGAATAAAAAAGCTCAGAAGGCATACGAAGGCTTTAGCACAGTAGGGATGTGGGCTCTTGTTATAGCCATAGGGCTCGCTTTAATAATTATTTTAGGGTTAACAACCGATTTTGGCAGGCAAGCATTGGCAAAGCTTACAGAATCTGTTTCCTTTGTCTAACATGAAAAACAGGAAGAAGGGCTTTGCTGGCGGTATTGCTGGGGTGCTTATTATCATTCTAGTCGTGTTGCTCGCATTCAATATAATCAACGACTTGCTTAATAAGGCATTTAGTTCTGGGATTAATCCGTTAAAGGAAAAACTTGGGTTGAACACTAAAGAGGATAAAGCAAAAGAAACAAGAAAGCAGCAGGTGGCGAAGGAAATCTACGCTAATGCAAAAGAAGTTTATCAAAACATGTTCAAACTGATATCTGAATGCATAACCAAAAACCCCCAAGATAGGATGTGCAGTTGTGGTTCAATTATTACCGATGCTTTAAGCAACAAACATTCAATCCTTATGCTATCTGCCGGAAACGAGAATAGTTTGTCTATAGAGCCTCCTATTGCCGCAGATAGCATTTCTAAGCTGCCTCCGGTTTATTTAGGCTTACCTGACGCTTTGAGACCAGCTGATACTTACATTTATCCTGACAAAATAAGCCTACAGATCAAAAAATACCAATCGGCAACCTATCAATTTTTCATAAATAAAATGATTGGAAAAATTGATGGTAATTCCAGGGAGTTAAGCTCAAATCAATTTTATTTTAACAAAATAGCTAGCGATGTGATCGTTGTAGATACAAAATCGAACGGAAGATTATGCGGTAGCGTTTTAAATTGCCAAAAGCAATTCATTCGCAATGGCGTATACTCCAGTAAGGACTATTTAGACATTTGCCTTTCAATATCTTCAAACGAATGTTATTCGAATAATAACCAATACATTCAGACAAATCAGCAATGTACTCCGCTTGTACCTAATGACAAAATAGCTGGATGTATGACTTCATTTATTGTAACGGACACAAGCATTAATAAGCAAAAATTGATCGAATCCTACACAGTTTATAAGGATGTCAGACCAAACGAATATCAAAAATTTGCACAATACCTCTATGTGTTAAATCTTGGATCAAGGGATCAATTTCAAACGTTGCTTACTAATCCAGCAGGGACCTCTGAATATGACCCAGTATACATTGCCATAGACAAACTACGGTCCAAAAATCTTAATGCAGCAGTTATCTTTACTAACACAGCAAAACCTTTTGATAAAGTACAAACTAATGGCGGTTCTTACTTTTCAAATGCAATTCTTAGCCGATATCAATATGATGTTATTTTAGTGGTAAGAGACTCTGACTCCATTATTGAAGTGCTTCTTAGCGAGAAAGCAGTAGAAAAAATAAACATCAATAAAGAGACTTGCTCTTCAGATTTGCTCAATGCATTTTCATCAACTACCGGACCATATGGAATAAAATTAGCTTTAACTTTAGAAAAACTTAATACTATGATTAAATAGGAGTACTTATGAAAGGGAAAAAAGGAGATGGACTTAGTTTCAATATGATTGTAATGGCAGCAATTGCCTTAGTGGTATTGGTCGTTATTATCTCTATATTTGCGAATACTTCGGGAAAGACAGCAGAAAATCTAAACAGCTGCGAAGCGAAAGGGGGTGTTTGTCCGAAAGATGATCAGGGTTCAGACCCGAGTAAATGTGATGGAAATTACCCCATACCTTTTTATCTAAAAGATGCATGCAAATCAACAACAGCAACGGCAAGTAACTGGTGCTGCCTCAAAACCTGACAATCATGAAACTGCTCAAGAAAGCCCAAGATTGGAATACCATAACCAAAGCAATAACAGCAATTTTGATTATGGGTATTGTAATCTATATAGTCACTGGGTGGCTTAGAGGAGGGAATGAAAACATTACTTCTTTTGCAGAATGTAAAAGTAGAGGCGGGACTTGTGCTGACAAATGCTCCGCAGGTCAAGAATCATTCTATAAATATGGTGAATGCGGTCAAGAAATAAAAAAAGATGCGGTACAAGAAAAAACAAAAGATAGGGCATCAGAAACAAAATCAGATGGTGGGAAAACAAAATTCAAGGATTATTGCTGCATTTCTCAAGCACCATTAACTTCCTAAAATGCCAATCCGCTTCCAGAATTCTAAAAAAGGCATGGACCTTAAGGAAGCAGCATATCTTGTCTTCGCGGCAATCCTCGTTATAGCATTGTATGCGTTTTTTACTAAGCTGCAAGGCGTCATTCAAGGAAACAAAGATGATGGCTCAATGGCAAACTATGACCGATTGTATGAAGCAATGCGGGACATGATAAAGAATGATCTGAATTCCGATAAAGACAGCAAAGAGTATATTATAATGAACTATTATCTTGGCATTGATCATTATTTAGTGGGTTTTGATACAACTTGGAGCAACAATTTGGTAGTGGCGGCTGGCGATAATATATTCAAACCCTTTAAATGTGGTAATGCAGCTTGTCTGTGCCTTTATGAGGGTAGGGGCGTCTGGAAGGATGCTGCGGATAGAGATACCCAAGTACAGTCATGCAGAAGCGATGAGCTTGTAGGTCAAAACATTATTTTTTCAAGCGAAGGTGCTGAAAGTGTGATACCTCGCACAGCAGGAGAGAAACGGGCAGATGGAAATACCCATTACTTAGTTTTATATGGGAGACCAAAATTATTAACATTAGCCAAAGTATTCCGAAAAGAACACAGGATTTGGGAAGTAGCTCAAATATATGTTGAAGACTCCTATAACGCAAAATCAAAAACCCACACAATCTATCTCTCGTCAATTGATACCTCAAATCCGGCGCATCCCGCAACGAAGCGTAAAATGGAAATTGACGCGGGTAAGAAATTAACATCATAAAAGGATTTATAAATCGCTGAATGTAGGATTTATCTATGACCGTGAGAAAAAGAGGCTTATTCCTAGGTAAAAAAGCATTCAGTCATGACCTGTTTTTTGACATTTTCGAGCTTTTCTTAGTCGTGGTAATTGTTCTTGCCCTGGCCAATTTCATTGCAGATGTTGCAGACCAAACACTTTTCGAGAAAAATTATCTTGCTAGGGATGTTTCCATTCTCATAGATGCCATTTATGCAGCTCCAGGGGATGTTGCTTACCTCTATGATGAAAAAACAACCGCATACCAATTCAATATTGCAAAAAGCAAAGTTACTGTCAACAAGGATAAGGAGCAAGCAACCCCAAATGCGATTTATTACTTATTCGGAGAAGAAATAAAAAAGCCAATCAATGTCTTAAACACGAATGCGCTGCAGGAGAATCAAAAACTGTATTTCTTGAAAGACCAAAGCGGTATCAAGGTTTCTACATTGGAAGCATCACAATACAAGAAAAGTCCCTGAGATGAAACGCAACGCACAGATATCGTCGGAATTTGTTCTGTTTATCCCAAAAATCATCTTCCTAGTAGCGGTTATTTTTGCCTTTGTTCTCCTAGTAAAAACACTCCTTGTGAGTCATGTTGACGTGCGTGATATAGAATCTTCCGTTCTTTTGAATAGGATGCTTTTTTCCCCTGCACTTTTAATATATCAAGATCCTATAAGCGGCAGGTATTATCCAGGCGTCATAGATCTCGGCAAATTTACATCCTACGCAAAAACCAATCCAAATGTGTTGGATTCAGAGCTATTATCATATGGGGCAGAGAATCCCATCATTGCTGTCCAAATGATTCTCAAGCAAAGCAATAATCCAGATGTCGTGGTTTACTATAATAAAGAAAAGTTCGATAAGTGGGAACCAAGGGCATTATCTACTATTAAAGGAGGCACGGGTAGTGTGAAGTCATTCAAGGAACGAAAATATGTAGCAGTGTACGATGGAGCCTCTTTTTCACCAGCACTGCTCGATTTTTACATCATAACGTAACATGCTAAGGGGAAAAAAAGCAGCATTGTCTGGAATCTTGTCTGATGTATGGGGATTAATCATATTTGTTCTGGCAATTATTATTTTTGCTGTTTTTTTTAAAATTTCTGCTACCAATGCACAAAAAATTAGCATCGAAGGCAAAGGATTGGACACTACGGCAGATATCACCTTACTTAATCTATTGCGCACACAAGCAGATGTAACAATTGCCGGAACAGAAAAAAAAATGACCGTAGCGGACATAATCATAGAATATCACATGGATCCTAAATTTATTACAGGTGATTTTCAAAAGTTTATGGAGGAAATTATTAGAAGCAATGTAATCCAAAACACAAAGAATGTTGGATTACGAATAATAGTAAGTAGAAAAAATGACATTGAAAACAAGAACGGTGTTGTGGTGGGCGTAGACCCAGATGCGAATATGGACAAGGACTATAAGGGTCCAACTATGGTTGCTACAATAAGCAGATCGTGTTTAGCATTACCAAATGCTCAAAATCCAGACCAACCAATTAAAATCGATTTAATATTAGTTAATTCAGACAAGCATAATTCCGATACTTCAATACGTGGGCAGTTTAAAAGCTCTAAATTCAAAAGCATATCCTGTTAAAATGAAATTAAGAAAAGCTGCACTACCATTGGTCCCTTTAATGACCGTATTATTTATTGTGATGCTTATTTACAGTTGGTCTGCGCTAACTGGAAAATATCAGGGATTTAACAAACAAATAGGAGAGAAGCAATTAGAACTGTTCAAATCTTACATTGAAGCTGAGAAATCGCTGTTTTATATTGACCAATCGGCTAAGCAAGCAGCACAACTGGCTTTAAGCGAAACAATTCTTTTTATTGGAGAAGAGCCAAACTGCGGGATATACGGCGAGTATCCTGTCTGGTTCGTTGCACAAAATAAACAAGTTAGGCAGTGCGCTTTTTCTAGAGACGAAGCACAACAATTTTTTATAGAAGAATTTAAAACACAATTAGATAAATTCCTTTTAGGTTACCCTCAAATTCTGCCAGAAATTAATTACGAAGTTTCACTCTCAAAATTCCTAGATATAAATGGCAAAGCTACCAACAAAATCATTATTCCTATAGGTAGCAATACTTTTCAAGTAAAGCAGACCTTAAGCGAGCAGCAATCATTTGTCAGCTCCTATTCCCTGCCTCCACATTTTAATATACATATAGACTACAACTTCAATGATTATGATCTACTTGCGGACAAAACAAAAAAAATAATTGACTCGTGCAAGGAGGAAAAGGATAAAGCAATGTGTGTTGCTCAAAAGAAAAAAGATATTTTTAATGATAATACTTTCCAGGTTTTAGATCAATGCGAGTCCCCAGAGAAAGAGCAATTCCTGCAATTCATCGATTATTTTGAATCCTGTTTCAATTCTAAAGACACTACATGCATATGCCGTGACAAGGCACCGACAGAAGGCTCTTTCAGTGTTAAAAAACAAGGCAATGACTTGCTTATCCAAGGCAAGATAAAAGGCAAGGCTTTTTCCCATACATTAAAAGATAAAACACTCATTCAGGATGTCGAAGATATTTCAAGTTCAAATTTTCTTCACAAGACGGATAGTAAGATTATTGCTTCTGCTGATACAAAGCAGAGAAATGCTTGTACCTATAAGCCTGAATCAGCTTTCAGGATATGCCTAAAAAAGCCAGGTACACAACTTTTAGCCTATGACGAAGAAGACAAGCAGACAAAATACCGGGATTTAATCTACAAATTTGCCATCAAATTCGAAGACATCAAAGATGCGGTCATTGACAGAACAGTTCTTAAGGACATGCAGTTTGCCATCGATGCTGATTGCTCGTCACTAGAGATAGCGAGGCAATTTGCCGGACAACTAGGCTCTTATGCGCAGGTCATTGATGAGACATCTGACAAAGAGAATGAAGACAGCAAGAAGAAATGCGAAGCACAGGCAGATTTTTTACAATATGTCAAAGATGGAAAAACGCTGTATATCATTAGATTTGCTGATGACAAAACACCAGTAATTACGGTAGATGTCGACAATCAACAACCCTACGGTATTTCTTTTATTGATATTGTGAGGCAGCTGTCAGGCCTGGAAATAAACACCGCAACCGCAGATATAACTTCCCTAACCAAAGTCAATGCATTAACTATAGCAATGCCATTTTCTACATTAGCTATCTCGGATAAGGAAAAAATAATCCAGAAACTTATTGATTCCTTCGCCTATGTGAAGGAACAGGAGATAAAATTAAAGCCGGTAGTTACTGCAAGCGCACCTTCTGCTCCATCAACCGGCAATGGTGTCTTATTTATCGGTGATTCACATTCGACATGCAGGCCTCTCCAAACAGAAATCCATAACTGCCTCAAAAGCAATGGCTACGCAGTCAGATCGTACGCTATCGGTGGAGCCATTCCTTCTAGCTATGAAACGGGCAATTTTGATGCACTATGGAAAATTAATGGAAATACGCTATGTTATGTTGATGAGCAGGGTACATCAAAAAGATTGACACAATCTAATGTAGCATCAGGAAGCTATTCCATCACATCATTGATGCAGCAGGAAAATTTCAAGGCATCGACGGTTGTTATTGAATTAGGGGATAATCTTATGGGCTTAGTGAACCTCAATGATGGTGATACGCAAAAGATCAAATCCGCATTTCAGCCAATAATCAATGAGATCAAGAAAGACAGCTCAAGAAAATGCATCATCATTACTAATCCATTGCCGCCAGCTGACAACTGTAAAGCCCCCTATGACACAAATTGCTATGCCAAAAAGAAAAGGATAACCGAGATACTGAAGTCAGAGTTTGGCAGCACCTGTTTTATCATCGACTCAATGGAACTCATGGCTTCACAAGCGAAAACAGTCGACGGCAGGATGTATTTGGAAATTGTTAATGGCTATGATGGCTTGCATCTGGATGATGATTATTCGAAAAAAATGGGAATGGCGGCATGTACTTCGTTGAACAAAGCGTTACCTGCAGTTCCTGCTGACGTTAAATCAAAAATAAGAGCAATCGCAAAAGAAAAAGGCGTTTCTGATACATTGGCACTGGCGTTAGCGCAACAGGAATCTGCATTTAATCACTGCTGCCAAAAGGGCGCTACTTATTGCATGGCCTCTGACATCTGCGGCACTGCCTCTCCTGAAAAAGTCAATTGCAACACCTTTGATAGTTGCGGAATTGTGCAGATAAACAAGAAGGCGCACCCTCAGGCGTTCCAAGCGGGCAGCTCTGCACTCATAGCAGCTGGCTGCACCTCATCAGAAACCGTGTACGATCTAGAATGCAACCTTAAATATGGGCTTAAGTTCCTCAGTTCGCTATCGGCAACATATGCCAACACTGATCTGTATCAAAATGCGGTCAATAAATACTGTACGAATCAACAATATAACCAAAAATACTTATCCTATACAAACCAATGGGACAGGGCACTTCGCGCATACAATGGATTTGGCTGCGGAACAGGTGCAGATCCCCAATACGTTGACAGCATCAGGATAAAAGAATCATCCTATGTCGTAACTTCCTGATATCGAAAGGGATCATACCAATATTCTGTCTCCACCACCAAAAACCATATAAATCGGCCATTGTCCCAAGTCATTATGATAAAGATGCCTTATGAACAGATTCTTGAAAAATTAAAGACACAGTCAGGTATTTCTGAAACAGAATTGCAGTTAAAGATAGACACTAAGATGATGCAGCTTTCCGGCCTGATAAGCAAGGAAGGCGCTGCCCATATTGTCGCAAATGAACTAGGCATCAAGCTTTTTGATGTCAATATAGCTTCAGGCAAGCTTCAGATAAAAAACATCATGTCAGGCTTAAGAAACGTCGAAACAGTGGGCAAGGTCATCCAGAAATACGACATCAAGGAATTCAACTCAAACGGCAGGCAAGGCAAATTAGCCACTATAGTAATTGCAGATGAAACTGGTACAATGCGCGTCGTCATGTGGAACGACCAGGCATTGAATGCCAACGACATCACTGAAGGGATGATTGTAAAAGTTATCGGTGCTTATGTTCGGGAAAACAACAATGCCCTCGAGCTTCATTTGAACGAAAAGAGCAAAATCATCCTTAATCCAGAGGGTGAAAAAATAAATGTCACCGCAAGCATCCCTCAACGCGCCTTCCAGAGAAAAAACATCAACGATTTACAGGAAAATGATATGAACATTGAATTACTGGGAACTATTGTGCAGGTTTTTGACCCCAGGTTCTTTGAAGTTTGCCCAAGCTGCGGAAAAAGAATTAAGAATGAGGAAGGCTCTTTTGTCTGCCAGATCCATAACCAGGTAGAGCCAGATTTTTCCTATGTAGCTAATCTGATCATTGATGATGGCTCGAATAGCATCCGTGCGGTTTTTTTCAAGGAAACTATGGAAAAGCTCATGAATAAAAAAAAGCAGGACATCATTGCTATGAGGTCCTCTGGCTTTGATGACGTGAAAAATGAATTATTGGGTAATCTGCTTAAAGTGCAAGGCAAAGCCAAAAAAAACCTTTTCTTTGATAGGATTGAATTTATGGTTTCCAGCCTAAACTTGAGCCCAGACCCTGAAGATGAGATAAAAAAGCTGAATGCAGCTATAGACAAAGAGAAAAACATCAATCTTTAGAATTTTTTCATTCAATTCTTTTTTTAATTCAACTGTTTTAATACCATTTGAATTAAATTTAAACTATACTCTTGAAACTATATATTGTTTAATCAATGGACACGTTAATTTATTGATATTTTCAATAATTGAGTGTTGATTCTTTAAAATCCTTATCCTGTTGGCACTGGACATCCTCAAATGAGATATTTAAACTAAGCTCCTCAAATTAACTCTGTTGCAAAACGCAACACTCCCATCAGTGGAGCAAAAACTCAAAACACTGGTGTTGAAACAAAAACCGAAAGGAACGGAGAATAAAATGGAACAAATAAATGAACAAGTAAATATGCCGGAGAAGAAATTCTCTACAGGCGCATTAGTTGCAACGGTATGGCAAAATACCGGCACAGGAAAAGCAGGGGAAGAAGCAAGCTACCATACGGTATCTTTCCAAAGAAGGTACAAAGACAAGACAGGCCAATGGCAGTCAACCAACACATTGCGCGTCAATGACCTGCCAAAAGCATCGCTCATTCTGCAGAAAGCATTTGAGTACCTCGTAATGAAGGAGTTGGAGCACGCCTCCGCTTGATAAAGGAAAAGAATAAAAGGTGATACTAATGGAACAGATCTTGATAGAATCAGAGGAAATACAGGAAGTAGCGAAAAAAACAGAGAAGAACGGCAAGAAGGTAAAAATCGAATCAAAAGAAAAAACATTGTCAGATTTACCAGGCGTTGGGCCTGCAACCATTGAGAAGCTTGAGACCGTGGGCTATAATGACATGATGTCAGTTGCGGTGGCAACCCCCGGGGAGCTTATCGATGTTACCGGCATGACCTTGGCGGCAGCGAAAAAAATCATCGCAGCTGCAAGAGCAATGATGGAGATGGGCTTCGAATCAGGGATTGAAATGCTCAAGAAAAGAGAGCAGATCCTACGCATTTCGACCGGCTGCAAAGCTTTCGATGGCCTGATGGGCGGTGGCTTCGAATCAGCGGCATTGACCGAATGCTTTGGTGAGTTCGGCTCAGGAAAAACACAAATAGGCCACATACTTGCTGTTAATTGCATCAAGCAATACCCGGGCAGTACTGTCGTATACATCGACACTGAAAACACTTTCAGGCCTGAACGGATAGAGCAGCTTGCGCAGGGCATAGGACTAGATCCAAAGGAAGCATTGCAGAATATTAAAATAGCGAAAGCATTCAATTCAGACCACCAGATGCTTTTAGGCGAGAAGGTCGAGGACCTGATCAAGAAACAAGGCCATGATGTGAAACTAGTTATTGTGGATTCGCTCACCGCGCATTTCAGGGCAGAATATATCGGCAGAGGTACCTTGGCGGAGAGGCAGCAGAAGATAAACAGGCATATGCGTGATTTGTCCAAAGTGGCACAGATGCATAACCTCTGCGTCTATGTAACGAACCAGGTCATGTCTAAGCCAGATATGTTCTTTGGCGATCCAACGCAAGCAATCGGCGGACATATTGTAGCGCACGCATCCACATTTAGGATCTACCTGAGAAAAGGCAAGAAAGGATCCAGGGTTGCGAAATTGATAGACTCTCCAGACAAGCCGGAAGGCGAATGCTCCTTTTATGTGGAAACGTCTGGGTTGAAGGATATCTAAACTTTCTTTCTTATTTTTTTTTCTTTTATTGTCATTTTTGTTTTTCTTTTTTTATATTTTTTACTACTTTTTTTCTTTTTTACTATTTTTGTTTTTTTGATATTTTTTAATGATTTTTTATTTTGTTCTCTCGATGAGTGTTTCTGATTGAATAGTTCTTATTGATGAGTTTATTTGCTGAGTTTAGTATTGTTGCATGTTAAAATGAATTGCAGCTATTAAATTATTGGAATCGATCGTTATTATCCATTCAGCCAATATGCTCCTATAGTTTTGCCCAAACCAAAGTCTTTCCAACAACCTTTTTAAGCTGGGCTTTATTTGCAAAAGACATGCTCCGTCGAATGCTTGGGAAAATATTATCATGGCTGACCTGTAAGATTTACCTGAAAAAATTGGAAGGAATTGAGAATCTGCCAAAAGGTGGCTATATTGTGGCAGCGAACCACGAAAGCTATTTTGACATCTGGGCGATGGAAATGGCCTTCTTATTGAATACAAAAAAATGGATAAAATTCATCGCGAGCAAGAGCCTGGTAAACGATCCTTATTTTAAATATGTAGGATTATTATTCAAGCACGATTCAAACATACCTATATTGATTGAAAGAGAAAATCCGGATACGCATTTTTTTGAAGCAGCGTTGCAAAGTCTTAAAAAAAATTACATAATTGGCATTTACCCAGAAGGCAGCCGAAGCCCAAATGGAAAAATCCAAAAAGGCAAAACCGGTGCGGTACGTTTAGCGCTATATACAAAATCGCCAATCGTACCTGTAGGCCTGAAGGGAACATATGAGATTATGCCTAAGGGATCCAGCATTCCAAAAATAAGTAAATCAATAATCATGCGGATAGGAAAACCGATTGATTACAAGGCTTACTATGATACGAAGGATGATAAGGTTCTTGTCAGGAAATTGACCGATGAGCTCATGTCAGAAATCGCACAATTGTCAAACCAAAAATACCAGCCATGAAGCACAAAAAACTCGCGCCCATTGTTAGGTATATAGTCCCGCCGCTGATAAAATTATGGATTAAAAAAATCAATGGCCTCGAGCACGTTCCTAAATCAGGTCCTATCATTCTCGCTGCAAACCATTCCAGCTACATTGAGCATATGATGTTTGCCGCTATTTTAGTACCGCTCCTCGATAAGAAAATACATTTCATCGCGAAGAAAGAGCATTTTGAGTCCATGACGCAAAGCTCCTGGCATGCATTATGGAGTCGCTATATAGGCTACATTCCGATTGACAGAAGCAAGGGAGAGGAGGCTCTGGAGGCTGCAAAAGCATATTTGGAAAAAAATGCAATAGTCATAATCTACCCAGAAGGCACAAGGACTCTTACTGGCAGGATACAAAAAGGAAAGACAGGCGTTGCCCGGCTTGCATTATGGAGCAAAGCCCCTGTTGTTCCGGTTGGCATCAAAGGAACTTTTGAAATAATGCCGAAAGGAAAACATATCCCCCGATGCAAAAGGGCAACATTTATGTTTGGCAAGCCAATGTATTTTGAAAAATATTATAAGAAGGAGCAGACAAAAGAGATGCTTCGGGAAATTACAGACGTGATAATGAAGGAAATCGCTCGATTGGCCGGACAGCACTATCAATTTTGAAGAATGAACCACGAAATAAAAAAAATCACCGTCATAGGGGCAGGGAGCTGGGGCACTACTCTAGCTGTACTGCTAGCAAAGAAAGGATTTTCCGTAACATTATGGTGCAGAAGGATTGAGCAGGAAAGCGAGATAACAAGAAACAAGCAGAACAAGCAATATCTTCCTGGAATCATTCTTCCTTCCAATCTTCGCATAACCTCGTCCATCCAGGATGCGTGCGACGACACTCAATTATTGGTATTGGCTGTGCCTGCGCAATATGCAAGGGCCATCCTTAGGCAATTTTGCCAACATATTACCAAGGCGCACTACATTCTTCATGTAATCAAAGGAATTGAGCAGTCATCAAACAAACTCATATCGTCAATTATCAAAGAAGAGCTGGGAGATCGCATCATAAATGATCATATTGCGGTCTTGTCAGGCCCCAATCATGCCGAGGAAATTTCACGCGAACTTCCGACAGCAACAGTCATTGCAAGCTCTGACATGAAAACAGCAACGATGCTTTGTTCCGTTTTCCAGACCAACTATTTCAAAGTTTACCCTTTAGATGACGTTGAGGGTGTGGAAATATGTGGCGCCTTGAAAAATATATTTGCTCTTGCCATGGGAGTTTGTGATGGCCTAGAGTTAGGAGATAATGCCAAAGCAAGCATCATCACTCTTGGATTGGCAGAGATGGGCACGGTTGCGAGGGCATTTGGCGCAAAACGAACTACATGCTTTGGCCTAGCTGGTGTTGGTGATCTAATCGCAACATGCTATAGCGACCACAGCAGAAACAGGAAAGTCGGCCTGCTTTTGGCCCAGGGCAAGTCGATGCAGCAGATACAGCAAGAGATGCATGGCATGGTTGCTGAAGGTGTTTCAACTACAAAGGCCATTTATGAGATAGGCAAAAAGAAAAAACTTACCATGCCTCTCATTACACAAGCATATGAAGTTCTTTACAATAAGAAAAACCTGGAGAGCGCAATGGCGCAGCTCCTTAAAGAGGTATAGCTTATTCTTCAGTGAAATCAGCTGGCTTATCTTTGAATTCCTCGTCGCTTTTTATGGTTCCTTTAGCTTTAAGGTACTCCCTGGCTAAGACCCAGAACAAAAGCCCAAGGCTTTTCTTGCCTTTGTTGTTGCATGGTATAATAAGATCGATTTTGTTTGCCTGGTTGTTCGTGTCGCACAACGCGATTATGGGAACTCCCGCTTTCATAGCGTCCATGACTGCATTCTTGTCGGGCCATACGTCAACTGCCAAAAGCAGCTTGATTTCCATGTAACTGTCAAGATTTGGGTTTGTTAAAATGCCCGGAGGATATCTCCCTGCAAATACCTTAACACTTGTTGCCTTGCTGAACATCCTCAACGGTTTCCAGGCGCTCTCCCTTCTTCCTACGATGAGGATGTCTTCAGGATTATAATGGGCCATGAATTTTGCAGCAATATTAATACGCTCATCTATTTTTTGAAGGTTCAGGACAGAAAGACCATCTGGCCTTGTCTTGTAGATGAATTTCTCCATGTATTTTGTCTTGAATTTTGTGCCTATGTGAATGCCGGATTTCAGGTACTCATCACTTGCAATCAAAAATTTTTCATCTGCCATCTGTTCCACCTTTGAATATACAGTTCAAGAATCTGAACTGCATTTTTTTTAACCTCATGCAGCAATGCATTCCTTGAATGCGTTGGTTGTAAGGATTGGTTAATTACGGGCCTTTAAATAGCTTTCTGATTTGTACTTTGAGGGAGTGGTGAAAATATACTTTCCACTTTCTGACTACATTTTTTAAATTAAAAAGATATAATTTCACTATTAAATTTATATAGGGTTTTAACATACTAGCCTACCTGATGATTAAACTTAGTAAGGTTGGGTTGATCTATCTTCTTGCAATAATTTGCTTAATGGGAACCGTAAATGCTCAAGATTGTCAGTATTTGCTAAATGAAACCACTTATGTTGAGAAGTATAATGGTTATAACAAAGAGACACTTGAAATTATTGAAGACCCTATACTGGAAAATATTCATGTAAGTTCCACTAGGCTATGGTATGCAGATTTAAGGAATAACAATGACTTCGATTTGGCGTTCTACATGCGATATTTAGGAGGCGGATCCTGGCGCAGCCAATCTGTAACCTTAAATGCACGGGAAACAAAAGGATTGGATCTATTAAATACCCGCGAGGAAGGGTTTGATCCCATATCCGTGAAATTTGAATACATCAACACTTCCACTATTTATGGAAAATGGGTCGAAGAGCCGGTATATACTTTTACTTGTAAAAAATGCGGATCGGAATATTGTTTGAATGATGGCCAACCTTGTACTTCAATCACTCAATGCGGAGGGGGCCACTGCATCGAAGGATTTTGTTCTAACGCTGAAATTTGTTATAATAATAATTGTAATTGTCCTCTCAAGAAGATTCAGTGCGATGATAACAAAAAATGCGTATTAAGAAACATAACTAAATTGGATACAAAAACCGTTTGTAACAAAAATGAAGAGTGTGCTTCTGGATATTTAGATCCTAACACAAAATTATGTGCTAAATCGCCTTCTCAAATTCAATATGAAAAAGATGAAAGAATCAAAAAAATGATAATTTCAATAATCCTCTTAGTAGTTATCATTGTTGTTGGTATTGGTGTAAATTTGTATCTAAAAAATAAGAATGAAGAAGAAAAGCAAAAAACGGAATTCGCAAAACAGAAAACCATACAAAAACAGATGGAATTTATCGTTACAAAACTCCATACTAAAAATTTGGAATTAGAAAAAATAAAACAGGAGATTCATGAGATAAAAATTCATAAAAAAATTAAAGAGGATGAAGTTGAAAAATTAAAAGGGCTGAAAGAAAAAGAG
>Ga0247727_10009660_pt1 | contig 17349 bp, 11 predicted proteins | sample WisWelCaveWW1625_FD_202498 | JGI IMG/M metagenome (GOLD analysis project Ga0247727, IMG submission 202498) | Biofilm microbial communities from Wishing Well Cave, Virginia, United States - WW16-25 | ecosystem: Environmental > Aquatic > Deep subsurface > Groundwater > Cave microbial mat | place...
GGGTACCTTCTTCATGGCGGTTCCTCCTGTCCTCGCGGACTTGCTTGGCGCCTGTCACGCTCGCAACGCGAGCGGACGAGGCGGGAGGACCGCCGTCAAAGTTCTACGAGATCTCGGACAACCTCGCTCCCCCGGTCGTGTTGCACACGCGTGCGCCCACCGGGAACACGTCGGGCCCCGTTGCTGGGGCGTTGCTGTCAAGCCCGACCACATCCCATGTGATCGGGGTGACCGTGATGCCCGCCGCCTGGGCGGTCCCGCCCAGACAGGCGAACGCCACGACGAGAGCGGCCAGCATCAAACGAACGTCGTGAACGCGCATCCGGCGTCTTTCGGCGTCGGCGGCCCGATCCTTGACAACGTTGCCCAAAGCTCCGCAAGCTGGCGCGTTGCCGCTACTCCGCGCTGTCCGTCGCTCCAGGTGGCGCGAGCTACCTGACCAGCGACACGCTGATGGCACGCGGGCCGTCAACCACGGAGCGTCAGATCGGCGCCGCGGGCAAGGAGTCGGCTTCCGGCGACGCCCTCGAGCGGAAGATCGTGGATGCCTGACGCCGCGCGCGGCTGGGGGGACGTAGCAGCGCTACGTCCCCCTGGCGTGCGGGTGGCGTCAGGCGCCGCGAGATCCGCGAGCCACTCAGCCGCAGCCGGTGTTGTTGCCGCACGAAGTGCATGTGTAGCAAGCACCCGTGCGCTGCATCATGCCTCCGCATTGCCCGCAGGCCGGGCCTAGGTCGAGGCCGCTGAGCCTCGCCGGGAGCACTGGCGGCGTGTCGGTCAGCGCGGCGGTCGCCGGCACGGCGCCGCCGTTGCCTTCGCCACTGTCGGCCTTCGGCGTCGCCGGGCCGGCTGTGTCGGATGACATCGACATGGCGGCGTCCTGTCCGGACTTCCGTGCCCGGACCTCCGCGGTCATGATGCCGAGCTCCTCCTGGGCGTCGGTGTCCAGGAAGCGCGAGGCGAGCCAGCGCATGATGTAGTCGGGCATCGACTTGGCGAACGGGATCTCCGGGTTCTGGGTGATCCCCTCGGGCTCGAAGCGCATGTAGCTGAACTTCTGCACGAGCGTCTCGAGCGGCACGCCGTACTGCAGCGAGATCGAGATCGCGGTCGCGAAGGAGTTCATCATCCCGCGCAGCGTCGAGCCTTCCTTGCCGATGTCGGTGAGGAAGATCTCGCCGATCGTTCCGTCGTCGTACATGCCGGCCGTGATGTAGCCCTCGTGGCCGCCGATCGAGAACTTGTGCGTGAGCGACTGGCGCTCACGCGGCATCCGCTTGCGCGCCGGCCCGGCCTCACGCTTGGCGGCGATGACCGCGTCGCTTACGAGCTCGTCGACCTGCTCCTGCGTGAAGAGCCCCTCGGCGACCTGACCGTCACCGACGCTCTGCTGCGCGTCGGTGCGCAGCGCCTGCGCGGTCTTGGACCCGTCGCGGTAGATCGCCAGCGCCTTGACGCCCAGGCGCCAGGCCTCGACGTACGCGTCCTCGATGTCGCCGACGGTCGAGCTGCTGGGCATATTCACCGTCTTCGAAATCGCCCCGGAGATGAACGGCTGGACGGCGCCCATCATCTTGATGTGGCCCATCGGCGAGATCGCGCGCTCGCCGACCGCGACGTCGAACACCGGCAGGTGCTCGTCGGCGAGGCCGGGCGCGCCGACGATCGTGTTGTGCTCGGCGATGTGAGCCTCGATCTGCTCGACCTGCTCGTCGGCGTAGCCGAGGTTCTCGAGCGCCAGCGGAACGGTGCGGTTGACGATCGTCATCGTCCCGCCGCCGACGAGCTCCTTGAACTTGACGAGCGAGAAGTCCGGCTCGATGCCAGTCGTGTCGCAGTCCATCAGGAAGGAGATCGTGCCGGTCGGTGCGAGCACCGTGGCCTGCGCGTTGCGGTAGCCGTAGGCCTCGCCGAGCTGCACGGCATCCTCCCAGGAGCGCCGTGCGGCCTCGAGCAGCGCGCTGTCCTCGACGATCGAGTCGGGGATCGCGTACGAGGCGTCGCGGTGCATCCGCATCACCGCGTTGTGTGGCTCGCGGTTGACCTCGTAGTGCTCGTAGGGGCCGATCGCCGCTGCGACCTTCGCCGACTGCGCGTATGCGCGCCCGGTCATCAGCGCCGTGATCGCGGCCGCGGTGCCGCGTCCGGACTCAGAGTCGTAAGGCACGCCATTGGCCATCAGGAACGCGCCGAGGTTCGTGTAGCCCAGGCCGAGCTGGCGGAAGGCGCGCGCGTTCACGCCGATCTGCTCGGTCGGGTAGCTCGACGGCCCTACGACGATCTCCTGCGCCAGCAGCACGACATCGGTCGCGTGCTCGAAGGACGGGACGTCGAACGTCCCGTCCGGGCGGCGGAACTTCATGAGGTTCAGCGAAGCGAGGTTGCAGGCCGAGTCGTCGACGTGCATGTACTCGGAACAGTTCGCGACGACGACGCCGTCAACGATGTAGGAATGGTGAAGCGGCTCGGTGAGGTTGTAAACCTCTTCCTGACCATCGTCCTCGCGCGCGAGAAGAGCCGTTCCGGGCTTGGTGCTGTAGCGACCGGCTTCGGCGAGCATCGCATCGAGCGCCGCCTCCTTGCGGGGCGTCGAGAAGCCGATCGCCTGTGCGAAGCGCTCGAGATCCGATCCGGTGATCCGCAGGTCGAAGCCCTGGCGCGACGCGTATTCGACCGTCGTGCCGTCCTTGCGCGTGTAGCTGAAGCTCGCCTCGCGCGCCTCGTTGATCGTGCAGATCCGGCCGCGAACGCCGAACGTGTTGAGCATGACCGTGACGTCCCTGAGCAGCGCCTCGCTGCGGCTGCCCAGACCGACGTAGCGGTTGGCTTTGCCGCCAACCTCCACGCGCGAGACGCAGCCGTCGGCGCCGAACAGTCCGCGCAGGAACGACGCCTGGATCTCGGTCGGCGCGGCGAGCACAGCGCGCGGGACGCGCTTATCGTGCGCGCGCGCAGTCGTCACGCCGAGAGCGCGGAAGAAGTCTCGGACCGTTTCGCTACCGGCGCGAAGCTGCACCGTGCCGTTCTCGATCACCTGACGTGAGACTCCGCCGATCATCTCGGTCAGCATCCCCTCGTGCGAATCGAGCAGGCCGTCGGCGATGTCATCACCGCCGTAGACCCAACCAGTCTGCACGTCGGTCATCCAGCCGTCACCGATGAGATGACCGGTCAGCTCAGCGAGGCCGTCGCTCCAGCGCTGCGGAAGTTCTTGGTGGATGACGCTGCCACCCCGAGCGAACGACTTCGCCATCGCGCCGACGGCGACAGGCAGCTCCCATGCCGCCTCGCTCGCCGGCGTCGGGCAGTCGTTGAGCATCACGCGATCGGACTTGGTGAGATCCTCGGCCGCTACGTATCCGCGGTTAAGCGTCCACAGCCGGTGGTTGGGCGTGCAGCGCAGGTCAGCGCCGTTGGCGAAACGCAACCGCACGATCGGCTTGACGCCGTTACGCATAAACGCGATCGGCCGCGTGGCCAGGGTCCCATCACCGGGGTTTCCGGCGCTGCCGTTCTCGCCGGCGGTCGCGCGATGCGTGTAGACGCCGATCGCCTCGCCTGCCTCGCCGCGCGAGACAAGCTCGCCGATCGGCATCAGGCCCTTGGTCGTGTGGACGCGCGCGTCCGCGGGGAAGCACGGGTTGGACGCGTTGATCCGCCCCGACGCCGGGCTCGTGTGCCACTGGTTGATCGTCGTGTCGTACTGCACGCCCGGGTCGGCGCAGCGCCACGCGGCCTCGGCGATCTCACGCATCAGATCACGCGCGCGCATCGGCTCGCCGACGGGCTCACCCGTCGCCCGCGCCGTCGTGCGCCACTCGAGGTCGTTCTCGACCGCGTGCATGAAGGCGTCGTCGACGCGCACCGAGTTGTTGGCGTTCTGGTACTGGATCGAGGTGAAGCCGTCACCGTCGATCGACATGTCGAAGCCCGCGTCCCGCAGCGCCGCGGCCTTGTCCTCTTCCTTGGCCTTGCACCAGATGAACTCGCGGATGTCGGGATGGTCGACGTCGAGCACGACCATCTTCGCCGCGCGGCGCGTCTTGCCGCCGGACTTGATCGTGCCGGCCCACGAGTCGGCGCCGCGCATGAACGAGACTGGGCCCGAGGCGGTGCCGCCCTTGCTGAGCGGTTCCATCGAGCCGCGGATGTTCGAGAGGTTGATCCCCGAGCCCGAACCGCCGCGGAAGATCTTGCCCTCCTTGGTGTTCCAGTCGAGGATCGACTCCATCGTGTCGTCGACGCTGAGGATGAAGCAGTTATGGACGGCGACGTTGTTGGTGAGGAACTCGCCCGACTCGGTCTGGATGTCGTAGACGTCCATCTCGCCGAGCGGCTCGATGGAGACGATCTCCTCCTCGCGAAGGTCCGGACAGCGCTTTGTGTTCTTCAAGCCGAGCGACTCCAGCAGGCGCAGCTGCTTGCGCTCACTCACAAAGCCGACGAGCTCCGCAAAGCGCGCGCGCTCCGAGCCGATCGAGATAGACACTTCGTGCATGTCGTGACGATCTGCGCGCGCTTCACGCTTGAACGTGCGACGCGAGTAGATCCCAAGCGTCCCGAGGAGGATCTGGATGTCCTCGGTCCACTGCTCGCCGATGACCGCGAACCCGACGCGCCCGCTCTCCTGCCCCCGATCGCGACGGACCGTGACGTATCCGTCGGCCTGGAACAGCGAACGCAGGTACGCGGCGATCTCGTCGTGTGAGGCCGTCCAGAGCTGCGACGGAACGCGCATCGCCGTTCCGCATGTCAGCAAGTTCCAGCGTTCGACGAAACCGCGAAGTTTCTCGCCGTAGAGCCTGACCCTGCGGACGCGAATAACCCGCGTGTCGGCGTCGCGCACCTTGCGATGGACGTCGGGGAAGACAACGTCCAGATGCTCCATCACCCAGGCGAACTCGTCGTCATCGGCGACCTGGAACTCGATGGTGAGCGACCGGTTCGTGCCCTCGGCGTACTGGCCAACGAACCCGTCCGCCTGAAGCCAGCCTGCCAGCGCTGCCTCGGATACAGCGACGGCGTCGGTCGCCTCGATCTCGTCCTCGAAAGTGCCCGTGCCACCTCCGGCGGCGACGAGCGCCGGCGCCGCGACCTTCGCCTTGTGCGGATGCAGGTGCATGTGCATTCCGACGGCAAGTTCGTCGACACGGATCCACTGGGGTGTCGCACGCCGCTCACCGACTGCCTTGACGACGTGATCCGGTGTCGCCTCGACGAAGCTGCCGTTGCGCAGCCGCACGCGCCAGACCGGTCGGACACCGTTGTGCTTGACAGCGAGGACACGTGTCGTCCCGTGAGCGTCGTAGACCTCGCGGCCAACCTGGTCGTGCTCGACGATCTCGCCGATCGGGACCATGCCCTCGGGGGTTGAGACGAGTGCGTGGTGGGGCAAGCAGGCCGAACATTGCGGCTGCTCCTCGAAGCCGACGTTGAACCAGACCGGCGAGTTGAACGCCGCCATCTGGTGCAGCAGCACGTAGGTCAGCTCGTCCTCGAAGGCGTCGCCGTCCGCGGCGGTTGCAAAGTACCCGCGTGCGCGGCCCCAGTCGGCGATCGTGCTCGAGACGCGGCCGATCATCTGCTTGACGCTGCGCTCACGCGCGGGCGAGTCGGTCTGCCCGCGGAAGTACTTCTGGGCGACGATGTTGGTCGAGTTCTGCGACCAGGTGATCGGGAACTCGACGCCGATCTGCTCGAAGGCGACCTTGTCGCCGTGGCCGATGCGCGCGTCTCGCAGCTCCCACTCGACGGTGTCGAAGGGATGCGCTCCAGGCTGCGTGAACCTGCGTCTGATGGACATCGCGCGGCCAGGCGCCAGATCCTCGACGAGGGTTGCCTGCGTGCGCTGCGGTGTGGCGTCCATCGGTCCCTGTTCTCCTGTCCCGTGCCGCGTTTCTCCGGTGTTTGCGGCTTCTCCCGGACCCTTTTGGGGGTAACACCGGACTGTCTCACCGGGGTCGGACGGACCGCTTTCGCGAGGTTTGGTCCGAGCGTGCGAGCGGCTCGGCCAGCACCGCGAATGATAGACCCCCGGCAGGCCGGAATCGGTCGCGGCAGCAGCGTGCCGCGCGGGCGCTTGCTGCCATGACCGGGGCGCTGGTAGTTTCGCCAGATGCGCGCAGGCGTGGTTGTGCCGGCGGTCTGCGCGGCGCTCCTCGCGGCGCCGGGCGCCAGCGCGGCGCCGGGCGACCTCGACCCGACGTACGGAGCCGGCGGCGTCTTCACCGCCGCGCTGCAGACCCCCCAAGCCGACCGCGAGCAGGTGGTCGCGATCGACGCCGCCGGGCGTGCGCTGATCGCGTTCGGCCACGACACGGACAGCGACGGAGACGGCGACGCGCTCGTCGTCGGGCGCCTCACGACGGCCGGTGAGCTCGATTCGACGTTCAACCCGCTCGGAACCACGCCGGGACTGGTGGAGGTCGACTTCAGCGGCCTCATATCCGCTGGTGACTTCCTCACCGCGAAGGGCGTGCGGGCCGGTCCGGGCGGCACCGTGCTCGCGCTGGCGAACGCCCTCAGCGGCTTCGACGGTACTCCGCAGATCGCGCTCGTGCGACTCACCGCCGCTGGCGGATACGACCCGCTGTTCGGCGCGCAGGGTCGTCTGGTCGACGCGATCGGGCTCGGCTATCGCCCGTACGCGGACGCGCTCGAGATCGACGAGCAGGGTCGCGCACTCGTCGCCGGCACGACGATCACGCAGACCGGCAACAGGGGCTTCGTCGCCCGCTACACCACGGCGGGTGCTCTGGACAGCTCGTGGAACGACGACGGTCACGTCGAGATCTCGTCGGGGACGGCGGCGATCCAGCTGTATGACATCCGCGCGCTGACCGGGGGCGCCGCCGCCGTCGCCGGGTCGCACGACTTCGACGCGCTCGCCGCGCGACTCACTTCGAGCGGCAGCCTCGACGGCGACTTCGACGGCGACGGGATCGCGACGAGCGACCTCGCGCGCGCGACCGGTTTCAACCCAGGCTTGGCGAACGCCGTCAGCGTCGACAGCCAGGGACGAGTCGTGATCGCCGGCGCGTCGATCAACGCCGGCTCCCACGCCGCTGTCGCCCGCTTCACGCCCGCTGGCGCGCTTGACACGAGCTTCGGGACGGGCACTCCCGCGCCGGGCATCGCCTTCATACCGTCCCCGGCGATGGTGCGGGTGATGGACGTCCTGGTCGGTTGCGGTGACCGCGTGCTCGTCGTCGGCAGCGGCAGCTACCAGCCCGCGCAGGGTCCGGGGACCAACACGTTCGCGCTCGGACGCCTCACGGATGGCGGGGTGGTCGACACGGCGTTCGCGCCGGCCGAGCCACAGCCCGGCGTCGTGCAGACCCCGCTGGGCGAGTACGCGAATGCGACGAGCCTCGCGGCGGACGGGCAGGCGCGCGCCTATCTGGCGGGCTTCCGTCGAATGCCCGCTCCGCCCTTCGATGTCAAGCCCGCGGTAGTGCGGCGAATCGACTCGACCGGTTGCGCGGCGGGCGAGCCGCCGCCGGGCCCGCCGCCTCCCGACCCGACGCCGCCTCCTGGACCATCCCCGCCCACAGCGCCGACGTCCCCGATCGTGGGCGCGCTCCCGGCGATCATCCCGACGGCCGTGGCGGGCAAGGGCGCGGCCGTGAAGGGGGCGTGGCTCAGCGCGGCCTCGTCAGAGGTGCCGGTCGGCGTCGCGATCGCCGCCTTCGGCTGGGACTTCAACCGCGACGGGATCTTCGAGACTCTGTGCGGGGCGGAGACCTCGGCCGTGACCAAGTCCTTCAGCAGCACGGGGACAAAGCAGGTCGGCCTGCAGATAATCGACACACTCGACCGCGCGACGAGAACGTCGATCCAGGTGCAGGTGACGCGCGACATGGTCAACCGCGCGCCGGGCGCGGACACGGTCTACGACTGCGAGAACCCCGGCGCTAACAACCAGCCGGACCGGACCGATTGCGTCAAGACGTTCGCGTTCGGCGTCGTCAACGTCAACAGCCGCGGCCGGCCCGAGGACTGCTTCACGATCGAGCGGCGCGTGCGCGCGGCGCCGGAGACCAAGGTGCGCATCGGTCAGATCCAGGTCCCTACCGGCGCCTACGCCTATTACAGGGCGAAGGTCCGCGGGCCCGTCTCGCTCAACGGCCTGTACCTGCCGCTCCCGGCGACCGCGCTGACCGAGTACGACACCGGCGCAGGCACGATTGGGATCGGGACCGTCAGCCCGCGCTTCGGCCCCTACACCGCCGAGCCGGTCAGCCTCAGCAAGAAGATCGAGCCCGACCGCTTCGGGCGCGCGCGGCTTGCGTCGGTCACGCTGAAGACGCCCGAGGCGCTCGGCTTCCTGCAGGTCGCCAAGGTCGGCGCGAAGATCGACCTCGTAAAGGGCGGGGCGAGCCTCTCAACCGTGCTCGTCGGGCTGCCGAACATCTTTACCTACCGAGCACGCGGCGAGCCGGCCCAGGTCGCCGCGACAATCCGCGCAGACAACATCAAGGGCGCCGACCTCGACGGCGCGAAGATCGGCCCGATCCCCGAGCTGCTGCTCGGGCCGCTGACCGCCAACGACCTCTCGTTCGCCTACTCGCGCAGCGACGGCGTCTGGAAGGGCGCGGGAGAGCTCGGGCTGACGGGCCCCTCGCCGGTGCGCATCGACGCCTCGCCGCCGCCGCCCGAGTTCGGCTTCGGGCTCAGCCGGGGGCGGTTCGCGTACGCAGGCGCGGGCGCCGACTTCCCGGTGCCGGCGGCGCGCCCGTTGCTGTTCCCGGGCATCAGCCTGAGGCGCATCGGCGTAGCGGTCGGCGTCGCGCCGTTCCGGCTGACGGGCGTCGGCGGGATCGCAGTCGGCGAGCTGATCGAGATCGACGGCGCGCTGTTCATGGCCTTCCCGACCGACGCGCAGCCCTACGACTTCCCCTCGGAGGGCGTCGGCGCAGAGCTCGCGCCGCTGTCCGGGCGGCGCCTGACGAGCACCACACTCGCGTTCGGCGGGACGGCGAGCCTCAAGGTCCCGGGGCTGGGGAAGATCTTTCCGGCGCTCGACAGGATCCAGCTATTCCGCACGCACCTCATCTACCAGTGGCCGGGTTACATCGAGTACTCCGGCAAAGTCGAGCTCCAGGACAAGGACGGCTACTTCTCGATCTCGGGCGGGGTCAGCGCGTTCGCCGACGCGGAGGCCAGCACGTTCAACCTCGAGGGCAAGGTCACCGCCTGCCTGAAGGAGCCGATCAAGATCTGCGCTCCGGACGTCGGCGCGGTGATCTCGAGTAAGGGCCTGGGCTTCTGCACGATCGTGCCGGTGCCGGTGCCGTTCCTGGGGACCGTGCCGGTTCCCGCGGGGATCGGCTACCGCTGGGGTGACGCGCTGCCCGACGTGATGATCTTCTCGTGCAGCCTCAGCGACTACCGTGAGGCTGCGCGCGCCGCGGCCGCCGCGGGCGAGCGCAGCTTCACGCTCGGCGCGGGCCTGCCGTCGGCGAGCATCCGCGTGCGCGGCGCCGGCAGCGCTCCACGCGTCGTTCTGACGGGCCCGAAGGGCGAGCGGATCGAGACGCCGGCCGAAGGTCGCCTCTACGACAAGCGCTTCGTTGTGTTCCCGCAGCACGAGCGGCAGGCCACGATGATCGCGCTGAAGGACCCGAGCGCCGGTCGCTGGACGGTGACGCCGTCAGCGGGGTCGGCGCGCGTGACGAGCGTCGCCGTCGCCGAGGGGCTCGTCACGCCGCGCGTTCGCGCGCGGGTCACGGGGCGCCCCCACGCCAGGGTGCTGCACTACGAGGTCCGGAACGGCGTTGGGTGGGCCGTCACACTGGCCGAGCGCGGCGCGCGCACCGCGCACACGATCGGCGTCGCGAAAGGCGCGCGCGGGACGATCCGCTTCGTGCCCGCGGGTGGCCGCGGCGAGCGCCGGCGGATCGTGGCCCACCTCGAGGCGCCGAGCGCCCCCGCGACGCTCGTGGATGCCGGCAGCTACAGCGCTCCGCGCGACCAGCCGCTGCCGCGCCCCTCGCGGCTGCGCGCCCGGCGCCGCGGCGGCGCGCTCGCCGTGACCTGGAGCCCGGTCGGTGGCGCACAGCGCTACGCGGTGACATGGATTCCGCGCCGCGGCGAGCGGCATCTGCGCGTCGTCCGGGTACCGCGGGCGCGCTTCGCGGGCGCCGGCCCCGGGCCGGGGCGCGTTGTCGTGACGGCGCTGGACGGCGGCGGGCGCGCAGGGCGAGAGGGCGGCGTGCGCATAGCCGCAGCGCGGTGAGCGGCGCCGGTAGGGTCAACGGATGAGCGCCTACACGATCAAGAACCTCAGGACCGACATCGACGACTTCGCCGTCGCGGGAGGTCTGTCGCCGCAACTGGAGGCGCGCCTCGCGCGTGAGCCGCTGGAGTGCGAGAAGGGCGCCGTCGGCTACTTCCGCTTCGCGCCCGGTGTCCGCGCACCGTTCGGCCACAGTCACAAGCAGCAGGAGGAGATCTACGTAGTCGTTTCCGGCGGTGGCCGCGTGAAGCTCGGTGACGACATCCACCAGGTCGCGCAGTGGGACACGCTACGCGTCGCTCCCTCGACGATCCGCGCCTTCGAGGCCGGCCCAGACGGGCTCGAGCTGGTGGTCTTCGGGGCGCCGCACACCGGGCCCGGCGACGGCGACATCGTGATGGGCTGGTGGGAGGGGGACTGACGCGGGACGGCGGCCGGCGGATCAGCGCTTGGCGCCGCGGCGTTTCGGCGCGCAGGTCTTGTAGCGGCGGTTGTCCTTCACTTTGCGCCCGTCGGCGAGCGTCAGCACGACCTCGACCCGGAAGCTGCCCTTCGGCAGTTGGCGTAGATCAACCACCGAACGCAGCCGCGCGCCGCGGCGAACCGCCGCGCGCTTGCCGTTCACGTTGACCCGCGCCTCGACCACGTTCGAACCCGTGGGGACGCGCAACCGGATCGAGAACTTCCGTCGGCTCACACACTTCTTCGACGACGGAAGCGTCACGAGTTTTGCGAACACCGGCAGCGCGGCGGCGGCGGGAGGGGGTGCTGCGGGGGGCGCTGGCGGGGTCGGCGGGGCAGGCGGAATCACCGGAGGCGTCACGGGCGGGGGCGTGCTGCCTCCGCATGCAGCGAAACGCGCGACCTGGGGGTAGTCGGTGACGACCATCATCGCGTCCTGGTCGCGCCGGAAGCCGGAGACGTACGCACCCGCAGCCGTCAGTAGAAGGTCGGACGGCGTGTTGCCCTGTCCGGCAACCATGAAACCGATCCCGGGCGCGCCGGACGACGCGGCGAACGTCGGGTCGAGCGCACCCGTGTCGTCGAAGCGGGCCAGCGCCATCGAGTTACTGGGCACACCGGGCGGCGAGCCGATCGCCGTCACCAGCAGCTTGCCGTCGGAGCACTGCGCCGCCGCGTCGATGCCGCGGCCGAGGGCCGGCAGAAGCTTGACGCCAGGCGCGGGCGTTCCCGTGCCGAAGCTCGAGTCGGGCGCGCCCGCGCTCGTCCAGCGCGCCACGGCCAGCGAGCCGGTGCCGCCGCCGGTGAACTGCCCGACGACGACCGGGCGACCCTGCCCGTCGACCGTGACGCCGTAGGAGGTGACGAGGTCGAGCGGCTGCTTGCCGAGGCTGCTGCGTGCCAGGCCGTCGCCGTCGAACGTGCCGTCAAGCGTCCCTTCGGGCGTGACGCGCGCGACGATCCATTCCGCGTAGTCATCCCAGCCGCCGAGGACGGCGCCGCCGCCGGCGATCACGTGCAGCGCGGTCGCGCGGGCTCCGCTGTCACCGATCGCCGTCCAGCCGCCGGTCCCGTACGTGGTGTCGAGCACGCCGGAGCTGTCGAAGCGCGTGATGAAGCCGGTCACGACGTTGGTGAAGGGTGAATCCCGCAACGAGGATCTTGCCGTCGGGCGTGATGCCGATCCCCTCGGGCTGGGCGGCCGCGTTCGTGTTCGGCAGGCCGCTGACAACGACGCCGTCACCGCTGAAGGTCGAGTCCGGCAGGCCGCCGGTGGTCAGACGCGTGAGCAGGATCTGGTAGCTCCCGGTGTCGGCGCCCGTGTAACCGGCGATCAGCGGCCGGTCCTGCGCGTCGACGACGATGCCCGCGTTGCGCACGTCCCCAGTCGTCGGGAGCGTTCGGTGCCGCTCATACCGAAGCCCGCGTCGGGAACGCCCAGCGGCGATAGGCGCACGACGTTGATCTTGCGCGTCAGGCCCACGCCGCCGCCCAGTTGCGCCTCCTGCGTGGCCGACAGGTACACGCGGCCCTGCGAATCGACCGCGACCGTGTGCGAGTCCTCGGCGCCGGGGAACGTCGTCATGAACGGCGCCGTGAAGACGCCGGCGGTGGCGAAGCTAGCGTCGAGATCCCCAGGGGCTGCGACCGCGGCCGGCGCGCCGGCGATGGCCAGCGCGCTCAGCGCTCCGCCGAGCGCCGGTACGACCCGCCGCAGACGAAGGCGCATGCGACGCAGCCTCGCCGCCACAGCCGCCGCTGTCAACCGCGCTCAGCGCCCGAGGCGAAGAAAGTCGCGGAACTCCGCCCAGCCGAGGCTGAGACGCCAGCCGGCTTCCGCGTTCGCGTGGCGCCAGCGCTTGCGCCAGCGCGGGTCCCAGCCACGCCAGCGCCAGAGGGCGGCGGTGATCAGCAGCGCCAGCAGCAGTCCGCCGAGCACCGCCGCTGCGACCGCGAGCCACGTCTCGTCGTCTCCGCCCTTGCCGGCTGCCGATTCCTGCGGCCCACCCGCACCGGTCGTGGCGCCGGCGGGGCCTGTCGGACCGGTCACCGCGCCCGGCGCGACCTGATCGCTCGCGACCGGCGCTTGGGGACCGGTCGTGCCAGCGCTCGGCGCGTCCGTCGCCGGCACAGCCGGCTGCTGGCCGGCGGCGAGCGGGACGGCCTCTCCGGCCTTGGGCTCCACGACCTGCGGCTCCGCCTTCTTCGCGTCGTTCTTCGCGTCCTCCTGAGCGAGCGCCGAGGCCACGGGCACGAGCGCGCACAGCAAAAGAGCGAGTACCAGAAGCGGGAGCCGGCGCATCTGGCTCGGCAGGCTAGTGCAGCAGGTCGCTCAACATGCCGATCGCGTCGGCAAGCACGGCCTGCGGCGTCTGCGCCGCGTCGATCACGCGGATCCGCTGCGGCTCGGCGACGGCGAGCTGCTCGTAGGTGCTCGCGACTGCGGCGAAGAAGTCCTCGCCCTCGAGCTCCAAGCGATCGGGGGCCTCGCCGCGCCCGTCCTGGCGCGCGCGCCCGCCGCTCGGGTCCAGCCGCAGATACAGAGTGCGATCGGGGACCAGCCCGGCGACGGCGAAGCGATTGAGCTCGGCGACCTCGTCCACACCCAGGCCGCGCCCGCCGCCTTGATAGGCGAGCGAAGAGTCGACAAAGCGGTCGAGCACGGCCCAGCTTCCGCCCTCCAGCAGAGGCAGCAGAGTCTCGTGTACGAGCTGCGCTCGGGCGGCGGCGTAGACGAGCGTCTCGGCGCGCGGGTCGACGCTCAGCGACGGGTCCTTGACTACGGCGCGCAGGCGCTCGGCGAGCGCGACGCCGCCAGGCTCGCGCAGTAGTTGGACGTCGATGCCGCGCTCACGCAGCACGTCTGCGAGGCCCGCGGCGAGCGTCGTCTTGCCCGCGCCGTCGAGCCCTTCGATCGTGATCAGGCGCCCGCGCATCGCGCCGCCGACCCTACTCGCCGGGACTCCCGGACCCGGATGACGCCCGCGCCTCGCGTCGCGTGATCGCGGACTCCATCGGAACGGTCGCCGCCCGAGGCGCGTGCAGGAACCCACCGTGGCGGTATGCAACTGCATGTGTGTCGCGATCGGCCGTGGCCGGCGCCTCGACCACGCATTCGCCCAACGGGGTGGCCCGCGCTGGAGGGTGGTGCGAGCAAGCGAACACCCGCGTCGCTGATCCTCACCACCCCGGAGACCTCCGGCCTCGGAGTCTCGCTCCCCACCCGGACCGCCCGGACCTGGACCGGGACCATCTACGATCGCGGGTCGATGCTCGCCGGCCTCGATCGCCACCCCCACGCGCGCGCCGTCCTGGAGGGCGGGCTGCCGCCGTCCGGGTCGCCGTCCCACGCCTACCTCTTCCACGGGCCCGCCGGCGCCGGCAAGCGCGAGGTCGCGCGCGCCTTCGCCGCGGAGCTGCTCGCCGAGGGCGCGCCAGAGCCCGATGCCGTGCGAGGCCGCGTGCTGCGCGGCGCGCATCCGGATCTGACGTGGGTGACTCCGAGCGGCGCCGCCGAGATGCTCGTCAGCGACATCGACGAGCCCGTCGTCGCGGCCGTCAGCCACACGCCGTTCGAGGCCACGCGTCGCGTCTTCGTGATCGAGCGCGCCGACACGATGAACGACCGCGCCGCCAACAAGCTGCTCAAGACGCTCGAAGAACCGCCAGCGTTCGCGCACCTCATCCTCCTGACGGCGCGGCCCGCCGACTTGCTGCCGACCATCTACTCGCGCTGCCAGCCGGTGCGCTTCGATGCGCCGACCGCTGAGCAGCTGGAGGACCTCCTCGCGAGCCACGGCGAGATCGGCGAGCAGGCGCGCGCGTGCGCGCGGCTCGCGCTCGGTGACGGTGAGCGGGCGGTCGCGCTGGCGACCGGTGAGGGCCCTGCGCTGCGTGCCGCGGCGGAGAGCTTCGCGCGCGCGATGCTGAGCGGCGGCATCGCCGGCGAGCCGTGGAGCGACGTGCTCGCGCGCGCCAAGCGCCTCGGTGAGGCGGCCGGCGCCTCGATCGAGGAGCGCGTTGCCTCAGACTCCGAAGTGCTGCCCGAGAAGGAGCGCCGCCGCGCCCAGCGCGAGGGCGCCGACGCCGCCAAGCGCGCCGTGCGCCGTGCGCGCACAGACGCGATCGACGAGGGCCTGCGACTGACCGGCCTCTGGCTGCGCGATGTCGCCTGCGTCGCCGACGGCGCCGAGCCCGTCGTCTACGCAGTCGACCGGATCCAGGCGCTTCGTGAGGACGCAGCCGGGCGCGACGTACACCGCCTGCGCGAGGCCGTCGCGCTCGTCGACGATACCCGCGCGGCGCTGACCGTCAACGTCGGTGAGGAGCTCGCGGTCGAGGCGCTCTCGGGACGCGTCGCGCGGCTCGTCGCCGGCGGGTCCGCTACTCGATGACGCCGCTGAGCGCGAGCGTCAGAACGAGTGCGCCGACGGCGACACGGTAGATCACGAAAACGTCGAAGTTGTGGCGCTGCACGTAGCGCAGCAGCCAGGCGATCGACGCGTAGCCGGAGGCGAACGCGACCACCGTGGCGATAGCGGTCGCGCCGAACCCTGCGCTCGCGCCCTCGTCGCCGATCTTGCGCAGCTCGAAGAGGCCGGAGAGCACGACGGCGGGGACCGACAGCAGGAAGCTGTAGCGCGCCGCGGCGGCCCGCGTGAGGCCACGGAAGAGGCCGAATGAGATCGTCGCTCCCGAGCGGCTGACGCCGGGGACCAGCGCGAGCGCCTGCGCCAAGCCGATCACGAGGCCGTCGCGCGCGTTGATGTCGCCGACCTCACGCTCGCATCGACCCGCGCGGTCGGCGGCCAGCAGCACGACGCTGAAGAGGATCAGGACGGTGGAGATGAGCTCCAGCGAGCGGACCTCGTTCTCGATGGTGTCGGCGAACGCGAGGCCGATGATCGAGATCGGGATCGTGCCGAGCACGATGTACCAGCCGAGCTTGGCGTCGTGGCTGGTGGTGCGCCACAGCGTCCGGTCGCGCAAGCTGCGCAGGAAGCTGGTCACGATCCGCAGCAGGTCGGCGCGGAAGAAGAGCAGCACGGCGGCCATCGTCCCGATCTGGATGACGGCGGTGAACGCGGCGCCCGGATCCTCCCAGCCGGCGATCGCGGGCACGATCCGCACATGCGCGCTGCTGGAGATCGGCAGGAACTCGGTGAGGCCCTGGGCGAGCCCGAGGACGATGGCTTCGAGCCAGGACACGGCGCCGGAGGGTAGCGGCGACGCGCCGTTCGCGCGGGTCTACGGGTGCGCGATCGGCCCGAGGTTCGGCGCAAGGCCGTTCAGCTCGAAGGCGCGGAAGGCGCTGAAGTTGGGGTGGCCCGGCCCGTGAAAGTCGGCACTGCCGGTCGTCAGCAGGCCGAGCCGGCCGGCGGCATCGAAGGCGATTTGCGTCTGCTCGGGCGTGTGCGTGACGTAGAAGGCCTCGACGCCGTCGAGGCCGAGCGCCTTGAAGCGGGTGAGCGTCTCGATCACGTCCGCCGGGTCGTCGAGATCCCAGAACGGGTGCGCCCAGACGGCGAGACCGCCGGCGTCGTGGATCACGCGGATCGCCTCGCGGACGGTGGGCACGCTGCGCCGGCGATAGCCGGGCGTGCCGGGGATCAGGTAGGCCTCGAGTATCTGGGCGTGGTTCGTGAGACCCTCCGCCCGCAGGCGCGCGGCGTTGTCCGGGTGGTCGAGCACGGCCTGCGCGAGGTGCGGGCGGCCGACCGGCTTGTCGCCCTTCAGCGAGTCCGGCAGTTCGAGCGCCCAGCCGTTCTCACGCAGCGCCTCCGCCATGCGGTGCGCCCGGTCGCGGCGGTCCGCGCGCCAGAGCTCGAGCGACTCGAGCAGGTCGCGGTCGTGATGGTCCAGCAGGTACCCGCAGATGTGCAGGTCCTCGCGCTCGCCGTCCAGAGCCGAGATCTCGGCCGCCGGGACGAGCGCGATGCCGTCGAGGTCGGCGGCGGCGTTCAGCGCCTCGGGGATGCCGTCGACCGTGTCGTGATCCGTCAGCGCGAGCAGCTCCACGCCAGCGGCATGCGCGCGCCGCACGACCTCGCCGGGAGCAAGCGCGCCGTCGCTCGCGGTGGAGTGGGACTGCAGGTCGAAGGTGGGGGCGGTGGGGGCGGTCACGGCGCGCGCGAGCCTATGGGAAGCGGGGCGGTCGGCGGTTCGGCGCGCGATCGGGCGACGCCCTATCCTTCGTCGCCGCGCACGGGCTGGAGGCCTCTACTTCCGCCCGGGCGCGACCCCGCCGACGTAGCTCAGCTGGTAGAGCACTTCATTCGTAATGAAGGGGTCCCCGGTTCGAGTCCGGGCGTCGGCTCTTCGACAAGAGACCCGCCAACGCGGGCCTTTTTGCTTTCCGGGACAGGCATCCGTCGCGCGCGAGACGCCTCTAGAAACACGACGGGCCCCGGTCCGAAGACCGGGGCCCGATGTGTTGCTGTTGCCGGACGTGCCGGCTAGAGCGGTTGCTTACGGACCGTCAGGCGCGTCGCCGAGGACGACGTCGACCTTCAGGTTGGTGACTGTGATGTCGCCGGCGACTGTCGCCTGCGCACCAGTGTTGGTGGTGGTGTAACCGTTGGCTGCCGAAGCGGCAATCATCGGCTCAACCGAGCTGTACAGGCTGCTGTCACGCACGAGCGGCGTCGGTG
>Ga0247727_10009661_pt1 | contig 17348 bp, 14 predicted proteins | sample WisWelCaveWW1625_FD_202498 | JGI IMG/M metagenome (GOLD analysis project Ga0247727, IMG submission 202498) | Biofilm microbial communities from Wishing Well Cave, Virginia, United States - WW16-25 | ecosystem: Environmental > Aquatic > Deep subsurface > Groundwater > Cave microbial mat | place...
CGCGCAATTTCTCAAATTGAACCATCCGCGGTTGGGCATCGAATCGCGCCGGATGCGGGTGATGGAACTGCGTTTTATCGAAGAGGCCTTTTTGCAACCGCGCACCCTGGCCGCCGAAGAAATTTTCGCGAGCCTGCGGATGACAAAGGACGCCCAAGAGTTGGCGTTGATGCGCGAGGCCGTCGTCATCGCCGAGCGCGCGCTGGCCGCGACCCTGCCCACCATCCGGGTGGGCCAGACCGAGCGCGAGATTGCGGCCGAACTGGTGGTGCAAACATTGCGCGCCGGGTCCGATGCCGATTTGCCCTTTGCCCCCATCGTGGCCTCCGGGCCCAACAGCGCCCTGCCGCATGCCTTTGTCACCGACCGGAAGATTCAGCGCGGCGATTTGCTCACGCTGGATTGGGGCGCATCTAAGGGCGGCTACTTTGCGGACTTAACCCGCACCTTCGCGATTGGGGAGATTGACCCGGAACTCAAGCGCATTTATGGCTTGGTGCTGGCCGCCAACGAAGCCGGCCAGGCCGCCGCCAAACCCGGCGTGGCCTGCGCCGAAGTGGATGCCGCCGCGCGCAAAGTGATTGAGGACGGGGGCTATGGCCAATACTTCACCCACCGCCTCGGCCACGGCCTCGGTCTGGAAGGCCACGAAGACCCCTCCATGCACGGCCGCAACGAGACCTCACTTGAAGCCGGGATGACGTTCACCGTTGAGCCCGGTATCTATGTGCCCGGCAAAGGCGGGGTGCGAATTGAGGATGATGTGGTGGTGACGGCCGAGGGGTGTGAGAGTCTCAGCACGTATCCGCGGGAGTTGCAGGTCATTGGGGTATAAAGCAAACAAGGGGGCGAAGCTACGTTATCTAAACCGTATTGCTTCTAATCCGCAAGCGGGCACATCGCTGTAAAATAGACCTCTTGCATAAGTGGGCAAAATTGCCCTAAAAACAACATCGTTTATCAGGCTTTTGCAAGAGGTCTAATAGGCGGAGGGTTGGCTTGCCTGATACCTCCGCCTATTTTCCAGTGGAACGTTCATAAAGGATTAGACACAAATTAAGTAGCCCGACGACTGTGTGATTAATTTCTTAATCCTGTTTCCTGCCTCGCCTCCAACCGCTCCACCTCCTCCAACAACCGTTTGCGGCCGCCGCTCTCGGCGATGGCGCGGGCCTCGGCCAATGTGAGGCGGGCCTCCTCGCGTGGCAGGAGCGGCGCGAGCCAGACCCGAATTTGCGCGGCCAGGTGCCGGGTGCCGAGCGCATCGGCGCGGGCCAGCGCGGTGGACAGGCGGTGAATGGCGCTGGCCGTTTGCCCACGCCGCACGGCCACCAAGCCCAAATTGGCCGTGAGGCCCGCGATACGCTCCGGCATAGTGAGCCGTTCAGCTAAGGCCAATCCCTCCGCAAAATACTTTTCGGCGGTGTCCACTTCATTCGCCGCCAGCGCAATTTCTCCGAGTGTTGATAGCAAAAACAATTGCAGGCCCAATACGCCTTTCTCTTGCGCGAGGCGCAAACCTTTTTGAGCATAATCAATGGCGGTGGGGTCTTGGAGGAGATGCAGATGGTAGGCCAAATTGTTATAGGCCAGAACCCGGAGAGGATAGGCCAGGGGGCCATGGGTCGTTTCGGCGAGGGTCAGCGCCTCCCGGTACAGGCTCACGGCCTGGGGTAAATCGCCCTGTTGGGCTTTGATGCTCCCCAACTCAAACAGCACTTGCCCCAACCGAAAATGATCCACCGGACCGGTTTCGTCGCGAAGCAGAGCCGCGGCCTTTTGAAGATGCTGGTGGGCACCCGCCAGGTCAGCGCCCTCCAGTGACAACGCGGTGCCCCACAAGGCCTCCGCGCTCGCGGCCTGGGCCCCGGATAAGAGCGATTGAGCCAATTCAATGATTTCGCTGTATCGCGCTTGCGCCAAAAAGGATTGAGCCAGCGCCAATTGCGCGGCTTCGCGTCCCGCCTCATCCTGGTGGTCGCGCGCCAACGCCTCCGCCGCGCGGAGCGTTTCCGAGGCTTGCGCGAAGGCCCCGGCCTGTATCTGGGCCTGGCCCAGCGCCAGATAAATTTCCTGGCGGCGGGCCAGGTCATTTTCGCCTTGCAGAGCCATTTCAAAAAAGGCGATGGCCTCCGTGGCGGCGGCCAGGCTTAAGGCGCGCTGACCCGCGCGCAAGGCATAAGGCGCGGCGCGCTCAGGCGCATTGCCTTCGGAAAAATGCGACGCCAACAACCCGGCGACCGAATCCAATTGGGCGCGATACAAACTTTCCAACGCCTCCGCCACCCGGCGATGCATCAGGCGATGCCGGGTTTCCCCTACCTCCCGATAGGCCACCTCCATGGTCAGGGTGTGGTCAAATTCGTAGAGACGACCCGTTGGGTCGTCTGGGGCGATCCGAATTAATCCGGCGGCGCGGGCTTCGTCCAGCGCATCGAGCGCGGCGCTTTCGGAGAGGGCGGCGGCGCGGGCCGCAATCTCAAATTGAAATTCGCGCCCGATGGCGACGGCGGCATCCAGCAAACGCCGCGCCGCCTCGGAGAGGCGCAGGAGACGGGCTTGAATCAGAGTATAGATGCTGGGCGGCACGATGGGCGAGGCGGTGAGGGCGGCCAGGTCAAACGTGCCGTCCTCACGCAATAAATTTTGCTCACGCGCATGGCGCAGTAATTCGACCAGGATGTAGGGATTGCCCTCCGAGGCGCGGGCCAGCCAGTCGGCCAGGGGGGCCGAGTTCTCAGAACAGATTTGCCCGGCCAGGGCCATGATCGCGGCGGAGTCGAGACGCGCCAACGGCAGACGTTGCGCCCGCCCCTCGCGGGTGAGGGTCTGGATCAAGGTTGCCAAGGGCGAGCGCGGTGGTGCCGAGCGCGTGGCCGCGATAAAGGTCAAAGCCGGTTGTGTGTCATCGCGCCGGATCAGGTAGCCCAACAGCGCCAGCGTTGAAGAGTCGGCCCAATGCAAATCATCCAAAAAAATAATCACCGGATGCTGACGAGCCAGCGCCAGCAGAAATTGATGCACGCCCTCCCATAAGCGCGACTCATCGGTGGCGGGCGCGCTGGCCGAGGCCGGATGGAGTTCGGGCAAAAGGCGCGCGGCCTCGGTCAACCACACGAGCGGCAGGGCGGCCTCGAGTCCGGCCCGCAGAGCCGGCCAATCGGTGCGCGTCAGCAAGCCGCGTAAAGCCTCGATCAATGGATGATAAGGCAAGGCCTGTTCGAGTTCACGGGCCGTGCCGGCGAGGGCGATGGCATTCGAAGCCCGGATAAATTCCTCGGCCAAGCGGGTCTTGCCCAGGCCGGGTTCGCCCTCAATCAAGGCCAGTTGACCTGCCGCCGAGCGCAGGGCGTTTAATTCAAGTTCACGTCCGATGAACGGTAATTGGTAATTGGTAATTGGGGATTGGGCGATTGCGTCTTGAATCTTGAGCCTTGAATCTTGAGTCTTGAGTCTTGAATCTTTGGAATTTCCAGTTTGTCGTTGATGATGGCGTCGTACACCGCCCGCGTTTCGGCCATCGGCGGCACGCCCATTTCGGCGTCGAGCAGTTGGCGCAGTTGCTCGTAGCGCCGAATCGCGCCAGCGCGATCCCCGGCGAAGTAATGCAGGCGCAGGGCATGACGCTGCACGTCTTCCTGCAAGGGGTCGGTGGCCAACGCCTGTTCAAGCGTTTCCAGTGCGGCCGGGAAGTTGCGCTCGGTTTCATAATGCTGGCTTAAGGCGGTCAGGCCGCGCACCCGTAAGCGGCGATAGCGCTCTCGTTCAGCGACAGTCCAATCCTCAAAGGCCGGGGTATCGGGCAGGGTGAAATCCTGGAGGAAGTCGCCGCGATAAAAAGCGAGAGTCGTAATTAGTAATTGGGGATTGGAGGATTGGAGATTACTCTCAAATTGGCGAGCGTCTACTTCGAGGTTGGGTGAGAATGACAGGGCAGTGTCTTCGACAACCAGCGCCGAGCCAAGGGCTTTGCGGAGGCCGTGTAGGGTGGTGCGGAGAATTTGTTGGGCGCGGACGCGCTCGGCGTCGGGCCAGAAGAAGGCCAGTAAATGGTCGCGGGTGAGTGGCCGCGGGTGAGCGGCGAGATAATAGATGAGGGCGCGACTCTTGCGCCGCGTCAACTCAAGCGGTTGACCGTCGCTCAAGATTTGGGGCGGGCCGAGCAGTTGGATGGAGAGCACAGGGCGAGTATAGCACGGCCAACGCGATGAGTCCGGCAGACCGTCTGATGGAAGGCGCACGCAAAGGTTGATGCTGTTGGCGGGTGTATGGTAAACTACCACTCATCCTTCTGCCCACTGTGAGGGGCATCTCAATTTTCAGGGAGATTTACGACCATGTTTCGTTTCAACCTTATCCTGCGCGTGACCTGTCTATTGGCTTTGCTTATCGGGCCAGCGCCTACCGCTCTTACTGCCCTTAACCCCACCACCACATTGCTCGTCACCAAAATCGCCGATACCAATGATGGCATCTGCGACAGCGATTGCTCACTACGCGAGGCCATTGCCGCCGCCAACGCCGCGCTGGATGCGGATGACATCACCCTGCCCGCCGGTATTTATACATTGACGCTCGGATCGTTGACGATCACCAGCCCGTTAACCCTGACCGGCGCATTGTCGTCCACCACCATTATCAACGGGCTGCTGAATGCCCCTTCGGCATTCGTTATTGACGCTGGGAGTATCGCCACCCTATCGGGCCTGACCCTGCGCGGCGGCAGTTCACTTGGCGCGGGCGCAATTGACATTAACTACGGCGGCGCATTGACTCTTCAAGATAGTCTCATCACCCATAATACGGGCATTCTGGCTGGAGCCATCGAGAACGGCGGGACGCTGCTCATTCATCGAAGCGCCATCATCGGCAACACGGCCGGAGGTGTTTATGGCGGTGGTATTTACAATGGCAATATATTGACTGTTACAGAAAGCTTGATCGCTGAAAACACGGCGGACAATGGCGGCGGCCTGTACAACTATGGCACGGCCACCATCCTCACCAGCACCATCCGCGACAACATCGCCAATGACACTTACGGGGGCGGCGGCATTTACAATTTAGGCACGCTTACCCTCACGGCGAGTTCGCTCTATGGCAACCATGCCTTGGATTTTGGGGGAGGGCTTCAGAATTCAGGAGGTTCAGTCTGGGTCAGAGCAAGCAGTTTTGCATACAACGTGGCAGCTATTGGAGGCGGTGTAATGAATAGCCTGGCCCTTTTCAATATTCCCGGCCAGATTCGAGCAGACAATAGCACGTTCTCCAACAACATTGGCGGTGGCATCCTCACCAGCGGCGCTTTGACCCTCACCAACAGCACGGTCAGCGGCAACCTAATTCCGACCGGTGCTTACAGCTATGCTTATGGTAGCGGGGTGTACGTCCTTTCCGGCATAGTGGATTTGAATAACGTCACCATCGCCAATAATTTAGGCTACGGTATCTTCCAAAACGGTGGGAGCATGATCACGTTCAAGAATACACTTCTTACCGGACCCGCATCTCTTCCCACTCTCAACTGTTTGGGTACATTTATCTCTCAGGATTACAACTTCATCCATGAGCCAATCGGATGTACTATCACTGGCACAACCACCCACAACATCACTGGCACAAGCCCTCTGCTTGGTTTTCTGCAAGACAATGGCGGCGAGACTTGGACTCAACCACTGCTCACCGGCAGTCCCGCGTTGGAGGCAGGCAACCCGACCTTGCCCGGCAGTGGCGGCGATGCATGCGAAGCCACTGACCAACGCGATGTGACCCGCCCACAGGGAAGCCTATGCGACATTGGGGCCAGCGAGGGCAGTTATGCCGCGCCGACTGATTTTGTTTTTAGTCAGCGCGATTCGGTTGACCCGGTGGCGGTGGGGCAATTGCTCACTTACACGATTAGCGTCACCAACACCGCGGGCGCACTGGTCGGCGGCTTGCGAGTTACGGACACCTTGCCCGCCGACGTTGCCTTTATATCCGCGTCTGCCACGCAGGGCAGTTGTGGTTTCGGCGGTGGCGTCGTCACGTGTGGGCCAGCGTCGTTAAACAGCGGCGCAGTGTTGACCATCACCGTAGCCGTCACGCCAACGAATGTGACCGTGCTTCTCAACACCGCTCGCGTGACCAGCGACGCCACCGGGCCAACGACGGTGAACATCACCCAAGTCGAATCCACCTCCGCCGAACTCTTCACCCGCGACACCGCGATTTCGCTGGCGAGTGTGAGCAATGGCGCGGTGGCCTGGGCCGATTATGATAGCGACAACGATTTGGATGCGCTCATCACCGGGGACACGGGCGCAGGGCGGATTGCCACACTCTATCGAAACGACGGCAATCACATCTACACCTCCACCGTCAATTTTGCGGGCGTAGACCTCAGCGCGGTGGCCTGGGGCGACTATGATAACGATAATGACCTTGACCTTCTACTGACCGGTTACACCGGCTCGGCTCCATTGACGCAACTCTATCGCAACAACGGCGGCACGTTCACCGCCATCGCCACCGGACTGGTCAGCGTTTACAAAGGCGCGGTGGCATGGGCCGATTATGATAGCGATGGTGACATGGACATCGCCCTCACCGGCCAGAGCGATTCCGGCCCGGTGACCAAAATTTACCGCAATGATGGGGGCGGCGCTTTTACCGATGTTGCCGCGGCCCTGCCCAGTGTTTATGATAGTTCTCTCGCGTGGGGCGATTACGATAACGATGGCGACCCGGACCTGGCGCTACTGGGAAACACAGGCCCAATTCGTCTCTCCAAAGTTTATCGGAACGATGGTGGCTTGTTCACCGATAGCGGCGTGGGTGTTATTGGGATAGACAAAGGCTCGACCACCTGGGCCGACCATGACAACGACGGCGACTTGGACCTGCTGTGGGCTGGCTATGACGGTTGTGGCACCAGCAACTGCGGCGAAATGTCGTTTTACCGGAACGATGGAGGAAATACCTTTACCCGTACTTTGTTAATATCATCAGCCATTTCCGTCATTGTCGCCTGGGGTGATTATGATAACGATGGCGACCTGGATGTGGGTCAAGGCAGTCAAACTGGCTATGGCTTCAGTGCGGTCTACAGTAATGAAAGCAAGAGCGTTTTTGCCGATGCCCGCCAGACTTTGGATGCCCATTGGAAAACGCTGGCGTGGGGCGACGACGACAACGACGGTGACCTGGATGTGTTAGCACCGCGCGAAGCTTACCCCACCGACCCACCCACCACCATCTTCCGCAACTATGCGCCGACTCCCAACACGCCGCCCATCGCGCCTACCGGTCTCTCCGCTGTGCTCTCCGGCACAACCGCCTTGCTCAGTTGGAACGTGGCCAGCGACACGCAAACGCCCGCCAACGGCTTGTCGTACAACGTGCGCGTGGGTGCCACGCCCGGCGGCTCAGAAATCATGTCGGCCATGGCGGCCAGCAACGGCTATCGCCGCCTGCCCGCTCCCGGCAACGTCGGGCAGGGCCTCACGACCACCGTGCAAAACCTGACTCCGGGCCTCACCTATTATTGGAGCGTGCAGGCGATTGATACAGCCTATGCGGGCTCGGCCTTTGCGGCCGAGGGCAGTTTTACGATGGGAGGAGACCCACCCACGCCCAGCGTCACACCTACCTCAACGCTCTCCCCAACCCCGACGGTCACACCAACTCCGACGGTCACATCAACCCCAACCGCCTCGCCGACCTCAGCAAACACTCACACACCTGGCCCTTCGCCGACGCCCACCACAACTCTGACCGCCACCGCCACGCCGACCCCAACGCAAATGCCTGGCTTGTCTTTGTATGTGTACTTGCCGCTCATCAGACGGTAGAGGCGCTGAAGCCAATGTCATTACCATTTTCCTTGACCCGCCCTCTCCCTGAGTTATAATCGCCCTACTCCCGCCACGCGGATGCGCGTGGCCTTTCTTTAGTCAACGGATTGAACAGATTTATCGGATAATGCTCCTTTCCGTTCAATCCGTTGTGAAGCATTCCGCTAAATCCGTTGACTATGCTGGATAAACTCGCAGGCATCGAAGCCCGCTACGACGAACTGAATCGCCTGATGGCCGAGGGCGCGGCCCCCGGTAGCGACTATTCCAGAATCGCCGAGTATGCCAAAGAGCGCGCGGGCCTCGAAGAAATTTTTTCGGCGGCGCAAGCCTATCGCGCTTTGCACAAAGATTTAGATGGGGCGCGCGCCTTGCTCGACGATCCGGCCATGGCTGACCTGGCCCTCGAAGAAGTCAAGAGTCTTGAAAGCCAGCAGACCGCGCTGGAAGAAAAACTCCGCCGCCTGCTCGTCCCCAAAGACCCGCGCGATGAGAAGAACGTCATCGTGGAAATTCGGGCCGGGGCCGGCGGCGACGAGGCCGGAATTTTTGCCGCCGATTTGTTCCGCCTCTATATCCGCTATGCCGACGGGCGCGGCTGGAAATCGGACCTGCTCTCAAAAAATGACACGGGCGTGGGCGGCTTCAAAGAAGTGATTGTCGAAATCCGGGGGCAGGGCGCGTATTCGCGGCTCAAGTTTGAGTCGGGCGTGCATCGCGTTCAGCGCGTGCCCACCACCGAGAGCGCGGGCCGCATCCACACCTCCACCGCCACCGTGGCCGTGCTGGCCGAAGTGGACGACGTTGAAATCCACGTCCCGGACAAGGACGTGAAGATTGACACCTATCGGGCGTCGAGCGCGGGCGGCCAAAACGTGCAGAAGAACGCCACCGCCGTGCGCCTGACGCATATCCCCAGCGGCCTGGTGGTCACGTGCGAAGACGAGCGTTCGCAGACTCAAAACCGGTTGCGCGCCATGAGCATCTTGCGCGCGCGCCTGTATGAAGCCGAAGAAGAAAGGCGGATCAAGGCCGCCTCCGTTGAACGCAAAGCGCAACTCGGCACCGGTGAGCGCAGTGAAAAAATCCGCACCTACAATTACCCGCAATCGCGCGTCACCGATCATCGCATCGGCGTTTCCTCCTATAATCTCCCTACGGTGATGAACGGCGATATAGATCAATTTATTGATGAACTGATCGCGCGCGACCAGGCCGCCAAACTGGGCGGCGGCGTAACACCGGCCCCTACGTCTGGCGACGACGATGACGAATAACCTTCCTCCCGGGTCGGGCAGTTTGCCGCCCGGCGGCAGTGGCCCGTTCAAACGCCCGCGCCGCATGTCGGCCATTCTGCGCCCGCCCACCAGCATCAACGAAAATCTGCGGCGCGCGACGCTGGCCCTGGAAGCAGGTCAGGTGGATGCGCCACGCCTGACCGCCGAAGTATTGCTGGCGCACGTCTCCGGCATTTCCCGCACGCAAATCCTGGCGCGGCCCGAACAAAATGTGCCCTCCGATGCGCTGGCGCACTTCGACCGATTGGTGGAGCGCGCGGTGGCCGGCGAGCCATTGGCGTATATCGTGGGCCACCGCGAGTTTTATGGACTCGATTTCACCACCGATGCGCGCGCGCTGGTGCCGCGCCCGGAAACCGAATTGCTGGTGGACCTGGCCTTGAAGGGCCTGCCGGAGAACGCGCGGGTAGCCGATGTCGGCACCGGCTCGGGGTGTATTGCCATCGCCATCGCGGTGCGCGCGCCCACCGCTCACCTCACCGCCATTGATATTTCACCCGAGGCGTTGGCCCTCGCCCAACGCAACGCGCAACGCCACCAAGTCGCCGCGCGCCTCACCTTCACTCAAACCGATTTGCTTAAGAACGCCGCGCGCGCCACGTTCAATTTGATTTGCGCGAACCTGCCCTACATCGCCACCGACGAACTGGACACGTTGCCGGTGGTGAAGTACGAGCCACGCCTAGCCCTCGACGGCGGGCCGGATGGCCTCGCCCTCATCCGCCATTTGCTGGTGGATGCGCCACGCGTCCTCATGCCCCAGGGACGCCTCTTGCTGGAGATTGGCGCGACGCAAGGCAAGCCCGCCTTTGCGCTGGCCGGAGCCTTCTTCCCCAATGCCCGTGTGCGCCTGCACAAAGACCTGGCCGGGTTGGATCGCGTGATTGAAGTGCAGACGTAGACGAGTGGTCGGGTGGTCAAGTAGTCAAGTACACAAGTACAGACATACACACAGCACTCCGTTTCCTTGTTTACCTGCCCCCTGCCCACCTGCTCACCTACTCACCTGCCCACCTGCCCACCTGCTCACCTACTCACCTACTCACCTGCCCATCTATTCCCCATGCTCCACCCCCTCCACTTCATCGGCGAAGCCATCACGGTGGAATTTGATGAGCCACCGCTTTGGGAAAAGAAACCCGGTTGCCCTAATCGTTTTATTTGGCGGGATGAAATCTATAGGGTCGCCGAGATGGTGAGCGCGCGGGCCGACTATACCCGGCGCGGGCGCGCGGCCCGGAACATGATTTGGCTAGGTCAAATCAAACCCCAACACGCCGCCGTTGCTGCCACGCGTGGCTCGTGGGGCGTGGGCCGCTACTACTTCCAAGTTCGCACCACCACCGGGCGTTTCTTTGAGTTGTATTACGACCGCGCGCCGAAAGGCTCCGATGAGCGCAAAGGGGCGTGGTTTTTGGTGAGCGAACTCGAAGATTCAAGTTTCAAGGCTCAAGATTCAAATGGGCCCGATCTGAAACTTGAAGCTTGAATCCTGGAACTTGTGTGATCCGCCTCGCCGCCTTCGACCTCGACAACACCCTCTTCGGCCCCGACCTGACGTTTTCGCCGCGCGTGCGGGCCGCCATCGCGCGGGCGCTGGACTTGGGCGTGGTGGTGACACTCGCCACCGGGCGCGGGCCATCCCCCACCGATAAGTTTGCCGAGCAGTTAAACATCAGCGCCCCACTGGTTTGCTTTCAGGGCGGCGTGGTTTATGATTATCAGGCCAAGGTTATTTTGCACGATGTCCGCCTGCCACCTGCTACCATTCCGGCCATCACCCGGCTGGCCCAGGCGCGTGGCTGGCACCTGCATTTCGAGACACCCTTTATGATTTACCTGCCGCGCGAGTCCGGTCACCCCAATGCGCTTTTTGATTTGCTCAAACATTCTGCGTGGACGCGGGTGGATGACCTGACCCGTGACTTGCCCGAAACGCCGCACAAGTTTATCCTCACCGTCCACGACCGGGCCGAGCGCGACACCCTCGCCGCCGAACTACGCGCGTTGTGTGAAGCAGACCCGGTGCTCTCTGCCCTCAGCGTTGTGTCCTCCCATCCTATTTTGGTGGAGGGTTTGCCGCGCGGTCTGAATAAAAGTGTGGGCCTGGCGTGGCTGGCCGAGTATTTGGGCCTGGCCCGCGAAGACGTGTTGGCCGTGGGCGACAATGACAACGATGTGGAGATGTTGCAGTGGGCGGCCGTGGGCGTGGCGATGGGGAACAGTTCCCCCGCCGCGCTCGCCGCCGCCGACTGGGTCGCGCCCGATGTGAGCCACGACGGCGCGGCCATTGCCCTGGAAAAGTATTTATGATTTCAGATGGCAGATTTGAATGGTTCGCCAAATCTAAAATCTGCCATCTAAAATCCTTTGATGAAGACCGAAGTCCTCTCTGCCACCGACCCCGCCGCCGTGCGCCATGCCGCGCAAGTTTTGCGTCATAGCGGGTTGGTGGCCTTCCCCACCGACACGGTGTATGGCGTCGGCGCGATGGTGTTCATCGCATCGGCGGTGGAACGGTTGTACACCATCAAGGGTCGCTCCAACGACAAAGCCATCGCAGTGCTGGTGGGGCGCGTTGAGGATCTAAAAAAGGTCACCGCCTCGCTCACCCCTCTGGCAGAAAAACTGGCCCAAGCCTTTTGGCCTGGCCCGCTGACGTTGGTGGTCCTCAAACATCCCTCCGTTCCCAATGCGGTCAGCGCCCTACCCACCATTGGCGTGCGTTTGCCCAATCATCTCATCGCGCGGCAATTATTGGAACGCACTGGGCCGTTGGCCGTCACCAGCGCCAACCGCTCCGGCGAACCCAGCCCGGTGACGGGCGCAGAAGTCTTAACGCAACTGAGCGGGCGCATTGACGTATTGCTCGACGGCGGCCACGTCCCCGGCGGCATCCCTTCCACCGTCGTTGATTGCACCAATGAAATACCGCGCGTCTTGCGCGAGGGGCCGATAACCCTGGCCGATATTGAGAAAGCCCTCAACTCGTAGGAGAGTCAAAATGTCCAATCGTCGTGGCGCCATCCTCCCCGGTTTGTTCCTCATCTTTTTAGGCGGCTGGTTCCTGGCCCAAAATTTAAAAGTGCCTTTGCCGCAAATCCAAAATCTTTGGCCCGCTTTTCCGTTGGTCTTTGGGTTGGCGATGCTGGTGCGCTACTTTGCCGAAGGCCGCCGGGAAGATGGGCTGGTGTTCATCGGCGTGACCGGGGCCCTCATAGGCGCATTCTTCTTTGCCTTCACCCTCGGCCCGCTGGAGTGGGGGCAGATGGGCGATTTCTGGCCGGTGTTTGTGCTGATTGGGAGCGCCGCCTTCTTTGTCCAATGGCTGACCCAGCCCCGCAACTTTGGCCTGCTGGTGCCGGCCGTGTTGACGTTGGGGGTGGGTGGTGTCTTTCTACTCGCCAACACCAACGTGCTTGACCAGAGGATGGTGGAGCAAGTGGCACGGTTCTGGCCGGTGTTGCTCATCCTGGCCGGGCTGTCTACGCTGGCAAGTTATTTCCTCCGCGCCCGACGCAACAATCAATAAGGATATGCCCACCGCCGAGAGCGCCGAGAACGCAGAGAACATTAAACTCTGTGCGCTCGGCGCTCTCTGTGGTTAAGTTCTGTGAGCAGGCAAAATCTTCGCATCGGCATTGATGCCAGCCGGGCCACGCTGGCGCGGCGCACCGGCACCGAAAGTTATGCTCTCCATTTAATCCGCGCCCTGTTGGGGGTTGGGGGAGCGCATAAGTTCACCCTCTACTTTCGCGATCCACCGGCCCCCGGACGATGGGACGGGCGCGCCACAAACCGGGTCATCCCTTTCCCGCGTTTATGGACTCACATTCGCTTATCCTGGGAATTGCTCACGGCCCGGCCCCGGCCGGAGGTATTATTTATTCCCGCGCATGTCTTGCCGCTGATTCATCCACTCCCATCGGTGGTGACGATTCACGATTTGGGCTATCGCTATTTCCCCGAGGCCCATCCGCGCGGACAACGCCTCTATCTGGATGGGTCTACCCGTTTCTCGGCCCAGGCCGCCACCCGCCTCATCGCCGACTCACGGGCCACCGCGCAAGACCTGACTCGTTTTTATAACATCCCCGCCAACAAAATCACTGTCGTTTATCCGGGCCGCGACGAAACCTTGACGCGCGTTGACCCCGCGCCCGTGCGCGCGAAATATGGATTACCCGAAAACTATCTCTTGCACGTTGGCACGCTTCAGCCACGCAAGAATCTTGAACGACTCATCGAAGCCGTCATGCAAAGCGGTCACGCGAAGCAGTCAGCGGCCCGTTTGGTGTTGGCTGGACGCGCGGGCTGGCTGTCGGAGCCGATTGTGGCGCTGGCCCGGGCGCGCGGCGTGCGGCTATTGGATTACGTGCCGGACGATGATTTAGCCGGACTCTATTCGGGCGCGGCGGCCTTTGTATTTCCGTCGTTGTATGAGGGCTTTGGGTTTCCGGTGTTGGAGGCCATGGCGTGCGGGGCACCGGTGATTTGCTCGAACACTTCGTCGTTGCCCGAAGTAGCCGGTGACCCTTCGACACGCTCAGGGTGGAGTGCGGCGCTGCTCATTGATCCATTGGACACGCGCGCGATGGCCTCCGCTATTGAGCGCGTTTTGACAGATGTGGATTTGCGCGCGAGTCTCATCGCGCGGGGCTTCGAGCAGATTCAAAAATTTTCGTGGGAGAAAGCGGCGCGGGAGACGCTGGCGGTATTGGAAGCAACCGCCTCTAGCGAATAAATTCGCGGCAACCATAGCCCAAAGACCGCCTGCGCGGTCTGGGGTATTAACGCCCGGCGGTCAGCAGGCCAATCGTCGCGGCCCAGAGCAGGCCCTGAATGAGCGCTGTAGCGCCAAATAATAGATACGCGCCGATGCGTTCGGTTTGCCGGTGGTGAAGCCATAGCCCGCCCAGGGTGTTGACCAGCCACACCAGTCCGGCGATGATGGGCAATAAAAATAAACCGGCGGGTGGGCCAAAACGATTGGGCTGGCCCTGGGCATCGAAGTGGAGGGCCAACTGCGCGGGCAATTGCGGATAAATCAGGGTGATGTAACCCACTAAGGCCACCACACTTAAACCACAGAGCGCCACCAATATCGCCATGGGCCGGTCACGCCAGATGGGCCAATCGCCTAAACCGGCGCGGCGCGATTCAGGTTCAACCGCATCTTCCACACCGGCGGCGCGCAAGTCGTTGAGGGTTTGCACAAAGGCGGCCGGGTCGGCGGGCGATAGCGCCAAACCACCGGCCCCCCCAGGGTATTCAATCAACACCAAACCCGACAACGCGGGCGTGGTCGCCAGCACTTCCACCTCATCGCCCTCACGCCAGGGCGCCAGGCCCGTCACCTGGCCGGGCCAGTTTAGCCCGCGTGGGCGCAGTGTCAGCGCTGGGTCAATCGCCGCGCCCAGCTGCACCTCGCCCAGCCTCCCCATCGGAATCACTTCGCGCCGCCAACCCCAATCCACCACCAACGCATTGCGGCTGAGAATGTAACGAGCGCGGGCCAAACCGAACACGCCATAGACGACGGCAATGAGGGCCGCGCTGATGACGATGATGAGAACAAAAGCGATGAAGGTGAGAAGAGAGGGGGAGGCCGTGCGAACAAAAATTATCAACAGCCCGCCCAGTCCGCTGAGGCCAAGCAGGGCGGCGAGGCCAAGGGTCAGGCCAGTGTTTTTGGGCGGCGCGAAAATCATGTGTGGAAGTCTGGGCGTATGGGGGGGTGAGCACAACGCACTCCCATACGCCCAGACTCCCATCCGTCAGTCGGCGGCGGCGTAGGCCAGTTGGCCGTTGCCATTGAGGGGCGCTTCGGCGGTGGGATAGACCGGCATGCACCAGTGGCGATACTTGGGGTGGCGGCCGCGCACGACATTGAAGAAGAGGTCGCGCAATTCGTGTACGATGGGGCCCATCCTGGCCTTGCCTACCGGGCGGTGGTCTATGCGGGTGATGGCGGCCATTTGTACGCCGGTGCCGCTGAACCACAGTTCTTCGGCCAGATAGAGTTCGGTGCGGTCAATGGAGCGTTCCAGCACTTCCAGTCCCAGCTCATCGCGGATAAGGCGGATGAGGGTGCGGCGGGTGATGCCCTGCAAAATGTTGTCACTGCCCGGCGGCGTCACCACGATGCCATCACGGAGCATAAACAGGTTGGCGGCGGAGCCTTCGGATACATGACCGTCTTGATTGAGGACGATGGCCTCGTCGAAGCCGGCCAACAGCGCATCGGTTTTAATTAACGCCGAGTTGGCGTAGGAGCCGGTGATTTTGCCGCGCGCGGGGATGGCGTTGTCGTCCACCCGCCGCCAGGAGGAGATGGTGACGTGCGCGCCTTCCTCGTTGTCAACGTAGCGGCCATACGGTATCCCAAAGATGGTCAGCGCATCACGCAAACCGTTCAACTTCACGCCGATAATTTCGTCGGCTTTGTAAGCGAGCGGGCGGATGTAACAATCCTGCCGGAAATTTTCGGCGCGCACCAGGTCGAGGGTAATGTTGACGAGTTCCTCTTCGTCGTACCCCAAATCCATGCACAACAGTTTGGCGGATTGGAGAAAACGCCGATAATGGTCGAAGGGGCGGAATACAAACAACTGCTCTTCTTCGTCATTCCAATAGCCCCGAATGCCCCCGAAGCACCCGGTGCCATAGTTGAGGCCATGGGTCATTACGCCGACTTTCGCCTCCGAATAGGGGACGAGGTGGCCCTCGAAGAATGCGTATTGGGGAAGGGTGGTCATCTGCTCTCCGGGCTAAGGGGATGGGATAAAAATTCGGCCTTAGCTGTCCGCATTATAGCGATGATTGTATATCTTGCACAGATGGCGGGGCGGGCGATTTGTACTAATATGCCAGATTTTAGCGAGATGGTCACATGGTTGTAACGAGCCGGATACAATTTTCAACCGAACCTCCGCCTCACCAACTTGCCGCCGAATAAAACTCTTTTAGAAACCGGCTGGGCTGTGTCATCAACAACTGGGTGTGGGCAAACCCGCACTCGCGCGCCAACGCTTCCCAACGTGGATAGGTGAGCGGGTGTGGCACGGCGAAGTTGCCGGAGTCCACGTTGTATTCCACAAGCACGAAACGCCCGCCGGGTTGGAGGTGTTGACGAAGATGCCGCACCACACCGGCCTTGTCGCGGTGAAAGTGCAGGGCGTTGGCCATCACCAGGCCGTCGAGCGGCGGCAATTCCAGCGGGCGCGTAAAATCGGCTTTCTGAAAATGAATGGGGTAGCCCGGATAGCGGACTCGAAACAGGCGCGCTTGTTCGCGGAGCGCACTGCCATCTTTATCCACCGAGTAAATTTCGCCCGTCGGCCCAATCAACTCGGCCAGCGCCAACGTAAACGCGCCGGTGCCTGAACCCAAATCGGCCCACACCCCACCGGGTCCGGGTATTCCGCCGCGCAACAGGTTTACATGGTCGGTGTGTTCCATGGTGAGTAGGTAGACAGGTACACAGGTACACACGTGATCAGGCTCTTGTATACATGTTTACTTGTTTACTTGCCCTCTGCTTCGCCGCCAATTCATACGAGAGCCGAAACAACTCGATGGCCCGCGCCACATCCTCCGGCTGGCGCAGATAGAAACTAATCCAACCGCTGTCCGGCAGAATGTGATGGGCCTCGGCCCGGCCGGCCGTCACGAGTTCGTCACGGACTTTGGTGGGGAAGGGGATGTCTACCAATGAGTCCCCGTGAATATGGCCGATCTCACGCCGCTCGCCCAACCGATATTCGGTGCCGCCAAAGCGATGCGGCTCGGCGGTGATGCCCGGCCAACTCGTCACGGCTTCGGTGACGGTGGTATGCGCGCCTCGAACAGACATAGTTCTACTCCTCGTTATTTAGACTCCTACCAAAATGAAAGCCAGAAACCCGCAGAAACCGGGTTTCTAAACTCTTAAGAGAAGTATAGTCTCGATGCGTCGTGATTGTGTTAAAAATGGGCTGGACGTTGGTACAGTTTGGGCCTACCAACTTCGGCAGGATGAGGTTTACTGAGGCTGGGCGGTCAGCGCCACCGCGTTGTGTGAGGGGTCACGCAATAGCCACCCATCGGGGTGTTGCTCCGGCGGCAAACCAACGGCACGCGCTCGGCCCAGAATAGTTTCAAGTTCCGCCACATTGGGCAATTGAACGGTGAAGTAACGCAGGCCAACCGCATCGGTTGGGGGCGGCGGTGCGCC
>Ga0247727_10009662_pt1 | contig 17347 bp, 15 predicted proteins | sample WisWelCaveWW1625_FD_202498 | JGI IMG/M metagenome (GOLD analysis project Ga0247727, IMG submission 202498) | Biofilm microbial communities from Wishing Well Cave, Virginia, United States - WW16-25 | ecosystem: Environmental > Aquatic > Deep subsurface > Groundwater > Cave microbial mat | place...
CCATTGCCTGTTGACACGATGTCAGTGCCTTTTTACCATACCGCAGTGTCTGTTGAAACGACACCTTGCGCCGTTTCATTAAACCCATCCTCTAATTGGGCAAATCACGCCGATTTTGCCATTCGCCACCCGCCAGACGTTTAGAAGATGCGCAGCGGCTTTACGTTGCGAGGAAGGGGCGCTGTTTTTTCGTAACGCAGCTCGTCGCCAGTGTACAACCAGGTCTCGACACAGTAACTGTCAGTGATCGCTACCCCACCCCCCGTGGACTCAATCTGTGGCATGATCCTGACTTCAACAGCGCATCCATCAGGTGTCGGTGTAAGCCTCTCAATCCAGCCGCGCCATCCCACCACAGCGACCAGTTTGTCCGATAACATCGACTCGAAGCTCTTCAATCGTTGCCGTGGTTTCGGATCCTGTTCGCGAAATGCGATGGCGATTTCCTGCTGCAATTCCCATTCGGTGTCTGCGGCATCCGGCGATGGCGAAATCTCCGTGCCGCGCCACGTTGTAAGCCGTTGGACATGATCGCGCGCAATCATCGCGAGAATTTCGTCGCTTGGACCTCGCTTAGAACCTCCCTTCGGCTTTCGTTTGTCAGGTTCGTCCAATGGGAACGCTACAGTTGAAGCGGCAACCGTCGTCGCCACCACGGGCGAATTGATGGATTTCGGTTCTCCGCGCGGCGTCGCTGCGACGGCGACAATCAGCCCGGCCATTGTAGCGAAAGCAACGACGATCATTGTTCGCAGAGTTCGGTATCGGTTCATGGACAATCCTCGCATTCAAATGGGGGTTGTTTGAAATCAATTAACGACTACGATCTTGAAAGTGCCCGGTCCCGTTTTGATCTGCTTGTAGTGTCGTGTCGGAAACTCGAACAACTGTGACTGGTCGTGGCAGTTCGCAATCACCAACCGATTCTGCTTCAAGACTTCAGACAGAGCGTCACCGACCGGCAAGTTGTTCCATGTGTCCAGTTGCTCTTGATTCTGGAATTTCACGACTACATTATCGTAGATCACGCCGCAAAGGAGGAAAAACTTCGGTTCAGCCCCCGTCCACGCACTCCAGTTTGCACCGGGTACCTGCAAATCCTTTACTCGTTCTTGTGCGTACCCCTGGGTACAGCAGCCGATTGCGTGCTCTTCATCGCAAAGGATCTGAAATTCAAGCCAAAGTGTCATCTGTGCGGATCCATTGAGATCGAGCTCACTACTGTCGGTGTTGAGACCGGAAATTATCTTTTCGATACTCGGCCCCTCGACGAGGATGAACTTTGACTTTTTTGAATCGTGTGCCGGTGAGCCATCCATTCCGGCCGCGTAATGCGCGGTGCAACGCACTTCTTGCTCTCCAACCCGGCCCTCCTCGACATGCAGCGTGGGCGATGTACCTTCTTGTTGAAGAACCCAATCGCTAGTCTTTGAGGCGGTTTTACAACGCCACTCCCACTTGTAGGAAACGGGATCTTGTCCGGCATTCACGGCGGTGTAGACGACATCACAAGGGCCGACACAGAAGACATCGGAACCGGTGCTAATGTCGATGCGAACCAAGTCTCCATTGAAAAGTCTGAAACCCGCGCCGATCGTGAACAAAGTCAGAAAGGCTAAACCAAGCTTGGCAATCATGCGATTCATGGTGCTACCTCAAAAGTTGATGTCAACCGCACACTGTCACTCAAATCGGATCGCATCGTTGCCGAAAACTGCGGGCAAGTCAAGGTCCTTGTCGACGGGAGTCAGGGCGTCGAGCATCAGGCGGCTGGGTGGCAGGGTCGGAGTCTTCGACGGCCCTGTCGCCTCGCGGCATACATGAATCATTCAGGGCCGTCGCGTACTCCGACCTCGCCACCCCGCCGACGCTGCTGCTCCTGAGTGCAGTGGTTCATCGCTCGGCGTCGATCTCCTTGGTGCCATGCCACCAGGGGACGGGGGTCAAAGCATTGTCGCGTTGCCGCAACTGCTCAACATCATAAGGCTGTCCGAGCAGTTCGCGGAGCGTGGCGAGCTGATCAGGATTCAAGGAGTCGATGATACTCTGGAGGGCACGCTCCCAGTTGTTCTGTAGGGCTCGCCGAAATTCGGCCGCTTTCCCACCCTGAATCCGATACCCACCCTGACTCCGGTGCGTTTCCCTGAGCCGGGTTTCGTTCACCCACATCTCAGCGACGATCATCTTCAATTTGTCCCTCTGAGGATCGTTCATGCCGAGTTGGGTCAGGATCCGGGATTCGGTGATGAACGCGGATGGGTCCCCGAGCTGTAGGCGTATCTGCTCGAGTCGCTTTCGTTGGGCGGCATTCAGGACCGCCGCCATCGCGGGGTCGAGCTCGGACAACAGCGCAGCCGACTCCTCTACAAAGCGGACTCTTTCGCGTTCATCGTAGAGCGAGGGCGACCGGAGGCGCATCCACAGCTCGTTATGCCGGTGAGCGATTGGCAAATAGATTGATTTAAGCTTCTCGAACTGGTCATCGGACAAATTCAGCTCCAAGGACACGGGCGAGGTGAGCAATTCGGCGACCGAGTGTTCACACCATTTCAGGCCGAAGAATCGTGAGTTATTGATCGGCGAGACATATCCACGATGGCCTTCCTTGCGTGCCTTGGCGTCGGCCTCTTGAGCGTTCGCCGACCCGGTGAAGACCGCCCATAGGGCAACCCAAGCCAAGGCGTTGAATCGGGTTCGTGACATCGTAGCCTCCGATGTTGATGTCCTCAGGGCGACCCACCCCTATCCCGCGTTTCAGACTGGCATTAGTCTGCGCGCAGTGTAATTGAATGTCAAGCGCGCCGGACAGGTTCGCCGCGTGCCACACTCGGCGACGATGCGGCCGGCAGTGAGCCAACCGCTCGTCGCTCCGCGAGCCAAAATCGGTTCGGTCATGGCAGTTCAGTCAACAAAAATGAACTCGTTGCTGTTCAGAATCAGCCGGCAGGCGTTCGCCAGTCCGTGCTCGGCCGCGTACACTCGCAGCACGTCGAATTCCGCGGGCCGCGGCGGCCGGCCGAGCGCCAGCCGAAACGCCGCGTCGATCTGCCCCGGCAGGTCGCCGCTCTGCTGGCTCACGCGATCGGCGAAATGCTCCGACGCGCGGACGATCGCGCGGTTGTTCAGCATCGCCAGGGCCTGCAGCGCCGTCAGCGTCGTGTTGCGTTTTGGAACCAAAAGCGACGGATCGGCGCAGTCGAGACAGTCCATGAACGGATCGGGCACGCTGCGCACGATGAAGCGATAGACGCTGCGCCGGTAGCCGGCCGGCGAATCGACGTCGAACCGAGTGTAATCGTAGATCGGCGAGTGATCGTCCTTGAAGAAAAACTGCTGCACGGAAGGCCCGCCCATCGCCAAGTCGAGCCGCCCGGCCACGTAGAGCGCCGCGTCGCGAATCGATTCGGCGTCGAGCCGCGTGCGGTTCATGCGCCAGAGAAAGCGGTTGTCGGAATCGAAAAGCGTTGAGGGCTGAGCGTTGAGAGTTGAGGGATTGCTGGATTGCCGGTAGACGGAACTCGTGAGAATCAGCCGGTGCAACTTTTTCAGCGACTCGCCGTTCTCCACGAACCACGTGGCCAGCCAGTCGAGCAGTTCCGGGTGCGTCGGCGCCGACCCCATGCGGCCAAAATCGTTCGGCGTGTCCACGATGCCGCGGCCGAAATGATATTGCCAGACGCGATTCACGATCGATCGCCAGGTGAGCGGATTTTCGCGGCTGGTGATCCACTCCGCGAGCGCCGCGCGGCGGCGGCCTTCGTCGTTCGGATCGGCGAGATCGAATTCGGCTGGCAGGCCCGGCACGCACGCGAGGCTGCCGGGCGACATCAATTCGCGCGGCTGCTTCACGTCGCCGCGATTCAGCAGGTGGATCGGTCGCGGCTTTGGCGGCGGTGCGAATGATCCTTGCGGCTTAAATGAACTCGCGGCGGCGTAGACCGACTGCGGCTGTGGCAACCCGGCGAGTCGCTCGTTGAGCGGTTCCAGCCGCGCGGCGGTGTCATCCAACTCCTCGCGCAGCGCAGGAGCGAGCAACCGGTCGTGTTGCGTTTTTCGCTCGGCCGCGAGTTGCTTGATCGCCGCGTGCAGCGAAGCCTCCTGCTCGGCAGCGTCCTTCGGGACCGTTCCCTCGTCGCCGCCAAGCCAGCGGCGGCTCGAATAGTTGTCCACCAAGTGCCGCGTGCTCCAGCGCCCCGCCTCGATCGAATCAAGAGCCGTCACCGTCGCTCCGAGCGCGACGTTCTTGCCGCCCGACATCACCTGCAACTCGCTGAGCGCGAACACGTAGTCGTTCGTTCGCTCCCACAGCCGCGTCGCGGTCACGCGGACGAATCGAACGGGCGGCCGAATAATGCGAAACGGCACTTGCAGCGCCGAGGCGCCCCATCGGCCGGGCACGGGCGGAATTCCAAATAGGACTCCCGGCCCGCGCGCCACAAACCGCATGTCGCCCGGACTCGGCTCGTCGGCCGACGTGCAATTGACCAGCGTCGCCCGTTCCGCGAAATCGGCGTCGTTCGCAAGATCGACGCGGAACCGCAGCGGATATCCGAAACCGGGCGTGTCCGGAAAATCGGTTGGACGCGCGGGGAAGATGCGCACCTCGTCGATCGGCACCTGCCGGCCAAGATCGACTTGCACCCATTTTTCGTGGTCGCGCGTCGGCATGATCGCGCTGTGATAGCCGTTCGTCGGACTCGCGTCGCGCGCCGGCTTCGCGAGCGCGGCGAGCTGCTGATTCAATTTGCCGAGCTGCTCGTCGAGCCGGCGAATCTCCGGACTGGTCGTGCGTGCGGCGTGCTCGCTTAGAACTTTATGGCGGGCAGCCACCGCGTCACGCTCCCGCGCGAGCGCGCGACGGCGACGATGAACTTCCGCGTCCGAATCGAACGGCCGTTCCGCGCGATCGACCCCGGCAAACACCGCCTGCAACCGGTAATAGTCGCGTTGCGTGATCGGGTCGAATTTGTGGTCGTGGCAGCGGGCACAGTGAACCGTCATGCTCACAAACGTGGACATGGTGCTCATCAGCATGTCGTCGCGGTCGTTGTATCGCGCGATGAGTCCGTCGGTCTTCGACTCCGGCAGCTCGACGTGCCCGACGAAATCCCACGGCCCGGCCGCGACGAAGCCGGTGGCGATGACGCCGTCCGGGTCGTCGGGAAAGAGCACGTCGCCGGCAAGCTGCTCCGCGACGAATCGCGCGTACGGCTTGTCCGCATTGAACGATCGGATCACGTAGTCGCGATACGGCCACGCGCTGGGCCGTGGTTTGTCTTTGTCGTAGCCGTGCGATTCGCCGTAGTGCACAACGTCGAGCCAATGCCGGCCCCAGCGCTCGCCGTAGCGCGGCGATTCGAGTAGCCGGTCCACGAGCCGCTCGTAAGCGTCCGGCCGTTCGTCGCGCAGAAACGCCTCGACTTCCTGCGGCGTCGGCGGCAGCCCGTGTAGATTGAAAGTCAATCGCCGAATCAGCGTCTGGCGATCGGCCTCCGGCGACGGCGACAGGCCATTCTCTTTCAGCTTCGCGACAACGAACGCGTCGATCGGCGTGCGAACCCACGCGGAATCGAGCGCGGGCGCAGCCGTTCGTCGAAGCGGCTGAAATGCCCACCAATCTTTTCGGGCGTTGCCGTGAACGTCGCCGTCGTCCGTCGTCAAGCACAACAGTAGCAGGGAATAAATCCGCATCATGGCGTGGGCGCGCGAGTGTAGTTGTTGCAGGCTGCTATGGGACACGCTCGGACACGGGCCTATTATTCAGTTTCCACCGCGTTGGCTGCAACCAGCACGGGCCGGTGCCATTGGCCGTCCGGCCCCAGAATCTCGTGCGGCACGAATCGATTCTTGTAATTCATCTTGCGACAGTCGCGCACGAAGTAGCCAAGATAGAGGTGCGGTCGTCGTCGTTCGCGGCAGAAGTTGATCTGCCACAGCACGGCAAACGTGCCAAGTCCGCGCGACGCTAGCTGCGGCTCGAAGTAAGTGTAAACGGCGCTGAGGCCCGTCGGGACCACGTCGGCGATGGCCACGCCGACGAGCGTGCCGTTCAAACGGAATTCAATCTCGAGCGAGTCCACGGGCGTCGCGTAGAGGAAGTCGTCAAGCCCTTCACTGCTTTCCTTGTCGTGCCGTACCGAGAGGTACCGAGCGTACAAGTCGCGTTTCTCTGCAGACAGTCGCGGCTGGGCGATGCGTGCGACGAGATCCTGATTGGTGCGCCAGTTGCGCCGCATCGAGCGGTCGGGTCGGAACGATTCGGTGAGCGCGCGGATGGGTTGGCACTCGCGGCATCCCGCGCAGTTCGGGCGATAAATCATGTGCCCGCTGCGCCGAAAACCCCGCGCGAGCAGCCGCCCGTACATCGCCGCTCGCACACGGCCCGCGAACACGAACTCCGTTCGCGCCTCGCGGCCCGGCAGGTACGAACACGGGTGCGAATACTCGGTCAGGGTTGTGATCGGCAGCAATTTCGTTTCGTTCACTGTCGTGTCCGGCTTCATCGACGGCCGCGACCGCGGTGACTTCAATTCACCGCATCCGTTTTCGTCAATTCGCCGCGGCCGCCTCTTGCCCGCACCATCATACCATGTAGACTAATGGCGTCGGACAGTTCCGGCCACTTAACTCATGACGAGGGCGTACGATGAACTCGCGATGGCTGAAGATTCTCGGAGCGGCGTTGCTGGCGTGCGCGATCTTCGGTTCGCCGGCCTACGCGCAACGCAAGAAGGGCCCCGAACCGCAAAAGCAGGCCGAGCAGGGTAAGCCCGTCGTCCAGTACATCGTGCTCACGATCCTGCTGGCGATCCCGTTCGGGCTGGTGTGCCGGTCGAGCCGCCGGATGTGATCAGAAATCACCGTCGCTCGCGTCGAGCCGCGCTTCGCTCACGCCGAGCACCGCGTCATGGTGGCTCGACCCGGGTTCAACGCGATTGCGTTCGCTGATGAACACGTTGTCGCAGCCGGTGCATTCTTGCGGGCACGTCAGGAACTTCACGTTGCCGCCGACGCACAGCGTGTTCTGACCGCGGCCGCGATGATTCGGACTGTTCGAATGTCCGACGTTTCCTTCAGTCGAGCGCGCGGGCCGGTCGGCAACGATCGCTTTTCCCGTCAACCGATCGCGGCGCGGCGCGTAGTACACGCCGCCCTCGGTGAAACCGAGCGAATACGCGTAGCTGCCGCCCAGCGACGACACCATGCGCGACAACCGCTGCACGTCGTCCATGCCGTCGCGGAGCTGCGCCATTTTTGGAATCGACGCCGCGTCGTCATGGGCACTCGGACAGACGAAGACTGACGCGTCCGGCGCGAAGCCGGATTCGATCAGCACCGGCGCGTAGATGCCCGCAACCGCGAACGGGCCACTCATCGTGAAGAACGGATACTGTTGAGCGAACCGATCGGCGTAGCCGTCGAGCGCGATGCCGATCTGCCGCAAGTTGTTTTTGCACTCGGTCAATTGCGCCTGATCGCGCGACTGACTGATTGCCGGAAAGATCACGACGCCGATCATCATCAGGATGCTCGCGGCAATCGCAAGATCCGTGAGCCGCCACGGGCTTGGCGACCCGACCGTGGGCAACTCCGGATGGCGCCGCGCCAACACGCGGCGCACCGTGCGTTCGGCCAGACCGACGGGCGGATCCACGTCGGCGTCGGCATCGAGCGGCTTCAGGCAGGAACCGACCCGATCCAACTCGCGCCGCAGCAACGGATTTTCGGCAAGGTGTTTTTCAATCTGTTCCTCAGCGTCGCGATCGAGCGCCCCTAGAAAATACCCGACCAAGTCCTCTTTCATGACGCATTCGTCTCCACAACCGGATGACTTTCTTTCCACAGCTTGGTGAGCTTAGCGACCGCCGCGTGCAGCCGCGACTTCACCGTGCCCACCGGGATGTCCAACGCTTCTGCAATTTCGCGGTACTTCAACTCCTGGAAGTACGCCATGAGCACAACGCCCCGCATGTATTGAGGCAAGCGATCAAGTGCGTCATGCACCCACTGCCGCCGCTCCGCCGCTTCCAGGCCCGCAAGCGGGTCCGTTTCCGTCCCTTCGATCAACTCGGCGTACGTAATCGACTCGTCATCGCTCGGCGCCTTGGCGTCCAGGCTCACGGTGCGGTGCCGGCCTGCTTTGCGCATCGCGTCAATCGCCTGGTTGGTCGCAATCGTGTACAGCCACGGCCGGACAGTTCGCCCCTTTTCGTACAGGTCGAGCTTCAGGTGAAGCTGAAGGAAGGTGTTCTGGAAGACATCCTCGGCAAGCGTCGCGTCACCCAAGTACCGTCGCAGGTAGTTATACAGCTCCCGCTCGTACCGGCGGACCAACTCACTGAACGCCTCTGTTTCCCCGGCCCTGTAGTTTTCGAGCAACTCCTCGTCGCTCAACCGACCCCAATCGGGCGCGCTCTTTCTAGCTCTCGACATGTTTTACGTCACGCTCCTTGGGTCGGTTCAACTTCTCGGTGCCGAATTCTGCCTCGGTTCTATTCTTATCGCCTGTTGTGGCGAAGTCAACGTGCGAGTGCCGCCAAAGTTGCAAAGCCGAGGCGAGAAGCATTCCACGCATCGGGCAGCATGTCCCGCAAGCCCCTCAACAGTTACGCGCTTCAAGAGACCGACCAAAGTCTTTACCGTGCAGCGCAGCGACACTTCGATACTTGGTCGGATGCCCTACGAGCCGCCGGCGTGGATCCGAGCGAGCATGCGCGGCGCTAGCCGTACCAGCCCCTGCCGTCGAGGTGCAACTCCCGGCCATGCGTGTGCGGCTCCCAAGCATCGCAGCCCAACTCCCGGCAATCTATCGGCAACTCCCACGCGTGAGGGACCGACTCCCGTTCATCTGTCGGAAACTCCCACGCATGAGGGACAAACTCCCGCCCATCGGTCCGAAACTCCCGTCTCTTGGTGCACGATCCATGAGCATGTGTGCATGCTCCATGATCATAAGAGTGCAACTCCAGCCCATGAGTGTGCAACTCCCGGCGTGAAAATCAACATTTTTGCGTCGGGACTTGCCAAAAATCCGCAAAAATGCCGATTTATCCGAAAAAGTTGCGTTTACGTTGCCAAGTCGTCGAGGCACACCAGCTTTTCTTGTGGATTAATGGTGGGACTCGAAGACTCGGCCCACCATACCGAAAACAAACGAAGACATATCCAATTCTGTAATAAGGAGTTGTGTCCTGAATGGCTGGGAACGCTCCCATATCCGTTCCGGCCGACAACTTTGCCATTCGAGTCCTTAACCAGGTTCACGCCGTCTGTAGCCAGCGGGCGACATCCTTGGCGAAGTAGGTCAGGATCATGTCCGCGCCGGCCCGCTTGATGCCCGTGAGGATTTCGAGCGTGATCCGCTGTTCGTCGATCCAGCCGCGATCGGCGGCGGCCTTGACCATCGCGAACTCGCCGGAGACGTTGTACGCGGCGACCGGCACGCCGAAGCGGTCTTTCACGCGGCGGATGATGTCGCCATAGGCCATCGCCGGTTTCACCATGATGATGTCGGCGCCCTCGCGCAAATCGAGTTCCACTTCGCGGAGTGCTTCGTCCGAGTTCGCCGGGTCCATCTGGTAGCTGCGCCGGTCGCCGAACTGCGGGGCGGATTCGGCTGCCTGGCGGAACGGGCCGTAAAACGCCGAGGAATACTTGGCCGCGTAGCTCATGATCGGCAAGTGCTCGAATCCTTCGGCGTCGAGGGCCGAGCGGATCGCTGCGACCATGCCGTCCATCATGCCGCTCGGCGCGATCATGTCGGCGCCGGACCGCGCGAGGCTCAGCGCCTGCCGTGCGAGATTTTCCAGCGTTGCGTCGTTGTCTACGTCCACGCGGCCAGTCCGCTCGCTCACCGGCCCGCAGTGCCCGTGGTCGGTGTACTCGCAGAAGCACAAGTCGATGATCACGAGCAACTCGTGTTTGCTCGCGTCCTTGATTGCACGAATCGCCTGCTGCACGACGCCGTCGTCGTCCCAGCTCGCTGACCCGATCGCGTCTTTGTGCTCGGGAATGCCGAACAAGATGACGGCGGGGATGCCCAGCCCTTCGATCTCGCACACCTCGCTTGCGAGCAAGTCCACCGACATCTGTGCGTGGCCGGGCATCGACGAAATCGGCTGCCGCACTCCGCGGCCGGTCCGAACGAACAGCGGCAGGATCAAATCGTCTACGGCCAACGTGCTCTCGCGCACCATCTCGCGCAATCGCGGATGTTGTCGCAATCGCCGCAGGCGGGTTGCAGGAAAGCCGGCCCGCGCGGTCTCCTGGCTGAGTTTCTCGGGAAGATCGATACTCATGTGTCACCTCAATCTTCAGAGGACCGGGCATTTCAATCGCTACGGTCCGATCAGTCGTTAGCGACTTCAGTTTGGCCAGGCACCGAATGGCAAGTCAACAACGAGCCGCTATCGCGGTTCGCCGCCAAGTTGCTAGCCCGCGCGACCGCTCCTATAATCTCGGTTGTCGCTCCACCGCCGTTTCATCGGAGTGTTCTGCAAACGCGGGACTTCGCTGACTCCGCCAGGACGCACCCAGACTGACACCGAAGTCGTACCAACGTCGAGATCATGCATGTCCGAGGCCAAGGGAAAGATTGACCAAGTCGGCGAATTTCGCCTCACGAAAAAAATCGGCGAGGGCGGCATGGGCACCGTGTTCAAAGCCCATCAAGTCAGCATGGACCGCGACGTGGCTCTCAAGGTGTTGCCGAAGCACCTCGCGAAGAACCCCGGTTTCGTCGATCGTTTTTATCGCGAGGCGCGGGCCTCCGCAAAGCTCGATCACCCGAATATCGTGCGCGGCATCGCCGTTGGCGAGGACAAGGGCTACCACTATTTCGCGATGGAATTCATCGACGGCGAGAGCGTGGACAAGCGGCTCGAGCACGGCAAGCTCGCGGTCGGCGACGCAGTCAAGATCGCGATCGACGTGGCCCGCGCGCTCGATCACGCCCACACGAAGGGCATGGTGCACCGCGACATCAAGCCGGACAACATCATGATCACGCGCGCCGGCCAGGTGAAACTCGCCGATCTCGGATTGGCCAAATCGACCGACGAGGACAGCGGACTGACGCAAACCGGCAGCGGATTCGGCACGCCGTATTACATGCCGCCCGAACAGGCGCTGAACGCGAAATACGTGGACAACCGCAGCGACATCTACGCGCTCGGTGCGACGCTCTATCACCTGGTTACCGGCCAGGTCGCCTACAACGGCGAGACGGCGGTTGAGGTGCTCACGGCGAAGAAGGAAGGCAAGCACGCGCCCGCGCGGCGGCTGAATCCCGACGTGCCCGATCTGCTCGATCTGATCATCGACAAGATGATGCACGCCGACCCGAAGGCGCGATATCAGAATGCGGCCGAAGTAATCGTGGCGCTGGAGAAGACCGAGTGCGCGAACGAGAAGTTGAGTTGGATTGGTGGCGGCGCGCGGCCGGACGCGTCGAATGCGGCCCCGCGCGGTCCGACGGCAACGAAGTCGGCGGCGGCCAGCGCGGCGGACGACGACACCAGCGTGATCCAATATTATTTGCAGTACAACGACCGCAAGGGCAACGTCGTCAAAACGATGGCGGAAAAGCACAAGGTTCGCGACATGATCCGCAAGGGACTGCTCGGCACCGAGGTCGAAGGCTCGAAGGACGGCCCGAAAGGTCCGTTTCGGCCGCTCATGGCGTTCCCCGAATTCTCCGATCTGATGAAGGCGCGGTTCGTCAAGGAGAAGGCGGACGAGGCGGCCGGCGGCGGCATGGCCGACCGCTACGCCGCGATCGATAAACAAGAATTGCGTGGCCGCCAGAAGCGCCACTTGCAGTCGCTGATCATTCGCATCGGCGGTTGGATCGTTGCCGCCGGCCTGCTCGGCGTCGGCGCATGGTTCGCGTGGACCGAATTCCAGAAATCGCAAGCCAAGCAAAAGTCGGCGCCGGCCGCGCCAAGTTCAACAACACCTGGCTCGGGACAGGGTTGACAACATGCCTGCCACACGGTGCCGCCAGCGACGGCGGACGATTGACAAACCCGCCACGACGCCATCCAAAAAGCAATCGGGAGAACATCGATGCGACTGCAACACGTCCTCGTCGCCGGATTGGCGATCGTCATGTTCGGTTGCTCTAAGCCCGTTGCTGGTCCGACCAGTTCCGGCAAGAGTCCGGCGACGGTCGCCCCCGACAGCGGTGCGCCGGCGGGTTCGAAGGCAACGTCGAACAGCAAGGCCAACTCCGAGCCGGCGCCGGAGAGCGAACCCGGTACGCCGATCCCCGGCCCGAAAGGCCGCATCGACGGCGTCGTGAAATTCGTCGGCGACGAAATCCCGCAATCAACGATCATCCCGAACGGGACCGACCCACAAATCTGCGGCGCGGAAATGTCCAAGCTCGACGCAGTCATCTCGCCGGAAAGCCGCGGAATTCGCCATGTGGTCCTCTGGCTCGACAACGTCGAATTGCCTGAACGCTACAAGCCGCCGACGAGCCACCTCGTGATCGACAATTTGAAGTGTCAATTCGAGCCGCACGCGGCCGTGATCACGGTCGGCAGCACTGTGCAGGCGAAGAACTCCGACGAGGTCTACCACACGACGCACTTCTACGGCGACACCAACGAAAATCCGCCGCTGCCAGAAAAAGGCTCGCTGTCGCCCAGGTACAAGGTGCGCCGGCCGGGAATGATGAACGTCAAGTGTGACAAGCACGGCTGGATGCAAGCGTACGTGCTCGTGAGCAAGCACCCATTCCACGCCGTCACCGACGCCGACGGGAAGTTTTCCATTGCGGGCGTGCCCGCCGGAACGTACAAGCTCATCGTCTGGCATGAGCGATTCTTGAAACAGCAAACGGACGTTTCGGTAAACGAAGACAAAACGACAACGCTGGAGTTGAAATACTCTGACAACTGACGACTACAACGGACCATTTTCCAAAGGAGCACCCCATGACTCGACATCGGCTGGCACTCATCGCGGTTGTCCTCGGTCTCATCGGCGTCGTGCGCGTCACGGGCCAGGAACAGAAACCGGCCTCGCCCAAACAACAAGAGGGCACTGACCTCACCATCTACTCGCCGAAGAATCACGACCTGTACGACGGCCACTTCGTGCTGTCGGCCGGCAAGGTGTACATGGTTGGCAACCTAAAGGGTGGCAAAAAGAAGTTCGACTACATCGACAACGACGCGAAGAACACCCACGCGGTGAAAGGCTCGTTCGAAATCGACGTGAATGAGGTTAAGAACACCGGAACGTGCGTCGGAAAATTCACGATCGACAACGGCGACGTGCTTGAAGTCGCGTTCGACGAATTCAAGCCGTCAAACCCGTGTCAGGACGGCGGCATCGCCGCGTTCATCTTCGAGCACGGCGACTCCGGCTGCGGCGACTCGAACTGGCCGAAGACGCTCACCTACGTCGCCGGCTGGGGCACCGGCCACGCCAAGCTCAACGGTAAGCCGCTCTGGGACAAGTACCAGATTCACTTCATGGTCACGCAAGGCATGCGCGACCGCAAGACGCTCAAGGTCAAGTATCCAATCGATCCGACGGAGCGGAAGCACAAGGGTGGCGAAGTGAACCCGGCCGCGATGCAAATCGACTTCTGGATTCGTAGCCCGGAACTCGATAAAGAAAGCGAGAACAACCCGCCGAACAAGGATTTCCTGCACATGTTCGCGATGGAAGTCACTTGGAAGTAAATGACGAAGGGCGAAGCTCGGATGTCGAAAGAATGACGAATGCCGAAGCACGAGACCGCGCGAGGATTCGGCATTCGTTATTCGTCGTTCGAGATTTTTTAGACATTCGACATTCGTCTTGTACCGGAGGACCTGATTGGATGGCACGCATCGTTGAAATTATCGCCCGCGAGATTCTCGATTCGCGCGGCAACCCGACGGTCGAAGTGGATGTCACGCTCGACGACAGCAGCCTCGGCCGGGCGGCGGTGCCGAGCGGGGCATCGACCGGCGAGCGCGAGGCGATCGAACTGCGCGACGGCGACAAGACGCGATACCTCGGCAGGGGCGTGCTCAAGGCCGTCGCGAACGTCGAGTCTGTGCTCGCCCCGCTGCTCCGCGGCAAGGACGCTCGCGCGCAGCGCGAGATCGATTACTTGATGAAGGAGGCCGACGGCACGGAGTACAAGTCGAAGCTTGGCGCAAACGCGATGCTCGCCGTGTCGATGGCAGTGGCCAATGCGGCGGCCGCGTCGGCGAAATTGCCGCTCTACCAATACCTCGGCGGGCCGGGCGCGTGTACGCTGCCGGTGCCGATGATGAACGTCTTGAACGGCGGCGCGCATGCCGACAACAACGTGGACTTTCAAGAATTCATGATCGTGCCGCTCGGCGCGCCGTCGTTTCGCGAGGCGCTGCGCATGGGCGCGGAAACGTTTCACGCCCTCAAATCGGTGCTCAAGTCGAAGCAGTACAACACGGGCGTCGGCGACGAGGGCGGCTTCGCGCCGAGCCTGAAATCGAACGTCGAAGCCGTCGAAGTCATCCTCGAAGCGATCGCCAAGGCGGGCTACAAGGCGGGCAAGACCGGCGCGGCCGGCGAAATCGCTATCGCACTCGACCCGGCCACGAGCGAACTCGTCGAGCATGGCAAGGAGGCCGGCAGGCCGGGATACCTCTTCTGGAAATCCGACAAGTCCACGAAATCGTCCGACGAGATGATCAAGCACTGGGAAAGTTGGGTGAATCAATACCCGATCATCTCGATCGAAGACGGCCTCGACCAGAACGACCGCGATGGCTGGCAAAATCTCACGGCCGTACTCGGAAAAAAGATCCAACTCGTCGGCGACGACCTCTTCGTCACGAACCCGAAGATTTTCGCCGCCGGCATCGCCGCCGGCATCGCGAATTCGATCCTCGTGAAAGTGAACCAGATCGGCACGCTCTCCGAAACGTTCGAAGCGATCCAACTCGCCCGCCGCGCCGGCTACACCGCGATCGTCAGCCACCGCTCCGGCGAGACCGAAGACGCAACGATCGCCGACCTCGCCGTGGCCACAAACGTCGGCCAAATCAAAACCGGCTCCGCGTGCCGCTCCGATCGCATCGCGAAATACAACCAACTCCTTCGCATCGAACAGCAACTCGGCCCGCGAGCGGTCTATCCGGGCAAGGCGGCGTTTCGGCAGCTCGAGTGATGCGATCGCGCGGTTGCGTTAATCCCGTGCGACGAATAGGATGATCGCATGAACGTGGAACTCGACCGACTGCGCAATTTGCCGGTTGCTGAAAAACTGCGGATCGTCGAACAGTTGTGGGACGACATCCACGAATCGGACGAACCGCTAGTCGTGCAAGGCTGGCACAAGGTCGAAGCAAGCCGTCGCGCCGCAGAACTGGATGCAAATCCGAACATCGCGCTGACGCGGGCAGAACTCTGGAATCGCGTGGATGGCACGAATGGCTGACCGGCTGCGGTTCCATCCCCTTGTGGCGGCTGACTTGAGCGAGGCTCTTCAGTGGTACGACGAGATTTCGATCGGGCTTGGCAACCGGTTTCGAGAATCCGTGGATGCGCGATTCGACGAGATCGCGAAACATCCTGAACAATTTGCTCTGGCCTATGACGATGTCCGCTTCACCCGACTGAGAAGTTTTCCTTACATCATACTTTTCCGCGAACGCGGGATCGTTGTTCACCTCCTTGGCGTCTTTCACGGGGCGAGCGACCCCGAGAAATGGCGCGAGCGAAGCACGGCGCCCTAGCCGACCTCGCCGTGAGTGCCATACGGATCAGACGTGTGGCATTTGCCAGTTAGCTTCCCTCCGGCGCCTCGGCGGCGATGCGGCGGTAGTGTTCGATGGCGCGCTGGAATGTTTCGTGGGCTTCGTCGCGCTCGGAGGCGAGAATGCCGTTGCCGCGCACGCGCCAGAGTTGTTCGATCGTGCCGATGCACCACTGGGCGCTCTTGCGCGACGCGCGGATCGGTTTGCCGCCGACGATGACGTTGACCGGATTGGTGTGAAGTTGCGGAAACTGCCGCAGTGCGACCCAACTGCTGTGGTCGATGTTCGTTGAGAAACTCACGTCGTGAATCTTGTCGTCGGCGGGGACTTCTTGCGAGGCGACGACTTGGCCATTGACCACCAGTTCCACCTGGCGGATTGGGCCAACCGGGACTTGGCCGCCGTTGGCGGTGCCGAGCGGGGTCGCGGAAGCGAAGGCAACCTGAGTCTGAATCTTAACCGGGCCGCCTTCGCTCAAGGCCACTGCGTCGCCGGGCGACTTGCCATTCACCGTGAACTTGAGCGCGTGAGCGTAACCGTCGGACACGTAGGAGCGGCCTTTGGCGAGTCCCTCGCACCATGCGGCGAAGTCCACGCGGTCCACTTTGCCCAACTGGACGTAGACGCGGCCCTGGCCGACGCGGCTGCCGCTGATGCACGGGAAATCGGTCTCGCCGCTGGCCTTCAGCGGGAACCCGCAGTTCATGATGTGATACCAACAATTCCATTCCGGCACGCGAGCCGTGTCCATCGCGCTGATGAAGTCGCACAGGCCCAGCGACGTGGTCACGCAAATCTCTTGGGCACCGATTCCGTCCATCTGAGGAATCGCCAAGTTCGGCAATCGGTTGGCGACTCGCGTGACGCTCTGGACCAATTCGGCCTCCGAAAGCGCCTTGTCCGAATTGCCGTCGATCGCGGCGAAGTCTTCCGGCAAGAGTCCCTTGCCGCCCTCGTCGTCGCTGATTTTTCCATCCTGATTCGCGTCGAGCTCGGTGATGAGCCGTTTGCCCGCCGCTGCCGCGTTGATGCCGAGGCCGCTTGCCGAGTGGGCGTAGCCGCAGTACGCACCCTGGGCCTTGGCCCACTTCATTAGCGGCGTGGTCCAAGTCGGCCAGCCTTTTGTCTTCGTGCCGTCGGAGCCGGGATAGGTTTGGTCCGTCAGATTTAGCAGGCACACGTGCCCCAGGGCCTGCGAACCGAAACCGCTGACTTCGATGTCGTATTTCAGCACCGTGAACGGCTCGCTCAGCTTGTTGATCGTCGGTTCGAAGAACTGCCGTTGGAACTCGTAGCACGGGCCCCACGTCAGGTTGCAGCCCACGTTCATTCCCTCACCTTTGACATGCAAAAACATGTCCTCGGCGAACACGCCTTCGGTCGGATTCGTGTAGTGGGCACAGCCAGCCGCGTGGATGTGGTGGTCGCCGGAGTAGAAACCGTAGTTCGCCGCGTTGATCCAGCGTTTCAACTCGAGATCGATCTTCGCATCGCCCTTGGCGGGGATCGTCACCTTCCGCTCCAGTAGTTGGTACTCCGGTCCGCGTCCGTAGCTCATCGTCAGTTCGCCCGGCGGCAGCAACACGGTGCCGCCGTCGTGG
>Ga0247727_10009663_pt1 | contig 17337 bp, 12 predicted proteins | sample WisWelCaveWW1625_FD_202498 | JGI IMG/M metagenome (GOLD analysis project Ga0247727, IMG submission 202498) | Biofilm microbial communities from Wishing Well Cave, Virginia, United States - WW16-25 | ecosystem: Environmental > Aquatic > Deep subsurface > Groundwater > Cave microbial mat | place...
TAGTTGATTACGCCTTCTATCGGAGTCCACGAGACGATGAGGCCGGGGAAGATGCTGCCCGTCGCCGGCGACGTAATCTCAAAACCGCCGATCCGCACCATGCACAAAAGCAGGTTAGCATCTTCTTGTTTGCCTGTGTTGAAGGTGAGGAACGTATTGGCCCGCCCGATAAACAAATCGCACTCTGACCCAATTTGATAGCCGCCATAGAACATGCTGGTCAGGCCGCCCTCGGCAGAGGCGGTGATGACCACAGTGCCCGGCGGCACACCCGTAAACACAAACTGTCCATTAGGGCCGGCGCTCTGGGTGCCATAGACTTGTCCGGTGCTTGCCAATCGTAATGTCACGGTGGCGTTGGGAACGGGCGCGCCGCGATAAACAACTTGTCCGCGCACGACCCCGGCTTCGTCTGGCGCGGCGGTGGGGACAACACCCAACTCGAATCCCACCGTCGGCGTCAATGTTGCCGCTGGTATCGCGGTGTTCGTCGGTTGGAGGGTGTTCGTCGGCGTGGGGGTGTCCGACGGGATCGGAGTGCGGGTGAGCGTGGGCGAGGGCGTGAAGGTGCTGGTGGTCGAGAGTTGAATACCAAGAGTGGCAAGTTTATTTTCCAGAGCTTGTTGCGTCGCTTCAGCGCCGGCGCCGCCGCTCGCGGCGGCAGTTTGAACAGAAGCCAACTCGCCTTGTATGATGAAGCTGGCGGTGCTGGTCTGATCCGATGCAAATCTCACTTGTGTGGCGTCGGCCAATGCCCGAGTCAATCCAAAGGCCAACGCCAGAATAATCGTCGCCCCGATCACCCAGGGCGCAACTTGAAAGATGCGCTTGCGGCGCTGGCTGAAGCGTTGGCGGCGGATCTGATCTAGTACCTGTCCGTCAACTTGCTCGCCGTGCTTTTCGGCCGCCGCGTCGGCGGCTACTTCGCTGAGGGGGCGGGCGGGGGAAGCGCCATTGCTTCCGGCCACACTGGTGTATTCGGCGATGGCGGCAAAGGCTTTGGCAAATTCTCCAGGGGTGGCATAGCGTTCCTTTGGCTCTTTGGCCAACACCTTTTGGAAGACCGGCTCAAGCGCCTCGGGAAGTTTGGGATTGAACTGCCGGGGCGAGGGGATGACGTTGTTGACGTGCATCAGGGCCGTCGCCATCGGCGAGTCACCGTCGTAAGGCAGGCGGCTGGTGATCATTTCGAACACGGAGATGCCCAACGAGTACACGTCAGTGCGGGCGGTAAGCGGCTGGTTGAGGGTTTGTTCCGGCGACATGTAGGCCGGGGTGCCCAGCGTGGCCGTGCCGGTTAAATCCATTGTGCCTTCGACCAGTTTGGCAATACCAAAGTCGGTCAGGTAAGCCCGGCCATCCTTGTCCACCAGTACGTTGGCCGGCTTCACGTCGCGGTGAATGATGCCTCGCTCGTGGGCGTAATCCAGCGCCGAGGCGATGTCGTCGAGAATCTTCGAGGCGCCGACCAGCGAGATCGGCCCTTTGCGTAAAATCTCTTTGACCGTCCCAGCCTGAACGTAGCGCATCGTCAGGTAGGCCCGGCCTTTTTCGTTGACGAAGTCGTAAATGGGGATGATGCTGGGGTGCTCGAGGCGGGCGATGATGCGCGCTTCCTGTGCGAAGCGCTCCATGATCTTGGGGTGCTGGGTATAAGCCTCGGGCAACACCTTCAACGCCACCAGCCGCTCGAGACCGGGCTGGTAGGCGATATAGACGGTGGACATGCCACCGGAGCCAATTTGCTCCAGAATGTGATGCGCCCCAAGAATGGCGCCAGCAAGGTTTGACATGACTGATGGAGAAACCCAGTGCTAGTGTAAAGTCACTTCCCCGATGTGTCAAACCTCAGTGGCAATTTTATATACAGTCCGTTTCTCCCATCCGCTCTGGGCGGCCACTTGTTTGGCCGCCTCTTTGCGTTCGATGCCGAGGGCAATCAGGTCGCGCAGGGCGGCGCGGATGCGGCTCTCGTTCCAAGGCTCGGCCGGGGCGGCCTCTCTTCGGCCCTCGATCACCAGCACGATTTCCCCCCGCACCTCGCCCAGGCCGAAGTGGGTGAGGGCCTCGGCGACGGCGCCCCGAAAAATTTCCTCGTGCAGTTTCGTCAATTCGCGGCACACGGCCAGGCGGCGGTTCCCCAGTTCACGTTGGATGTCGGCTAGCGCGTCGAGCAGGCGGTGCGGAGTCTCAAAGCAGATTAGGGTGCGGGCGTCGGTGGCATTTTCACTTAAGACGCGCGCCCGGTCATTGGGCTTGCGCGGCAAAAACCCCAGATACACAAAGGCATCGGTGGGCAGGCCGGAGACGACGAGGGCCGAAAGAATGGCCGACGGCCCAGGGATAGGGGTGACGGTGAACCGGTGGGCGATGGCTTCGCGGATCAATTCGTATCCCGGATCGGAGACTCCGGGGAAGCCGCCATCCGAGACCAGAGCCACGTCGCCCGTTCCCAACCGTCCCAGGATCAGGTCGAGTTTCGTCAGCTTGTTGTGTTCAAAATAACTGGTGGTCGGCGTGGCGATGCCAAAGTGCCGGAGGAGTTTGGCGGTGTGCCGGGTGTCTTCGGCGGCAATGAGGGCGGCTTCGCGCAGGATGCGCAGGGCGCGGGCCGAGATGTCCTCGAGATTGCCGATGGGGGTGGCGACGATGTAGAGCGTTCCCAAGAAAGGATAAAGGATGAATTGAGAAGGATGAAATTACAACTTCATAATTCATCCTTCTGCCTTCATCCTTTGGCTCAGTGATTTTGAGAGAAGTTGACGAGGATCAAATTTTTAGTGCAGTCGGCAAAGGTGTTGACGGGAATGACTGGCGAGAGCGGAGCGCCGTTGCCGTCGAGCAGTTGCACTTTGTATTCGCCCGTTGTCTGCACCACACGGTCGTTGAGGAAAAATTCGTAGCCGCCGGAGCCGTAAGCCGTCTTGGAGCCGGTGATCGAATCCAAGTCGAGGCCGCCGCCCTGCAGGGTTACGATCAGTCCGATCAGGGGTTCACCCTGCAAGCCGAACGCCTGCCCGGCGATGCCCATCCAGTTGCACCCGGCCGAGTTGGCAAAGTTGGGCAAATAAGTGGGGCCGCCATCCTGCAATGTAAACGGGAATGGCGAGCGCGTCTTGGTGGGTGTGACAGCTCGCGAGGTGGGAGTATTGGTGAGAGGGATCGGTTCAGTGGCGGTGGGCGTGACGCTGGGAGTGAGTGACGGCGTGAACGTCAGCGTAGGCCCCTCAACCGGCGGTTGGGTGATGGTGATTTCGACCGGGGTATCGGTAGGGATGAGGGTCGGCGGCTCGGTCGGAGTCGAAGGATTGAGAATCGGCCTCACTGTAAACGTAGCACTCGGCGCGGGTCGGGTATCCGAAGGTTTGACAGTCGGGACTTCGGCAATCTGAATCGGAGTCGGCGAGGGCGGCGGTGGGAAGGGATTGAGGGGCGTGTAGGGATCAACAAAAATGAGGGCCGTTGCCGCGCCTGTGGCGCACGTACCCAGCAGAACCAGAATGGTCAACAAGTTGACGATGAACGATCCGCGACGACCCATGAGGAGACTCCTAAAACTCGACAAAAGTTTGAATGACGGCTTTGGCTCGCAAGTCAGCCCGCCACGCCTCGACCGCCTGTTTTTGTAACTCGGTGAAGGCGATGGGCGAGAGCGGATGCTGACCGCGCTCCAACGTTTGAATGAGGTGAAAGCCCAGACTGCTCGACACCACCGGACTGGTTTCGCCCGGCTGGAGATTGAACGCGGTCTCGGCCACCTCCGGCGCAGTGAGGCCGCCTCTGGGAAACCACCCCAGGTCGCCGCCATTGACCCGCGAACTTTGATCAAGCGAACGCTCAATGGCAATTGTTGCAAAATCTGCGCCAGCCGCGAGATCGGCCAAAATCTGGCTTGCCTCCTCGGCAGTGGCGACCAAAATATGGCGGGCATGAACCTGCTCTAATTCGGCTGGCACCGTTACCGCAATTTGGGCCTGAACGGCATTGGTGAGGATGCCGTCGCGCAATTCGACCTGGAACTGATCGGGCGTGTAAAAGTTGGCGGCCAGCCACGAGTCAAAATTGGCCTGTCCGCCGCGCTCGGCTACGGCGTTGTCGTATAGCGCTTGCACGTCGGCGTCTGAGGCGGTGAGACCGTTGATGGCCGCCTGTTGCAACATCAGGGTTTTATCAATCAGCGCATCCAACACGCGCTGTTTGTAGTTGCCCTCTTGCGCCAGATCGCGACCCAAACTTTTCACCCCGGCCTCAAAGCGAGCGACCTCGGCCTCATAGTCTGCCAACAGGATCGGCTGACCGTTGACGGTGGCGGCCAGTGGAACCGGGGTGGGGCTGGGGGGCGGCGGGGTATCTGTCACAGTGGCGGCCGGAATCGGGGAGGCCGTCGCTACCGGGGTGGCGGCCTCCCCGCCGTCCACTACATTTCCGCAGGCAGTGACCAGCAAAACGGCGATCAACAAAATATAAGTTCGTCGCATGGCGCAGGGATTATAGATTGAAAAATCAAAACTCGCCTATCGCTCATGATTCCTTGCGATAAGCGATTGGCGATAAGCCATAGGCTATTTAATGGCGGCCTGCATTTCAATAGCGGCCCGCACCTGCATCGCCAGCTCGCCAAAGGCGGCGGAGTGAGTCTGGTTGAGAGCGCGCGGGCGGCGGAGGGGTACGGGGACTTCGGCGCGCAGGCAGCCCGGACGCGGGGAAAAGACCAGCACCCGGTCGGCGAGAAAGACGGCTTCCGAGATCGAGTGGGTGACCATGACGACGGTCTTGCGCTGGCGATCCCAGATGCGGAGGAGTTCGAGGCCCATCCGCTCGCGGGTGAGGGCGTCGAGCGCGCCGAAGGGTTCGTCAAGCAGAAGCACGTCGGGGTCCTGGCTCAGGGCGCGGGCGATGGCGACGCGCTGTTCCATGCCGCCCGAAAGTTTGTGGGGGTGGACGGTTTCAAATCCCGTAAGGCCGACGAGTTCGATTAAGTCATTGGCGCGGCTTGCGGCCTCTTGGGCCGGGACTCCGCCCAGTTCGAGCGGCAGGGCGATGTTCTGGCGCACGGTGCGCCAGGGCATGAGATTGGCTTTTTGAAAGACGACGCCAATGCGGCGGCGCGGGCGCGTCAGCGGCTCGCCCTCGAAAATGATCTCGCCCGCGGTCGGCGGATGCAGGCCCGCCATGAGCCGGAGTAGACTGCTCTTGCCACAGCCCGACGGCCCGACAATGCAGACGAACTCGCCGGGGGCGACGTCGAACGAGACATCGGCCAGCGCCAGCAATTCACCGTCCCCGGTCGGGTAGGCGAGGCTGATGTGGCGGAGGGAGAGGATGGGAGGCATGAGGCGAGGAGGGAAGAGCGTGGAAGGGGGGAGCGACCTTTCCCTCCACGCTTCACGCTCTACGGGGTTACGAACTGATTCGTGAACGCCTGATCCAGATCAATCGGCGCAGTGAGCAGACCCATGTTGAGGAGGACGGATTGGGTAACCTCCCAGCGGGCTTTGTCGGAGAGGCCGGGCTTGTCGGTCTTCCACATTTCGATGGAGGCGTCCAACACTTTGCGGGCGGTGGTGAGGGTAGCGGCGTCCCCTGTGTTCAGGCCTTCGATGTAATTCTTTGAAATGTCCACCGCCTCAGCCGGGTTAGCGACTGTGTCGGTCAGGCCTTTGAGGATGGCCGTCACCATACCCCGCACCAGTTGCGGGTTCTCTTTGATGGTTTGCTCGTTGGTGGCCAGGCCGTTGCTGGCGAGTTGCACATAGTCGGCGACGTAAATGGTGTTGAGTTGTTCGCCGCCCGCGGCCAGCTTCACCGGCTCGTTGTTGGCATAGACCACGGCGGCATCCACCGTTCCGGCGGCGATGGCCTGGGCCTGGGTGAAGTCAATGGACTCGAGTTGCGCGAGATCGGAAGGTAGGTTTTGCGAATTAAGCAGGGCTTGCCAGCCGATGTAGGACGCGCCGTACAGGCCGGGGATGCCGACGACGTGTCCCTGCAAGTCGGAGGGCGACTTGATCCCTTTGTCCGCTTTCGAGGTGATGGCGATTGGATACTTCTCCCACCACTTCATGGCGTACACCACCGGCAAGCCCTGCGAGCGGGCGATGATGATTTGCTCGGCGCTGACGTTGGCGAATTGCAACTCATTCTTGCCGAGGAGCGGCACGGAGTCGTTTTCAAACATCGTCACAAATTCGACCTCGAGGCCCTGCTCTTTGAAATAGCCTTTGCTATCGGCAACGTAGAACGGCGCAAACTGGATGTCGGGGATGAAGCCCATGGCCAGCTTGACGCGAGTGAGCGCTGCCGCTGTCGGTGGAACCGGCGTCGCCCCGCCGCAGGCGGCGAGGGCGAGTGAGAGAAGTAAAAGTGAAAGTAGTTTTTTCATTATCGTTATCCTTGAAGATTAGGTGGCTGTCACCGGAGAGCAGTACCTGACGTTATGCGTGCATCGTTGCCCGGTGACAGTCACCTAAAACTGGTTAATCTTTCCAACTTAACAAGAGTCTCTCCAGTGCGGCGACAGCGCCATAGAGACTCATCGCCATGAAGACGAGGGCGAAGACGGCGACGAAGACGAGGGCAGTGTCGAACTGCCCGCGCGCGGCGCTGATGAGGAAGCCCAATCCGCGATCCGAGCCGCTGAACTCGCCGACCACCGCGCCAATGACCGAGAGGGTAGCCCCGATCTTGAGTCCGGCAAACAGGGTAGGCAGGGCGGCGGGCAGTTCGAGATGGGTGAAGGTTTGCCACCGGTTGGCGCGCAGAGTCCGCATCAAATCGCGCAAGTCCGGCTCAACCGAGCGCACGCCGACGATGACGTTAATCAGCACCGGGAAGAAAACGATGAGGGCGCAGATCAACACTTTGGAGGTGAAGCCGGAGCCGAGCCAGATGATGATGAGCGGGGCAATGGCGGCGACGGGGATGGATTGTGAGGCGATGATGTAGGGGGCGAGTAGTCGTTCGAGCGGCGGCCAGTGGGCTAGCACGTAACCAAGTGAGGCGGCCACGATCAATCCCAGAGCCAACCCGCTCAACGTCTCGCTTAACGTGATGGCGCTGTGGCGGAGGAGCGTGCCATCGGCCAGCGCCCGCCACAGCCGTTCCCAAACCTGAAGAGGCGAGGGCAGAATGAAAGCCGGGTACTGGTTGATCCAGATCAAGTTCTGCCACAGAAGAAGCGCAGCGGTGATTGAGAGCGGCAACAGAGCGAGTTGTCCCAGGCGCAGTGCGCGGCGTGGTCGCGGCGCGGTTTGCGGCGCGGCGCTCTGATCGGGAGGTTGCAGATGGGTGAGTGGATTGGCGACGGCCATAAAAAATACCCCGCAGAGAATCACAACTTGCGGGGCGTTGGCGGCCATAGTTCCGGCGATGCCATGCTTTGCATGGACGAAATCGCCGCAACCCAAGGCAAAGTCCGCCTACGCGGACTCGGTTGGGTGCGGTAAGCATGATTTCAACCGCCGCAAAGGCGGCGCATTGCGGCGCGCAAACAAAACCCCCGACAACGGCGGGCCAGAACTTGGCCCGCGGCCTCGGGGGACGCGCGCAACAACACAGCAGAAGCCGCGCCACTGCAGCTACGTGCTACCTTCTTTCATCCAGACTGATCGCTCTAAACTTCCGAAGTCTCAGGCAAACCAAAGGTTTGCACGACTTCGGAAGTTTGAGTGAATCACTGTCGGCTCCGGAGTTGCACCGGTATCGTGCCAGTTGGGCGAACACATTGGTTCGCCCTTACTAGCTCGCGGGCTTGTCGTTGCAGAGAGAGTTTTCTGTGTGGCCGACTTACCGCCGATCGGGAGTTAAGCATACGTTCTTTGTATGCCGTCACCCTGCCCCGAAGGTGTATATTCAATTGCAGCGATTATAACGCGGGGGATGAAGGCGAGTCAATGTATTTTTACGTGAACTGGCCGACTGGTCAGTTGGTGTTTCGCCCAATGCCACCATAAGGCCCGATCAAGCCCCGGCCAGCGTTGGAGCAGGCGCCGTTTATCTTCAGCTGTCGGCGGGTGCGGGCTATAGCTGGCTTGAACATAGAGGGCGATCAACTGCTTCACCTCGTGGGCGATGGAGGGATCGAAACGCGTCGCAAACGCCTGAGCAAATTCGGTCAAGGTGTCGCCGCCGTGGGTGGGGAGGGCCAATCGTTTCGCATGACGCTGCAACCGCCGGTGCAGTTCGCCGGCGACGGCGGAGGATGAAAGATGAGTCAAACGCCAGCGATCGGTGACGGCCCAACCGGCGAGGCCAGCGACAACAAGGCCGGCGATCCCAAACAGAGTCGGCCACAGCCGTCGCCGCAGATCAATCAGGGCCGCCGCCCCCGGAGCGGGGGCCGTCGGCAACGGGGGAATGACCGATGAAGCAGTGCTGAAGCGATCAATCTCCGGGCGGCCACCGGTGGGTTCAAACTCCACCCAACCGTAATCGGGAAAGTAGACTTCAGCCCACGAATGGGCTTCAGCTTCGGTGACAATGTAATGATCGTTTTCGGCATCGTATTCGCCGCCGGCATAGCCGATCACCAATCGTGCGGGCAGACCGGCAGCCCGGGCCAGCACCACCATGGAGGTGGCGTAATAATCGCAATAGCCCCGCCGGAGATCGAAGAGGAAGAAGTCCACCACATCTTGATCGGGCGGTGGAGTCGGCACGTCGAGGCTGTAGGGAATCTGGCGCAGGTAATGTTCGAGGGCGCGGGCGCGGTCGAAGGGCGTGCGTTGGGTGACGGTGAGATCGCGGGCCAGGGCCAGCACCCGGTCGGAGACGGAGTCGGGCAAGGCGAGATAACGGCGGGCGACCCAATCCGGGTAGACGCGGCTGGAGGCGCGCAATCCATCTTCAGTGAAAATAGGCAGGCGCGAGAGGGCTTCGTAGTCGGCTGAAAAAACATTGACGCCGAAGAGATCGTCGTTCGTACGCCAGGCGGCGCGATAGGGTTGATTGACGGTGAGCAGGGCCCCGGCCACGTACAGCATCCCGCCCTGGTTGTTGACGACTTGCACACGTTGCCGCACGACGCGGATGGAGGACGATGAGGTCTGATTGATCAGATCGCCCGCCGCGTAATCTTTGATCTCGTTGCGGGCCACCCGCCAGCCGCGTCCGGTGTATTGATCGTAAGTCACACTGCGCCAGTGAAAGTTGAGCGGCGGTGCGTCGGCGGACAGATCGCTCACTTGAACGATCAGTGCCACATCTTTTTTCAACTCCTCTGGCCCGGCGGTGAGAAGATGTAAGCGCGGCAGTCCGGGTGACAGGGCGGCGTTGAAGACCGAAACGGGTTGCGGCGTGGCGTTCGTCGGACCGAAAGATATGATCGGCCCGGAGAGCTGTTCATTAAGCCAGTCGTTGATGTCTTTGAACGAGAGCTGGGGCAGGCTGGCCGCGGCCAACGTCAACATCAACGCCAGAGGGATGGCAATGAGGGCGACATCGCGCCCGACCTCCTCCGGGTAATCGGCGCCGGTTTCCTTCCAGACTCGCTCGCGCGTTTCGTAATTGACTAGCGCCGTCAACAGCAACATCGCTCCCAGCGGGGCGACGACGACGAAAGGACTCAACGACGGCTGATAGAAACGCATCAGCGCCAGGGTGGCCAGCGCGGGCATCAGCGCCTCGATTGGCCTGCGCTGACGCCGGAGCCGCCACCCCGCCCACGCCGCCAGCGTCCACAGGGCGGCGCTCCAGGCCAGCGCCGCGCCCACCGGATCAGACCCTGAGACAATGAAGTCATTCAAGCGGCTGATCAGTACGCTGAGAGCGCCGGTCAATGCACCCACGGCCTCCGACAAAAAATTCCAATAAGGCCCAAGATCGACCTGGCCCCGCGTCCACACCCAATTCAAACTGGCGATCAGCAGCGGCGGCAGGGCGCGAACGATGGCCAAGAGGTCGTCGCCTAATTGCCCGACTCGGAGGAGGCTGAGGCTGAGGCCGACGATGGCCAGGATGGCAGCTGCGGCGCGCCCCTGCACCGTTGATCTGCCCAGCACCCATCCCAGAATCAAAGCGATGCCCACCACGGCGACGGCCAGCCCCTGGTCGAGGCCGCGAACACCCTCGGCGATGCCGATGGCGACGCCATACAACGCGCCGAAAGCCAGCGCTACTGAGAATAGAGTCGCCGCGCCAATTTTTTCGTTGACGAGCCAGCGCAGAGCGCGAAAGAGATAGTCACTCACGACAGCGCCCTCCACGACGCTTCGCGCGCCGGGCCGCGGGCGATGGCTTTGCCGTGCGGCGAGACGTGCCACTCCCACTGGCCCTGCCTGCCGGGCCGCGCCTGCGGTTGGTTGAGCAGGCTCCGGTCAATGACGTAGTGGGCGACGCCGAGATCGGTGAGCGCGGCCAGGGTCGGGCCTGGATCAACGCTCCCGCCGAAGGAGACGGAGTCCAACAGCAACACAGTGGGCGTGACCCCGCGTTGAATCAGCGGCACCAGGGAGTCAATCCAATCTCCACCTACTGCCGGGGTGATGAGGATTAAACTGGCAAGCGTCCGCAGAGACGACCGGGTACGAGTCAACAAGTCGCGCAATGAGACGGGGCCGCGATTGAGGACGGCCAGGGCCCGCAGAATCTCCCAGCGTTGGCTCTCGCCTGCGCGCGGGGTGAGCCAGATCAGATCATCGCTGTGCGCCGCCATCCCCACCGCGCGCCCGCTCCCCAAGCCGCGATCAGCCAGCGAGGCGGCGAGGATGATGGCGTGCTCGTCGGTCGAGTCCTGAGCTTCGCCAACTTGCGCCGCGCGATTCATGTCCAAAAAAATCCACCAATCGCTGGCCGAGGCGCTGTCGAATTGGCGGACGAAAAAAGAGTCGCGCCGGGCGGTGGTGGGCCAGTGCACGAATCGCAGGCTGTCGCCCGGCGCCCAGTCGCGCACTTCGGCGGCGGTGACGACGCGCTCCAGCGTGTGGGCGCGTGGCTTGCCCTCGCCCACCCGGCCGCCGGGGGCCACTTCGATGGCCGGCAGGGGCACAATTGGCGGCAACACCATCAGCATCGTCGTCGCCGGGTCGTGCAGGCTGAGGGCCCACAATCCGAGCGGGTCGCTGGCGCGAACCGTCGTCGGGCCGATGGTGAACACACCGCGCCGGGCGCACACGGCCTCGGTGTACCAACGAATGAGCCCGCGGCTGCCGGCGCTAACAATGCGGCTGGCAGGGGCGTTGTCGTTAAACCAGATCGAGCCGCGGTCGAGCGTGGCGGGCGGCGCGCCGCCCGTCGGCAGGGTGGATTGATCGATCACTTCAACCCAGGGCGCGGCCACGATGCTGGTATTGATCAATTGAAAACGCTCCTCGACTCGATCCCCGACCTGCGCCCAGCCGTAGCGCATCTCGCGGATCAGCCGGAGTCCACGGGCCAGCCGCCACGTCCAAAACCAGCCGATGATCCAGGCCCCGCCCAGCCCGATGAGGAGGGCCAGCCAGCCTTGATAGGGGCGGAGGAATTGCAGGATGATGAGGGCGGTCGTCAGAATTGGCAACAGCCAACTGCTCAATTGAATTTGAATGTTCGGGTCGCGCTTCATAAATTCACAGCTCGGATTTTCGGAATGAACGGATCGATCCGTAAATTCTGCGAATCCGTGCTTTATGCCTTGAACTCGCCCGTCGGTACGGGATGTTCCTTTAAAATTTCGGCGACGATGGACTCGGCGCTCACATTGTGCAGTCGGGCAGTGGGCGACAAAATGAGCCGGTGGGCCAGAGCAGAGACGGCCAGGGCTTTGACATCGTCCGGCAACACGTGATCACGACCAGCCATCCCCGCCAGCGCCTGACCCGCGCGGTGCAGAGTCAAACTGCCGCGCGGGCTGGCCCCCAGTTGCGCCGAAGGGTGGTTACGGGTTCGATTGACCAACTCGACGATGTAGCGTTTGACCGGCGTGGAGACGAAAACGTTGCGCACCGCCTCCTGCGCCGCGCGCAACGCTTCCGCCGAGGCGACTTGAGTCAACGATTGCAACGGGTGTCCCAGTTGTTGCCGGCTCAACACTTCCATTTCTTCTTCGACAGTCCCGTAGCCGAGTCGAAGGCGGAGCAGGAAGCGGTCGAGTTGCGACTCGGGCAGGGGGAAGGTGCCTTCGTGTTCGATTGGATTTTGCGTGGCCAGCACCATGAACGGTTGGGGCAGGGGGTGGCTGACGCCATCCACCGTCACCTGCCGTTCCTCCATCGCCTCCAGCAGGGCGGCCTGAGTCTTGGGCGTGGCGCGGTTGATTTCGTCGGCCAGCACGATCTGGGCCATGATTGGGCCGGGGCGAAATTCAAACTGGCGCGAGGCCTGATTGAAAATCGAAACGCCGGTCACATCGCTGGGCAGCATGTCGGGGATGAACTGGAGGCGGCTGAACGAACAGCCCAAAGAGCGGGCCAGACTGCGGGCCAGCATAGTCTTGCCCACGCCCGGCACGTCTTCAATAAGTAAATGGCCCTCGGCCAGCAGGGCAATGACGGCCACTTCCACCGCCGCCCGCTTGCCAACGATGACGCGCTCGACGTTGGCGACGAGGGTTTGAGCAAAGGGTTGGACTTGAGACATGAATGAATCATAGCACCATGCTATACTTTTTGTATTGACAGGATACTCGTCATCTTTAGCTACTGTCACCCTGAGCGTTCTTTGCGAAGAGCTTGCCCTGAGCTTGCCGAAGGGGTCTCGCGTTCGGCCAGCGAGATGCTTCGCGGGGAAAAGGATTGCGCAATGAGTGAAACACAAACAATGCTTCCGCCGCGTTTGGAGGAGATCGTCGAAGACTTCAAGCTGTGCGAAGGTAAAGAGAAACTGGAACTGTTATTTGAGTATTCGGGCCGGATGCCGCCTCTGCCCGACTGGCTGGCGAAGGATCGCGGCCAACTGGAGCAGGTGCACGAGTGCATGACGCCGGTCTTCGTCCACGCCGAGGCGAAGGAGGGCAAGATGGAATTTTTCTTCGACGTGCCGGAAGAGTCGCCCTCGGTGCGGGGCTATGCGGCGCTGTTGAGCGAGGGGGTTAAAGGCTCAACGCCCGAAGCCGTCCTCGCCATCCCCGGCGACTTCTATCATGAGATGGGTCTGCAGGAAGTGTTAAGCAACCAGCGGTTGAATGGGATCAGGGCGATCTTGCGGTATATCAAAATGTTGGCGAAGAGGGAGTTGAATGGCGAAAACAACTAACGTCAGGCGAACACCAGCCGTCAAAAATGAGACGCGGAAACAAATAGCGATTGATGAGCAGGGCGGGCGCACTATCCTGACGCCTGTGACTCGCGACTATGTTCGTAGCCTGCGGGGCAAATATAAGGGGTGGGGGTTGCTCAGAGCCTTGATGGCCGAAAAAGAGCAAAAAAGGGGGATGTGAGAGGCGATGATTGAAAGCCGCTAAGCCGTCAGTTCAGCGATTGCGTCTATGATCGCCGTTTCGACCTCGACAGGTCGCCTGACCATCCGATAAGTCCAGCGTCCCTCGCGTCCATCGGCATTAACCGCCATCACCCACCGTTCCGCCGCCGCGTGTTTCACCTCGGCCAATTCGTCGTACCCTTTCGTTTCCAAAATCAACGTCCCCACTTCTTTGCCGTGCCATCTGAGGCGAGCCAGAAAATCTGGCACATACTCGTGCATTTGCCCATTGTGGAGATAAGGAATGGCAAATCCCAAACCGGCGTTTTTAGCGAAGGCGATGACGTTCTCGTGTTTGTCGAGCATAAAAGCCGCCGACTGTTCCCATTTCTGCGTGTCGGCCACCACATAATTGAGATGTGATTTGTGAACTTCGCGCACATCGCGGCTGGTCCAAAAATCCACCTCACGCGTGGAGCCAGGGCCACGATTGGCTTCGTAACGCGGCAGTTCGGGCGCGTGATCGTCATCGGCGTTGCCATGAATGGCCTGGGTCAATCGCTCGATGACCCAACCATAGTATGGTGACAGAAAGATGTCTTTGAGGTTGGTACCCGGCACGCTTTCGATTTTGCTTTCCAGATAGCGACGTACGATTTCTCGTAGCTGCGGAAACAGCACGTGCGGCGGCACATCGCACTGACCAGCATGCAGAGCCTCGCGGGTAAGCGCTGTCGCCAGATCGAATTCTAATTCCTGCACACGCACTTTGCTGCGCCATTCCATGAGCGTAACATCTTGAACCCGGCCCGGGCCGGAGAGGGCGGGTCGCCCGCGATTGGTGGGCAGGCTGGCCTTCATCTCCACCTCGGTGGGAATGCGGGTGGGGTCCAGAACTAATGGCGGAATCGACTCCCAATTCACGCTCACTCGATTGCGAATGGCGGTGGTGTAGCCTTCAACTCTTGGGAAGACGATCTCGAATTCCTCTTTTTCCGGCAGGGCGTGTACGTGATGGCGTTTGACCGGCGGCGCAACTCCCTGCGGATTGGTTTTGAAGGGGATGATCTCGAAGGGCACGCCGTAAATCTTGGCGATCTCTTCCGAGAATTTTCCATCCGGGCCGAGGTCGTTGTAATTGGTGCGGCGGAGGCCGCGCCCGACGACTTGCTCGCACAGTAATTGTGACATGAACGGGCGCAGGCCGACGATGTGCGTCACCGTCGTGCAATCCCAGCCCTCGGTGAGGAAGCCCACACTGACGATGCAACGCACGTCGCGGCCCGGGGGCGGGTCAGTGAGGCGGCCTAATTTGTGGGCCAATTCGGTGAAGCCCACCGGATATTGCGGGCGGTTCTGTGAGTCCAGCGGCCAACTCGTTTTGCCCACCGTATCCAGCGTGAACCGCATCCAGCGCATCTCGTCGTCTTTACTGCCCTCGGTGTCGGTTTCGTGGACGACTTTGGTATCCACGCGAATGGTGTTGAGCGCCCCGTTGTTGTGGAAATATTTGAGTTTGGCGGGTGCAATGCCGGGCGGTTGCTTGCCTTCGGCAAGCCATTCATAGATGACTTTCGATAGTTTAGTCGTTTTGCAGACGAGGATGAAGACCGGCGGGGTGGGGTGCAGTTCCGGTTCTTTCTGCCATTCTTCAAATGTCTTTTCCCACAAGCCACCGAGTTGGGCAATCGGGGTCTGCGCCCACTTGAGTACAGCCTCGGGTTTGGGGTCGGCCCGGCTGCCGCCGCGTTCGGCGGGGGTGAGGCGGCCCGGCTCCATGACCCAGCGCCAGACGTTGAAGTAGGCCGGTATCTCCGCGCCGGTCGAGTCGCGCACGGCCAATTGCGGAATCTTCACCAGCCCGGACTCGATGGCCTCGACCAGGCCAAAATCGCTCACTACCCACGGAAAGGGGCGATTGGCTTCCTGCCCCACACGATTGAGATAGTAGGGCGTGGCTGAGAGGTCTACACAGAAGTTGATGCCGCGTAGGTTGTGAAGCTTGTCCAGCCCGTCAATCCACACGGTGGCCTCTTTGGCCTGCGCTTCGCCTTCTTCGGGTTCACCGAATAGCTCATCTTCGTATTCGTCCGGCTCGTCCTGCCGGATGCGGTAGGCATGGTGGGCCTCGTCGTTGAAGACGAGAATATTCTTTTTGCCGCCGATCTCGCGCCCCAATACTCGTTGAATAAGCTTGGTGTCGGATTCGAGATAATGCGTTTCTTCCACTTCGCGCTTGCGTCCATCCACCACGCGGATGACTTTGACAGTGACCGGCACACCACGCTTGACCACCCGCGCCGAATCGCCGCCCACCGTGCTGACCTCACGCGGCTCGAAGACGTGCCAGTTGGTGACGAGGACCCGGCCCTGCGCCATCTGGCTCATCAGGTGAGGCGGCACAAGGTCGCGCTTGCGATACAGGCTGGCGTCGCCCAGCAGCGGGTCGAGTTCCTGCAGGCGATTGCGGATGGTGATGTTGGGACAGACAATTAAGACCACATCGGAGAAACGGGCATCGCCGCGCGCCGCCAGTTTGTTAAGGATGCTCCACGCAGCCAGCATCCCCATCACTGTTGTTTTACCGGAGCCGGTTGCCATCTTGCAGCCATAGCGGGTGAAGGCGTTCTTTTCGCCTCGTCCGATGTCGTCGCGCGGCACGCTCACGCCCTGCAAAAAATCGGCGCGGGCTTCGGTGAGAAAGAGGATCGTCTCGGCGGCTTCAAGTTGGGCGAAGAACAACGGTTGGGCGCGGCCCTCGCGCTTCCACCAGTTGAGCAATTCGAGGGTGACGCGGCTGGCCCCCGGATAACCGGCGGTCTGCCATTCTATGAGTTTGACGCGAATGAAGGTGACGAGTTTGAGCTCAATGGCGATGCCAACATCATTTTCGCGTCCGCGCGGGTCACGGCTTGTTCCAAAACTGGGCGGGCGATAGTAATAGACCGGCAGGCGGCGACCCGGGCGCAATTCGGCGGTCTCGCCCTCGACGATGTGCCAGTGCTGTCCCGGCTCCTCGAATGGGCCGTTGATGATGGGGTCGGGGACTTCGTAACGACTCATAAGCCCAATGCCTGTGCGATGGCATCCAGTTTTTCAGTGACTTCAGGTGGCAATTCGTCTGGCTGTTGGACGGCAGCAATCTGGTAATACTCGCTTTTTTGCAGACGGCCCAGCCCCACGACCTGCAAGAAGCCCGGCAGAACTTTTTTGCTGATTGGCTCTTGCCGTAAAGTCGCAGTGAGTTCAGCCGGAAGCGGATCGCGTATGAACGGAGGAGCCATCTGGGTTTCGAGATATTCCATGCCGGCTTGAATGGCTTGAGCCGTCGCTTCGCCTGGCCCTAATGTCTGCTCTACAAAACGCCGAAGTGTAGCGGGGTGGATGAGATAACTTTCGATTTCGTATCTCTGCCAACGCCCCACTGACAACCTTTCGGCGGCTACTTCCCTTTCCGGCTCCTCACGGTTGTCGCCATCCAACAACACATAGCCTTTCAGCCCGGCGCGAATTGCCTGGAGAGCAAAGAAGTGGTTTTTAGCCTCGCGTGGCTTGCGTCCGCCCAATCCGTGCCAGAACGGGTTTTGAGCGAGAGCCAAATTTGCCGGATGGCCGAGTTGCCTCGCCCATTCGCGCAAGATGTCCAGATCGGTGTAATCTTCCACGTACAATACACCGGGCGATTGTTCGGCCAGCAACATATCCATGCTGGTCAGATGGCGCAAAGCCTCGCGCACTTGCTCACGCTCAACCCGATGCGCCAAGATATGCGGTTTGCGATAAAAAGACACAATGCGCGTTGCTTCGGTCGCGTCGAGCAGAATTTCGGAATGGGTGGCAATGATGATTTGCGAGTTCTGTTGCCGGGCCACGCGCCGCAATCGATCATAGATGCTGCGTTGCAAGACCACATGTTGATGAGCGTCAGGCTCGTCGAGCAACAAGACACTGGCCGGACGCGCATACATGAAAGCCAATAGAGTTAATACCTGATGAAAGCCGCTC
>Ga0247727_10009664_pt1 | contig 17336 bp, 18 predicted proteins | sample WisWelCaveWW1625_FD_202498 | JGI IMG/M metagenome (GOLD analysis project Ga0247727, IMG submission 202498) | Biofilm microbial communities from Wishing Well Cave, Virginia, United States - WW16-25 | ecosystem: Environmental > Aquatic > Deep subsurface > Groundwater > Cave microbial mat | place...
AACGTAAAGCTAAAACGTAAAACATTTCACCAATGGCTAAACCACACCGATTTTTCATTCTCTTCATACTGGGCTGGTTGGGATGTTCGCAACAGGCCGTCATCCTGATTTCATTGGATGGCTTTCGCTGGGATTATCCGGATAAATTTCCTGCGCCGAATTTGCAGCAGCTCGCGAAAAACGGTGTGCGCGCCAAAGCGATGATTCCGGCTTTTCCCACTAAAACGTTTCCGAATCATTACACGATCGTGACCGGCCTGTATCCAGCGCATCACGGCATTGTCGCCAACACGATGTACGATCCGGAATTTGACGCGAAGTTTAGTCTCAGCAACCGCGACGCGGTGAGCGATGGGCGCTGGTGGGAGGGTGAGCCGTTGTGGGTAACTGCCGAGAAACAAAATCAACGCAGCGGAATTCTTTTCTGGCCGGGCTCGGAGGCAAAAATTGCCGGCGTGCGTCCGACGCATTGGAAAGTTTATGACGATGATTTTCCCAACCCGGCGCGCGTTGATACCGTGCTGGCGTGGTTGGATTTGCCGGCCAAACGCCGCCCTACTTTCCTCACACTTTATTTTAGCGATGTCGATAACGCGGGCCATCATCACAGCCCGGATTCACCGGAGGTCAAAAATGCGATTCAAGATGTTGATCAACTTCTCGGCAGGTTGATGGACGGCCTCAAAGCGCGCGGCATCAAAAATCGCGTCAATCTCGTTATCGTTTCCGATCACGGCATGACGCCTGTCACTCCCGACCGCGTGATTTATCTTGACGATTATCTGGATTTGAATAAAGTTAATATCGTGGATTGGAATCCGGTGGTGGCCGTGCGGCCGCGTGAAATGAATGAAGACGAGATTTATCATAAGCTCGCGAACGCCCATCCTAATCTGCAGGTTTATCGCAAGCATGAAATACCGGCGCGTTTTCATTACCAAAATCATCGCCGCATCGCGCCGATTATCGGCATCGCGGACGATGGTTGGACGATTTCGCGGCATGGCATGAGGAACACCGCCGAACGGCTGCATACAACCGGCGAGCATGGTTACGACAATCAACTCGCGGTGATGCGTGCGATTTTTATTGCGCACGGCCCGGCGTTCAAATCCGGCCTGGTGGTCGAGCCATTTCAAAACATTCATCTTTATAGCCTCATCTGCGAGATCTTAAAACTGCAACCGGCGCGCAACGACGGCGATCTGGATTCGGTGCGGGTGATGCTGAAGTATAACGTAATGCGTAAAACGTAAAATTTTATGCTTCTCTCATTAAATTATGGCCGCGACAAGCTGGCGCTGGAGATTCCCGAAAAGAATATTCTTGCCTATCGCCAGCCCGCCGCCAATGCAACTTCCGGCAATCAAAAGATTTTGCTCGACGCGATCAACGGCTTCGGCATCCTGCGAATTTCACCCATTTTTGCGGGCCGGCAAGTCGGCGTAATTATTGATGGCTCGACCCGCTCGACACCGCATACGGAATTGCTCGCCGTGATGCTGCCGTTTTTGCGCAGCGCGCGCTTTGTGCAATTTCTGCTGGCAACGAGCAGCGAAGAGCCGAACCACGCGGCGAATCAACAACTCATCGATACGATGCAGGCAATGATTGCGGACTTTGAATTTCCCGACTATGAAATTCACGCCAATGATCGCGAGAAAGATGAGTTCGTTGAGATTGGCAGAACGGCGCGCGGCACGCCGGTGCAGGTGAATGAGCGTTCGGCGAAGTGTGATATCTTTCTCGTCATCTCCGACGTGCAAAATCACGAGTTCGCCGGTTACACCAATCCGCTGCAAAATTTTCTCCCCGGCATTTGCAGTTTGGAAACGCGGACGCGCAACGAGTCGCTGGCACGCGATGAACGCGCGACCTTCGGCAAGCATCCGTGGCATCCCGACCCTCAACGCCGCAATAATCCTTTCGCGGATGATTTATGGGAAGGCGTGCAAATGATTTTGCGCCGCCGTCCGGTTTTGGCGCTCACCGTTATTTCATCTCAAGGCCAGTTGCAATGGGCAAAAATCGGTGCTTTGATCGATGCCACGAGCGCCGGTATCCGGAAAGTCGACGAGCTGATGAGCTTCACTTTGCCGCCAACAGATTATTTGATCATTTCTCCCGGTGGCTATCCCGATGACGAAAGTTTGTGCACCGCGCAGCGCGCATTGGAACTGACGAAAAATGCGATCGCGCCAAAAGGTGCAGTACTTTTTCTCGCGCACTGCGAAAATGGTATTGGCTCGCAACATTTTTATGATGCACTGACGAAACCGCTTGCGGAAAATTTAGCGAGTAGTGAGAATGGCGACAAGCTCGACTCACACAAAGCTTACAAGTTTGTGCAGATGATTCGACAGTTGCAGGCGATTCACGTGCATTCGAGTTTGCGTGACGAAGCCATCGCGCGCATGCATTTGACGCCGTGCCGCGATCCGCAAGCGCTCGTGAACAGTTGGCTCGCGAAAAATCCGCAAGCGAAGATCAACGTTTTTGACGTGGCGAATAAGCTGGCGATTTATGCCGAGTGAAACGTGACGCGGACTTCCAGTCTGCAAGCTAAGCAGACAAGATGTCTGCGCTACAAAACCTTTGAACGCGTGCTAGTTTGGGGAGCGCTATAATTGCCAATTAGCGCACCGTCAATTGACAACTGAAATTGAGTGGGAAGCCATGAAAGTTTTTCAAAATTTCTTTTTACGTTTTGTGTTCGGCGCGAGCCTCGTCATGACGGTTCCGGCGCCGGCACAAGATATCAAGTTCCAGCGCCTCTCCATCGAAGACGGCCTGTCGCAAAGCACGGTCTACGCCATTCTGCAGGACAGCCGCGGCTTCATGTGGTTCGGCACCGAAGATGGATTGAACCAGTATGACGGCTACAGTTTCACCGTGCACAAACGCCATCCGACGGATTCGACTTCACTCTCCGCCAATCATGTCTATGCCATTTGCGAAGATCACCACGGTAATTTGTGGATCGGCACGACAGACGGATTGAATCGTTTCAACCGGGCCACGACAACGTTTACGCGCTTTTTGCACGATCCGAATGATCCGCACAGCCTCAGCGATAATAATGTCTGGGCCCTTTGCGCCTCACGTCAAAAGGGAAAGGAAACGTTATGGGTTGGCACGCACGGCGGCGGTTTGTGCCGCCTGCGTTTGGCAGATCACGCCGGGGCGGCGTCAAAAACCGCGGCAACACCATTCACCCGTTTCAAAAACGATCCGCAAAATTCGCAGAGCCTGAGCCATAACACGATCATTGCTTTGTATGAGGATCGCTCCGGCGCGCTATGGATTGGCACGCTGGGCGGCGGCTTGAATCGCTTCGATCCCGCGACCGAGACGTTTACAAGTTACCGGCATGATCCAACTGATCCGCAGAGCTTGAGCTCGGATAATGTCGTGGCGATTCATGAAGACGAGGCGGGGACGTTGTGGATCGGCACTTACGGCGGCGGCCTTTGCCGCATGGATTGGGATGAGTCGCACGCGCCCAGATTTGTCCGCTATCAAAACGACCCTCGCGATCCCGTCAGCCTGCCGAATAACACCGTTCATACCATCCTGACCACGCGCCAGAACGACGCGGCCACGTTGTGGATCGGCACTTTCGGCGGTGGCCTGTGCCGGCTCAATCGTGATGATCGCGTCTCGGGAAAATTTGCCATCTATAAACATGACGCGAACGATCCGGCCGCGCTCAACCATGATCGCGTTTCCGCGTTGGCGGAAGATCGCGCCGGAAATCTGTGGATCGGGACGTGGACGGGGTTGAATAAAGTGTCGCCGCAGCCCAGAAAATTTGCGCACATTCAACACGATCCAACGAACCCCAACAGCCTTTCGCAAAAATTCGTGAATGCCGTTTGGGAGGATCGCGCCGGCAATCTTTGGGTTGGCACCGAGAATGGGGTGGATTGCTTTGCGGCAAAAACGCCAAGCGTCGAGCATTTCAGGCATGAGCCGAAAAACCAGAACAGCTTGAGCCATTATTACATTAAAGCCCTCGGTGAAGACAACGCCGGCGCGATCTGGATCGGCACTTTCGGCGGCGGCATTTCGCGCCGTTTTCCGGATGGGCGATTCAAACATTACCGCCATCACCCGGCGCAAGCTGCAAGTTTGAACAGCAATTTCGTCACGGCTTTTTACAACGATAGCGCCGGCAAAATGTGGATCGGAACGAACACGGTCTGGCGCGATTCGAGTTTGAAAACGAAGCTTTTGTCCGCTATCAAAACGATTTGCGCCAGCCAAACAGTTTGAGCGATAATAACGTCGCTTGTTTCGGCGAAGACCGGAAGGGCAATCTTTGGATCGGGACTTACCTGGGCGGCGTCAATCGGTTTGATCCGCGGACCGGCCAATTCACCCGTTTGCAACATGATCCGCAAAATGCCAACAGCTTGAGCCATAACAGCGTGACCTCGATTTACGCCGATCGCGACGGCCTGCTCTGGTTCGGAACGGCCCAAGGTTTGAACAAATTCGATCCGCGCACCGAAGCTTTCACGCGCTATGACGAGAAAGACGGTTTGCCCAACGCCTTTATCTACAGCATTCTTGGCGATGACGAGGGCAATCTTTGGCTGAGCAGCAACAACGGCCTCTCGAAATGCAATGACCGGCTGCCGGCGGGCCGGAAATTCAAAAATTATGACGTCACCGACGGGCTGCAAAGCAACGAATTTAACGTCGGCGCTTATCATCGCGGCCGGAGCGGCGCGTTTTATTTTGGCGGCATCAACGGCCTGAATCGGTTTTTCCCCGGCGAGGTCAGGGAAAATCCGCATGCGCCGCCGATCGTGCTCACCGCTTTTAAAAAATTCAACGAAACCGCGGCGCTCGACTCGGCGCTTGCCGAGATCAAAACGCTACGACTCTCTTATCGGGAAAACTTTTTTTCGTTTGATTTTGCCGCGCTGGATTACACGCAGCCGGAAAAAAATCAGTACGCTTATATGATGGCAGGCTTCGATCCGGACTGGATTCACGCCGGCACCAGGCGTTACGCCGGATATACCAATCTTGATCCTGGCGCGTATGTGTTCAAAGTGAAAGGAGCGAACAATGACGGGGTGTGGAATGAAACCGGCGCTGCCGTGAAAATCATCATCACGCCGCCGTTTTGGAAAACATGGTGGTTTCGTGTTTTGGCGGCAGCGGCGATTATCGGCCTGCTCGGCTTGATTTATCGCTATCGCGTTGGCCGGCTTTTGGAAATGGAGCGGCTGCGCGTGCGCATTGCCAGCGATTTGCACGACGACATCGGCGCGACGCTGACGAAAATTTCTTTGCATTCGGAGCTGATCGAGGAGAGCAACGAGCCGGGCGAAATTCGCGAGTCGCTGCGCAAAATTGGCGCGATGAGCCGCGAGCTGGTGACGACGATGAGCGACATCGTCTGGTCGATCGACGCGCGCAACGACACGCTCGGTAATCTGATTGATCGCATGCGTGATTTCGCCACGAGTGTTTTATCGGTGCGCGCCACGCAAATTGATTTCAACTGCGCCGGTCTGGACATGCAGAAGAAATTGCCGGTGGATTTTCGCCAAAATATTTATCTCATTTTCAAAGAGGCCATCAACAACATTGCCAAACATGCCGAAGCCGCGCGCGTTGACGTGCAGATCAAAAATGCCAACGGTCATTTCAACATGTCGATTCGTGACGACGGCAAAGGCTGGCGCGAGCATGAATATGCGAAGCTGACCGGCCACGGCCTGCGCAACATGAAAATGCGCGCGGCGCGCATCGGCGGCGATTTGAATATTTCGCAAAACGGAGGGTGCACGGTGAGTTTGACGATGGCGGCAGTGCGGTAAAAGAACTCAATAAAAATTTGGCGGTGATATGTTACGACATATTCACCTTAAACTTGCTCGGCCAGCATAACATTTTCCAAGATCAACGGCGGCAACTGCCCTTTGCCTAAGACTTCTTTGGCGTCAAGAATCTCGATGCCAACCAACTGTTCGCCAGGGCCGATGTTCAAAGCGACCTCTTCGTTTAGCCGGACAGTGCGGCATTCATAGGCGCCTTCAAGCAAGCGAATATATAATGCGTCAACTTCATGATCATAACTGATTTTCATTGGTTTCATCTGTCAAAAATAGAATATGTAAACAGTTATGGCCACGATTTCGGTCAGTTCTTTGAAATATGATAAGAATGGCGCTCACGGAGCAAAGCAATTTTGTCGGCGGGCTGGTCAACGATTACGGCAAAGTGCTTCATAACAAAACCTCGCCGTAAATCACCGGTCGTTCAATGCCATCATCACAGAGCAACCATTCACCATTTATCAGCATAGATGCGAGCCGCCTTTTGTTTGGGAATATAGCGCGTGAACCACCCGTCATCTTCAGGATGCGCCGCGACGGCCATTGCAATGGCCTCTTTAGCGGAGTCGGCGACAAACAATTCCTCGCCGGCCACACAGATGCATTTGCCGCGATGTTGGGAGTAGATGGTCGGAACATGAGCCTGTAACCACAAGGCATTACGATTAAATCGTTCCTGTTGCTTCCGTGCTTTGGCAAGCACATTGGCGTCGGTAACTTGTTCCATTAAAACAGCTCCGTTTTGATTTTGCATTTTCAACCTCGCAAAAATTCTGGGCATTGTTTTAACTACAAAATAAGAATACAGACGCTGATTTGCAAGCGATTGTTAAAAATATTGCCGCGCCGGAAAGGTGGAAGATTGGCCGGCTCTCATGTTTGATTGGAGAGGCACCTTAATTTTTTTGCATCATCGGCGCGATTTGCATCAATCAAAAATAAGCGATATCATGCCATCCAACGATCACATCGAGGAATTAGCCACGGTTGAAATCGAGCACGCGCATTGGCTCGCCATCCAGACCAATATTCCCGGCGTTGAGGCGCATATCGAGCCTGATGCGACGTGGCTCGTGCATTCCGGCGCAGTCTGGGGAAATTGCGCGATTCAACTGCGTTTTACGCCGGAGACGGTGGCGTCGCGATTAAAAACCATCATCGCGCGTTATCGCGGGACGCGACGCGGCGCCGGTTTCTGGGTCAGTCCATTCGCCACGCCGCTTGATCTTCCCGCCCGCCTGCGGCAGCACGGATTTCGCTGTCGCAAATATTTTCCGGCGATGTATTGCGAACTCGTCAATTTGCCAAAAGAAGATTTGTGCGTCCAGGGAATCACGATTGAGGTTGTCGACGATCACCATGTCTTCACGAAACATGCGCATCCGTATTTCGGGCCGATGACAACGCCGCTTCGCCGTTTCGAATTAAAACGATTGGCGGCGTTGAGCGCGTTGCGTCCGAAGCAGGTTTGGGATTTTGTGGCCATACGCGAGAGCATTCCGGTCGGCGCATGCACGCTTTTTATTGATGACGGCATTGCCGGATTTCACGATGTCGGTGTGCTCAAAGCCTATCGGCGGCATGGTATCGGCAGCGCGTTGATGAAACATGCTTGTCAATTTAGCCGTGCGCAAGGTTGTATCGGCGCGGTTCTCATTTCATCCGGCGAGGGTTACGGCATGTACCAGCGCATCGGGTTTCGCGAGGTCGGGCGAATTGGTTACTGGTATCGGCAGTTTCGCGGCTAGGAGTGCGAAGCTTTAGCTTCGCATCAACTCCAGAAATGTCACCCACTCAAATAAATTTAATGAAGGCATGCCATGTTAAAACTTTATTCCGAACTCGCCGCGTGGTGGCCGCTGTTTTCGGCGCCGGCAGAATATAAAGAAGAAGCGGATTGTTTTCAGCCGCTTCTATTTGAAGCGTGTGAGACACCGCCGCGCACGCTGCTGGAACTGGGCAGCGGCGGCGGCAATAATGCTTCGCATCTCAAAGCGCATTTTCAAATGACGCTGGTCGATCTTTCGCCGGGCATGTTGGCAGTGAGCCGAGCGTTGAATCCGGAATGCGAGCACTGCGAAGGCGATATGCGAACGATCCGGCTCGGCCGGCTTTTCGATGCCGTGTTCATTCACGATGCGATCATGTACATGACTTCCAAACCGGATTTGCGCCGCGCGATGGAAACAGCTTTTGTGCATTGTCGCCCCGGCGGCGTCGCGCTCTTTGCGCCCGATCACGTTCGCGAAACGTTCACACCAAGCACGGATCATGGTGGCCACGACGACGGCCCTCGCGGCCTGCGTTATCTCGAATGGACGCACGATCCCGATCCCACCGACACGACCTATGTCGTCGATTACGCCTATCTCTTGCGCGAGACGAATGGCTCAGCGCGAGTCGAGCATGATCGCCATATCGAAGGTTTGTTCGGTCGCGACGAGTGGTTACAACTGCTGCGCGAAGTGGGCTTTCAACCGAAAATTGTGGCCGATCCGTGGCGGCAGGATGTGTTTGTGGCGATGAAGCCGAGTATTCAGTGATCAGTAACCAGTGATCAGTGTCACTGGTCACTGATTACTGGTCACTGATTACTGAAATCCCCCATCTTTATGGAGTTGCGATCATAGACAACAGAAGCGTATCTTTCTTTATGATTAGCCTAGCCATCATCGAAGACGACGAAGATATTCGTACGGGTATCCAAAAATATCTCAACAAGCAACCCGGCTTTTCCTGCCGGGGCGCAGAAGAGTCGGTGGAAGATTATTTGTCGCAACAAACCGACGATAATTTTCCGGACGTGATCTTGATGGACATCGGCTTGCCGGGTATGTCCGGTATTGACGGGATCAAGCTGATCAAACAGCAGCATCCCGAGATCAACATCATCATGCTGACGATTTACCACGACTCGCACAAAATTTTTGAAGCGCTGCGCGCCGGGGCCTCGGGATATTTGGTGAAGAACACTCCGCTTGCCGAGATTAAAGAAGCCATTGAACAATTACAAGCCGGCGGGGCGCCGATGTCGCCGCAAATCGCCCGCAAAGTGATCGAGCATTTCAATCCCCCCAACAAACCCGCGCCCGAATCGCCGCTCACCGCGAAAGAAAAAGAAATCGTCGTCGGTCTCGTTGACGGCTTGAGCTACAAGTTGATCGCCGACCGCATGAATATTTCCGTGGAGACGGTGCGCTTTCACATCAAGAATATCTACCAAAAACTTCACGTTCACTCCAAAGCCGAGGTGATCACAAAGTCACTGCGCGGAGAGATCTGAGGCAAACCGTTAAGAATCAAGAAAAATATTTTCCTTTTAAAAAGGAAAGATTGTTGCTATATTTTCCTTTTAAAAAGGAAAAGCCATTATGAAAGAAATTCTCAAGAAATTGCCACGAGCTTGCGAGGACGGAATCTCGTTTATCATCTCTTCCCGCTTTCATTTGAAGAGTACTGCCGATTCCAAAATCTGGACGTGAGGGATGTTCATTCAACTCATGCACGGGCCGTTTTAAAAGCGCAATGTGAGAAATACATTCGTATGGGTGGCTATCCTGAGACGGTCAAAATGGACACCGAGCTCGCGCAAAAGACGCTGCACTTCTATCATCACCTTTGACGAGGAAGACGAGATCGCGATGGACGGCAAAAAGATTCTGGTTCGCCCCGCCTGGAAATGGATGTTGAATCGGCATTAATTACAACAAGATTGAAAATGCTATGAACCAAAAAGACTTTCAAACACTCTACAATTACAACTGCTGGGCGAATGCGCGAGTGCACGACACCGTTGCAAAATTGACCGAAGAGCAATACACGCGTGACCTGTCGAACAGCTTTGGCTCGGTGCGCGATACGCTCACCCATATTCTCGCGGCAGAATGGATTTGGCTGAGACGCTGGCAGGGCGAGTCGCCGAAAGCTTTGCTCGATCCGGCGGACTTCCCCGACCTCGCAACACTGCGGGCAAAATGGATGGAAGTGGAACGCGAGCAAATGGCGTTCGTCAATAGCTTGACGGACGAGCGGCTCGGCACGCCGGTTTCTTATATCAACACCAAGGGCAAAACGTGGACGTATTCACTTTGGCAAATGCTGCAGCATGTGGTGAATCATTCCACGTACCATCGCGGGCAAGTAACGACGATGTTGCGGCAACTCGGCGCAGAGCCGGCGGCCACCGATTTTCTTTTATTCTTTGATGAGGAAAAATCATGAATGAACAACAATTCTTTCGGTTGATTTTCAGCGCCGTCTTTCTCTTCACTTTTTCAATCTCAATATATTTTCGCCGCCAGGCGCGGCAGGCCGGTGAAGTTATCCGCCGCGCCGAAGAAGGCCGGCACATCCTGGTGTTGCGCGTTCTCTTCGCGGCGCCACTGTATTTGTCAATTTGGGCTTACATGATCAACCCCGGCTGGATGAGCTGGTCGACATTGCGCGTGCCAGGTTGGATGCGCTGGCTGGCCGCATTGGTGGGCGTGGGAATGTTGCCGATGGTTTACTGGCAGATGCGTTCAATCGGCCGCAATATCTCAGAGACTTTTCTGACCAAAGAACACCATGCGCTGGTGACGCACGGCCCGTATCGATGGATACGCCATCCTCTGTACGCGGTATCGACAATCATTCTTGTGGCGCTGAGTCTCGTCGCCGCGAATGGGTTTATGTTGGCGATGGCAGTGCTGAGCATTTTTATCGTCACGTTCTTTGTGATCCCCCGAGAAGAAAAGCAGCTTATCTTGAAATTTGGCGAGGCGTATCGCGAGTATCAGCGGCGCACCGGCAGACTGGTGCCGCGTCTGCGTTAAAATTGGAACGAATTTATGCAAATTTCCGACATCGCGTTTGGCCTCACCGACTGGAGCCGGGTTGAACGCGCCGAACATCCCGGTACAACCGGAACAGCTTACTGGCGCACGCGCCAATTCGGTGAAATTCGCGTGCGCATGGTGGAATATTCGTCCGGCTATCTTGCCGATCATTGGTGCAGCAAAGGCCACATTCTCTTGTGCCTGGAAGGCGAGCTTGAAACCGAACTTGTCGATGGCCGCAAGTTTATGCTCACACCCGGCGTCGGCTATCAAGTCGCGGACGATAGCGAGCCACATCGTTCTTCCACGCAGAACGGGGCCAAACTGTTTATTGTTGATTGATCGTGCAATTGCCCTTGGTGGCGGCGTTGTTTTTACAAACACATTCGTTCATTATATCACGCCTTTCGTTGTGCTCGATTGGGCACGGCAATAGTTGATAAAAAAATGCCGAGTTTCATGATCAAAGGTTTATACGAAGCGCATTAGCAGGTCAGTGATTTGAAACGCGCGATTCAGTTTTATCAAAATAAGCGTGCTATCTACTTCCATGGAATTTCCATTTCTGTGGGCGAAAATTTTCAGAATTCTTTTCTAACTTTTTTATCGCCAACGGATAGATGAACCCAACGGATTTAGCTTATCCGTTGGGTTCGTCTATCCGTTGGGGAATTTTTTTAAAACTGTTTAATTGCGGCTTTGTCCGCCTTGTGCTTATATTGAATGATTCTCACTACACAACCATATCCTTTTTCTGATCTGGCCCTGTCGCAACGTCTCGAAAGAGCCGAGGCGAAGGGCAATGCGAGATTCGTTGAAGCGCGCGCCAAACTTTTTCTGAAGAGCGGCGCGCAGTGGATCGAAGTTGCAGGCGCATACGCTATGTTCGACACGCCGTCATCGCCGCTCACACAAACCTTCGGGCTGGGCGTGTTTGAGAAGGTGACGCACGCCGATCTCGAAAGGCTTGAAAATTTTTTTCAAGAACGCGGCGCGCCGATATTTCATGAAGTCAGTCCGCTGGCTGATCCCTCGCTGCCGGCGCTGTTGAATGAGCGCGGCTATCAACCGATTGAGTTCACCAGCGTCATGTATCGCCTCATTAGCGAGGATATTTCTCTCGCCGCGTCACGTCATGAAAAAATTCACGTGCGGTTGATGCGCGAAGATGAATATGAGCTTTGCGCCAAAATATCAGTGCAAGGTTGGAGTGAGCATCCAGAGCTTGCCGATTTTTTGTTGGAGATCGGCCAAATCAGCGCGCAGCGCGACAACGCGATTTCATTCTTTGCGGAAATTGACGGGCAACCCATCGCGACGGGTGTGCTGTGTCTTGGCGGTGGTGTCGCATTATTGGGCGGTGCAAGCACCATCCCTGCCGCGCGCAAGCAAGGTGCGCAATTGGCGCTGCTCGAAAGCCGCTTGCGTTACGGCGCCGAACAGGGCTGCGATCTCGCCATGATGTGCGCATTGCCCGGCAGCGCTTCGCAGCGCAACGCCGAGCGCCACGGCTTCCGCATTGCGTACACGCGCATCAAATGGCGATTAAAGCAGCGCGCTGCATAACTCGGGCAAAGATATTTTGCGGAAGAATTTTATAAATTTTCATGAAGCAGCAAATCCCACCCCCACATCTTTATGGGGTTGACGATGGCAAAACCAAATGCTATTTTTGTTGAATGAACTTCATAAGAAAAAATCTTTTTCTCCAGCTTTTCTTTTTATTTTTTTTAACGGCCTCGCCGTTGCATCCGCAGTCCCGGGAAGCCAGTTTCCGGCGATATACGGCAGACAACGGCCTGGAAAGCAGCCATATCACTTGCCTCTTGCAGGATCACCGCGGGTTTTTGTGGGCCGGCACCGGCAACGGTCTGTATCGTTTTGATGGATACAGGTTTAAAGCATTCAAGCGCGATCCGGCTGATCCGGCTTCCATCTCCGACAATTCCATCAAGGCGCTTTATGAAGATCGCCTTCACAAACTTTGGATCGGCACGACCAACGGCTTGAATGCTTTCGATCCGCATACCGAGAAATTTTCGTATTATCGCAACACGCAGGAAGACGCGGATAGCACGGGGCGAAATTTTATCGCCTCGCTATCAGGAGACGAGCGCGGCGCGATCTGGGTTGGAACGCACGGCGGCGGCGTTTATCAATTCAATCGAACAACGCAAAAAATTCACGCGGGTTGACTTGAATCTCCCCAATCCCTACAAAACCGGGTGGCTGGAAGTCTCCGCGATTTTGGAAGACGCCGCTTCGCCGAATAAAATTTGGCTCGGCACTTTTAAACAGGGCTTATTAAAGCTCGATCCAACTTCCGGAAATTTTAGCCAATACACGCACGATCCTTCCGACCCGCAGAGTTTAGGCTCCAACAATATCATCTCGCTTTATCGAGATCGCCGAGAAACGATTTGGGTGGGGACACATCAGGGCGGCCTGGCGCGCGGCGCGGCGATCATTTAACTGCCGTTCAATTTTTGAAACACGACCAGGAATATTTCAAAACCATCGGCGCGATCATTGAAGATCGGGATGGCATTTTATGGCTCGGCACTGCCGGCGCGGGTTTGATCGCGTACGATCCGGAGACGGGGCGCTTCAAAATTTTCAAAAGCGATCCGACGCATCCGCGCACGTTGAGCGACGATTGGATTATGGCGCAATACATGGATCGCGCCGGAAATTTATGGATCGGCACGCGCAGCGGCTTGAATAAGCTGCAAATTCCCCAAAAGAAAATCACCCACATTAAAAAAAATCCCGCTGATCCCCAAAGCTTGATTGACAACAATGTGAACGCGATTTACGAAGATCGCCAACGCCGGCTTTGGGTGGGAACCGCCGGGGGCTTGAGCGTTTTTGATGCGCAGTCGAAGCTGATTGCCAATTACAAAAATGATCCCAAGGACACGATGAGCTTAAGCTTGAACTTCGTGCAAATCGTTGGCGAAGACAAACACGGCGATATTTGGATCGGCACGTTTGGCGGCGGGTTGAACAAGCTTGTCCCTTCGGCAAGCTCAGGGCAGAACCTGAGCGAAGCCGCAGGATTCAATTCTGCGAACCAAACTTTTACGCGCTTTCGCGAAGTTGTTCGGGATACGACCAGCCTCACACAGAATTTCGTCACCACGATTTACGAGGACCGCGCCGGCGATTTATGGATTGGCACACTCGGCGGCTTGAATAAACTCATCCCGAGCCCAGCCGAAGGATTTGATCATAGCCGGCAGAGGTTCACACGCTACAAATCCAACTCGAAAAATCCGCGCGCACTAAATCACAACGGCGTCACCTGCATGCTCGAAGATCGCTCGCACCGGCTGTGGATTGGGACCTACGGCGGCGGCTTGAATTGTCTCGATCGCGCCACCAGCGAGTTCATGCATTACACCAGTGATCGCGCGAATCCCAATAGTTTGAGCGATAATATCGTTTATTGTTTATCTGAAGATGCGAACGGCGCATTGTGGATCGGCACGAACGGTGGACTCAATAAACTTGCCCTGAGCGAAGTCGAAGGATTCAAACCTGACACACGCCAGTTCACCCATTATCTGGAAAAAAACGGCTTGCCCAACAATGCTGTTCTCGGCATTCTCAGTGACGCTGAAGGCAATTTGTGGATCAGCACCAACAACGGACTTTGCAAATTTGACGACCGCCTGCCCGCCGGCCAGAAGTTTGTGAACTTCGACGCGCGCAAAGACGGATTGCAGGCCAATGAATTTAATCAAAGCGCTTTTCATCAGAATCAAAACGGCGAGCTTTTTTTCGGCGGGCCGAACGGCTTCAATCGTTTTTATCCTGAGGATTTAAAACCCAAAAGCCCGGCGCCGGCCATCGTCATCACGGCGTTCAACAAATTCAATAAGCCGGTCGCGCTCGATACGGCCATTGCCGAGACCGCGGGGATCGAGCTTTCCTACCGCGATTCTTTTTTCTCTCTCGACTTCGCAGCGTTGGATTTCACGCTTCCCGAAAAAAACGAATACGCCTACAAACTCGAAGGCTTCAACGACGATTGGATTTATTGCGGCAATCAGCACGCGGCGACGTTTACTAATTTGAATCCGGGTTCTTACATTTTTAAAGTTAAAGGCGCCAACAGCGACGGGGTGTGGAATGAAATCCCGCCTCGCGGGACGCTGCGCGTTACCATCACGCCGCTGTATTGGCAAACGTGGTGGTTTCGCCTCACGGTGGGCGGCGGTATTTTGTTGCTGGCTTATGTATTTTTCCGCCTGCGTCTCGCCAAAGCCGTTGCGCTCGAACGCCTGCGCGTGCGCATTGCCAGCGATCTGCACGACGACATCGGCGCGACGTTGACGAAAATCTCTTTGCACTCCGACCTGATTCAGGACGGCGCCTGCTCGCCGGAGGTGCTCGCGTCGCTGCGCAAAATCGGTGCGATGAGCCGCGAGCTGGTGACGACGATGAACGATATCGTCTGGTCGATTGACGCGCGCAACGACACCGCCGGCAATCTCATCGACCACATGCGTGATTTTGCCAACAGCGTTTGTTCGCCGCGCCAAATCGAAGTGCAATTTGAGGAGAGCGGTTTTGATCCGAACAAAAGCTTGCCCGCCGATGTTCGGCAAAATCTTTATTTGATTTTCAAAGAAGCGGTGCACAATGCCGCCAAATATGCGGAGGCCTCGCAGTTTTTTATCAAGCTGCAAAATTTGAATGGTGTGTTCAAAATGCGCATCGCCGACGACGGCAAAGGCTTCGCCGCCGCGCCGCGGCAATCCGGCCACGGCCTGCGCAACATGCAAATGCGCGCCGCCCGCCTCAGCGCGAAATTGGATGTGAAAACAGAAGACGGTGTGACGGTGGTGTTGGAAGGGAAAGCGATTTAAGGGCCAGTGATCAGTAATCAGTAATCAGTCGTCAGTAATCTGACAATGATCACTGCATACTGAACACTGAACACTGATCACTGGTTACTGGTTACTGAAAACTGATAACTGAATTGCGACCATGCTCAACCTCGCCATCATCGAAGACGATCTTGATTTCCGCGACGGGCTGCAACATTATTTGCGGGCGCAGCCCAATTTTTCCTGCGATTGGGTTGCCGGGTCGATGGAAGAATTTTTTGAACAACTCCAAACGGCCGCGCCGCCGGAGGTTATTCTCATGGATACCGGCCTGCCCGGGATGTCCGGCATGAGCGGCATGCCGCTGCTCAAAAAAAATATCCCGGCCTGAATATCATCCTGTTGATGGTTTATCACGACGCGCACAAAGTTTTCGACGCGCTGCGCGCCGGCGCTTCCGGCTATTTATTGAAGAATGCGCCGCTGGCGGAAATCAAAGAAACCATCGAGCTGGCCAATGCCGGCGGCGCCTCCATGTCACCGCCCATTGCCCGAAAAGTAATGGAGTATTTTGCTAAAACCAAGCCGCCCTCGTCTCTCATGGCGCATGAAAAAGAAATCGTGACCGGCGTGGTGGAAGGATTGAGTTACAAAATGATCGCCGCACGCCTGAACATTGCTCCGGAAACGGTGCGGCAATAAATCAAAAATATTTATACGAAGCTGCAATCTTCACGATAAGCGCTCCAGCGTCTCGAAATCCCACCAGAAAATTTTCAACTCCCGCAGCTTTTCAAGCGCCTCGGGTTGAAAGCCGTTGTAGCTGTAGTACAATCCCTGCAACGGCGCGGCGCCGAGGTGTTGCTGCAACGCTTGCAGGTTTTCGGCAAACGTTTTCACTTCCGCGAGTCCCACCGTTTTCGTCTCACGATTTTTTACCTCCACGGCCAAATACAGCTCGTGCTGTTCATACGGCTCGCAGAGAATATCGAAATGAATTTTCTCCAGCTTGCGCGTCTCGAGTTTTTCGAACCGCGGCAGGCGCACTTTTTCCGCGTTGTTGCCCAATTCGCCCGGCGCAAAATAGCGCCGGCGTTGTGAGTAATGATTGAGCACCGATTTGATCCAGAGCTCGCCGATCTCGCCCTTTCGCTGATTCAGCGTGCCGCGCAGCACATTGACGTCGTGCGTTTTGGCGGCCAGGTCCGCTTTGAGCCGGCGGTTCTCCTCCTCAAAACTGCGAATAAGGTCCTGCCGAACGGCTTCCAGATCGACCTCTTCGATCTCTTTTTCGTATTTAATGCGAAACACTTTCTCAAAGGTCGGATCACCCAGGCCCTGATAATCAACCGCGGTCCGGCCGCGTGCAATGAGATCAGCCGCGACCAGCGCCTGTAATTTGCGCTCCAACTCGTGATCGCTCATTTCCACCAGGCCGCAGTGTTCCTGAATTTCTTTGCGGCTCCACTCGCGCTCGTTGTGCTTCGCGAGAAAGAGCACGATCTTCTTGGCATTGCGTTCGTTGATGTCGTGAAACGCCAGATCAATATACTCTTCCCAGCCGGCGTAGATGCGGCCATCGGTGGGATGGCCGACCTCGAACAAGTAGGTCTCGTAAAGCCCCGCGAGGGTGGTTAAATCCTTTTGCTCATAACGCGAATCGAACAGCTCGCGCAGATGCGCGGGATGGCCGTCGAGCAGGCGATGCGCCAGCAACAGGCATTCATCGGTGGCCGGCACATTGTAAAGACTGGAGAGTTTGTATCCCAGCTCCAAAAAATCCGGCGCGGCGAATTTTTTCAAATGATAAAACGCGAACCGCCGCGGCA
>Ga0247727_10009665_pt1 | contig 17336 bp, 15 predicted proteins | sample WisWelCaveWW1625_FD_202498 | JGI IMG/M metagenome (GOLD analysis project Ga0247727, IMG submission 202498) | Biofilm microbial communities from Wishing Well Cave, Virginia, United States - WW16-25 | ecosystem: Environmental > Aquatic > Deep subsurface > Groundwater > Cave microbial mat | place...
CCCCGGTCTCTGTCGACGCGCCTGTCGCCGTGCCGGCGAGCACCGAGACGAGCACCGCCACGAGCACGCCGAGCAAGACTACGACCTTACGCATGAGCACTCCCCTTGTTGGAGATGAAGCAACAGATCGGGCGACGATATCGCGCTCCGCCGCTGGTGTGAAGTGATGGTGACAGTTCTGACGTTTGTTCGTGGATCAGGTTAGACCGACCTCGCCCGCGACGCGCTCCGCCTCGTCGAGGTCGGCCGCGAGCGCGTCGATGCCCGACGCCCAGATCGCGGGGTCGGCCAGATCGAGCCCGACGATCTGCGCCAGGTCCTCGGGCGAGCGCGAGCCTCCGGCACGCAGCAGATCGAGATACGGCTCGACCATTGCGCCGCCCTCCTGCTCGTAGCGGCGGTAGATGGCGAGCGAGAACAGGTACCCGTACGCGTACGCGTACACGTATCCCGGTGCACCCGTGAAGTGCGGGATGTAGCTCCACCATGGCGCGTAGTCGTCGATCGCGACGGAGTCGCCGAAGAGGGCGTTCTGCTGCTCGAGCCACAGCTCGCCGATCCGGTCGGGTGCCAGCTCCCCCACCTCGCGACGCTCGGTATGCACTGCGTGCTCGAAGCGGTTCATCGTGATCTGCCGGAAGACGGTGGCGATGCCGTCCTCGATCCGCCCGGCGAGGAGGTCGAGCCGGCGCCGCGCGTCGTCCTCCGCTGCGAGCAGTCGCTTGAAGGTCAGCGCCTCCCCGAACACCGACGCCGTCTCGGCGGTCGTGAGCGGGGTGGACGCGTTGTAGAGGCCGAGCGGCTGGGAGAGGACGCCGTGCAGCCCGTGACCGAGCTCGTGCGCGAGCGTGAGGATGGAGCGGCGGTCACCCGTGTAGTTCATGAGCACGTACGGGTGCACGCCGGGGATCGTGGTGGCGCAAAAGGCGCCGGTGCGCTTGTCATCGCGCACGGGCGCGTCGATCCAGCCCTCGGCGAAGAACCGTTCGACGGCGTCGCCTGCTTCGACGGAAAAGTCGGCGTAGGCGCCGACGACGAGCTCACGCGCGGCGGTCCAGTCCGTCTTGCTCCCGTCGTGGGCGACGGGTGCGAAGCGGTCGTAGTGTGCGAGTTGCCCCAGCCCGAGGAGCCGCGCTTTCAGGCGGTAGTAGCGCTGCGGCACGTCGTACCGCGACACGGCGGCGTCGATCAGCGCTTGCACCGCCTCGTCGGTCGTCTCGTTGGAGAGGTTGCGGGACGAGACCCAGGTCGGGTACCCGCGCAGGCGGTCGTCGATCGCCTTGTCCTGAAGGATCGCGTTGAACGCGAAGGTGCGGGTGCGCAGCCCCGGCTCGAGCGCGGCGGTGACGGCCTCGGCCGCACCGCGACGTACGTCGCGGTCGGAGTCGTAAAGCTTTGCCATGGCCGTCTCGAGCGAGATCTCGTCGCCGTCGAGGGAGACCCTGAGCGCCCCGATCAGCTCCTCGTACAGGCGCGACCACGAGGAGACGCCTGAGACGCTCTTCTCGGTGACGATGCGCTCCTCGGGCTCCGAGAGCAGGTAGGGCCGGTACTTGCGGACAGAGCGCAGCCAGTGGGCCCACCGCTCGAGCTCGGGGGCGGCGAGCAGCGCCTCGGCGCGGTCGTCGTCGAGCTCGGCCAGCTCGAGGGTGAAGAACAGGAGATCGGCACCGAGCGCCGCCTCCTTCTCGGTCAGCTTCGCGACGAGGGCGCCGCGCGGCGGATCGGCCATGTTGGTGGCGAAGTTGAGGTGCGCGTAGTAGGCGGGGCGGTTGAAGACCTCGTCGATCCGCTCGCGCTCGACGATCGCGTCGCGGAGCACCGCGGCGTCCAGCTCGGCGACCTTGCCGCGATACCGGTCGCGGAAGGCGGCGGTAGCCTCCTCCGCTTCAGTCAGGTCGCGCTCGAGCGCCTGGTCGTCGGCGCCGCTGTAGAGGTCGCCGAGGTCCCACGCGACCTCCTCCGCCCCGGTCACTTCGATCGTCGCCATCCCGCGGCAGACTACAGACCGCCCGGATCGGTGACGGGCGCCTGGCAGGCGAAGCGCTCGCACACGTAGACGGCCGGCTTGCCGCCGACGAGCCCCTTGCCCGCTAACAGCGGCACGTCGTCGGCCGGGCCGACCGCGACGACCGTACGCGGCCGGAAGGGGACGAGCGCGGCGCGCGCGACCGGGCTCTCGACCGGCCCTGCCACGGCGATCTCCTGCGGTGGGGTGAGCCACAGGTCGAGCGCGCAGAGTGTCCAGCCGAACGCGGATGGAACCCGGCGCAGGGACGGCTCGACGAGACGGAAGACGGAGACGGCGCGCCGCTCCAGCTCGTCGTCGCCCCAGATGCGAGACAGGCGCAGCAGCACGTGAGCGAGCATCGAGTTCCCGGAGGGCGTGGGGTTGTCATCGAGCGGCTTCGTCTGCGCGACGAGCTGCTCGCCGTCACGCGGCGCGAGAAAGAAGCCGCCGTGCTCTTCGTCCGCGAACAGCTCCACGGCGAGCAGCGCAAGCCGCCGCGCCTCGTGCAGCCATCTCAGCTCGCCGGTCGCGACGTGCAACTCGAGCAGGCCGTAGGCGGCGTCCGCGTAGTCCTCGAGGAAGCCCTCGCCGCTGGCGCGCCCGTCGCGCCAGGCGCGACGCAGGCGACCGCCCTCACCCGACAGCGGCCCGAGCAGGAACGCCGCCACGCGCTGCGCCGCCTCGATCCAGTCCGGCCGCTCCAGCCGGTAGCCGGCGTCGGCGAGCGCTGCTAGAGCGAGCCCGTTCCACGATGCCACCGCCTTGTCGTCACGGAACGGTTGCGGCCGCTGTGCGCGCTCCCCGAGCAGCCGCGCGCGAAGCTCGGGCTCGAGCCGGCCGCGGACGATCATGCGACCGTGCTCGAACGGAAGCAGCAGCTCCGGGTTGAGCCCGACGTCGGCCGCCTCGTCGGGCGTCCAGGTGTAGGTGAGCCCTTCGACCCCGTCCGTGTCCGCATCCTGCGCGGAGGCCAGGCCGCCGCCCTCGACGGTCAGCTCGCGCAGGACGTAGTCGAGGGTCTGCTCGACGACCTGCCGGTGACGCTCCTCCCCGGTCACGAGCCAGGCGTGGAGGTAGGCGGGGACGAGGAGCGCGTTGTCGTAGAGCATTTTCTCGAAGTGCGGCACCAGCCAGCGCTCGTCGACCGAGTAGCGGTGGAAGCCGCCGCCGATCACGTCGTACATGCCACCGGCGGCCATTGCGTCGAGCGTGCGCACGGCCATCTCGAGCGCGCGATCGGTGCCGCGGCGCAGCAGCAGCTCGATCGTGGACGGCGGCGGGAACTTCGGGGCGCGGCCGAAGCCGCCGTCGACCGGATCGAACGACCGCGCGAGCGCGGACTCCGCTTCGCCGAGGAGCGACGACGTCAGCGGCTCGGACGAGGGCCCGATCCGCGCCGACTGGCCGAGCGCCTCCACGAGCCGGGCCGCCTGGCGGCCGACGTCGTCACGCTGCTCGCGCCAGGCGCGCTCGATCGCGTCGAGAAGCTGGCGGAAGCTCGGCATCCCGTGACGCGGCTCGGGCGGGAAGTAGGTGCCGGCGTAGAACGGCTCGCCGGCAGGCGTGAGGAAGACCGTCATCGGCCAACCCCCGGACCCGCTCATCGCGACCGTCGCCTCCATGTAGAGCGCATCCACGTCGGGGCGCTCCTCCCGGTCGACCTTGACGCTGACGAAGTGCTTGTTCATGAGCCCCGCCGTGGCCGGATCCTCGAAGGACTCGTGCGCCATCACGTGGCACCAGTGGCACGCGCTGTAGCCCACCGACAGCAGCAGCGGCTTGTCCTCGGCCCGCGCGCGGGCGAACGCCCCCTCCCCCCACTCGTGCCAGTCGACCGGGTTGGCCGCGTGCTGGAGGAGATACGGGCTCGTCGCTTCGGCGAGCCGGTTCATCCCGAGAGCGTACGCGGAGCGGCGAGGCGTCAGTAACAGAGCACGCGGTCGTGCTCGAACGTAAGCTCGACGAGCTTCGACGGCGGCGACGGGGTCGCGCCGGCGGCGAACAGCACCGCGTCGTCGAGACCCCGCGCCCTGCTCGACTGGCCCGACGCGTACAGCTTCGCGCCACCCCCCACTACGGCGTCGACGGATTCACCGAGCGGGCCTGTGCCGAGGCCGACGAGCGACGACCGAACCTCCGGGCGCAGCAACTGGACGGCGTCGCCCGCCAGGAAGAGACTGACCTCGTGCGCTTCCTCCACGGCGGCGCAGGTGACGAGAAAGGCAAGCGCGGCACGGGTCGGATGCTCCGGGCCACTCGAGAGATGGACGAGAAGGCTGCTCATGGCGCCATGCTGGCAGCCTCGCGTTGCACCAATGTTGGCGTAACGTTGGCGCCCGGCGCGGCTCAGATGCGGGTGGCCGCCAGGCGGTCGGCGATCAGCGCGACCTGCTCGAAGGCGACGTGCCCGGCGACCATCGCCGTCTGTCCGCTCGGGATGTCCTTGGTCGGCATCAGGCACACGACGTCGGCACCGACGACGTCCAGGCCGCGAAGGCCGCGTAGCAACGTGTTCGCGTCGTCGATCGAGAAACCGCCCTCCCCTACCTCCAGGTTCGACACGGCCGGCGCGATCGTGGGGTCGAGACAGTCGAGGTCGAAAGTGACATAGACCGGCATCTCGCCCGCTCGCTCGCGCGCGGTCGCGATCACGTCGGCGAGCCCACGAGCGCGGCACGCCTCCATCGTGACAACCTCGTAGCCGAGGGTACGACTCGTATCGAGCCACGTCTCCGTGCGTGGCTGCCCTCGCATGCCGATCTGGGTGCTTCGCGTCGGGTCGATGCATCCCGCCTCGACGAGGTACGCCGCCCAGTGCGCCGCCGAGCGCTTCGCGCCGAGCCAGTGGGGAATTTGGGAGTAGGAGTCGACGTGCGCGTCAAAGTGCACGAGGGCAACTGGACCGTCGTAGGTCAGCGGAGAGCCCGACCCGGCGAGACCCAGCAGCACCGCCCCGGTGATCGCATGGTCGCCACCGATCGAAACGAGACGGGTCTGCGCAGCCGCGATCCGCCGGGTCGCCGCCGCGATGCGGTCGACACACGCCTCGTTGTCCATCGCCTCCGGCAGCGCCACGTCGCCGAGGTCGTGCACCCCACACGCCTCGAACGGATGGAGGCCGTACGCTCGATGAGGGCGCCGGTTATGGGCGGACACGTGGCGCACCGCACGTGGCCCGAGGTGCTGGTCTCGCTCCGTCGAACCGTTCCCCGACGAGTGGGGGATGCCGAGCACGCCGATCTCGCACGCCGCCGGGTCCTCGTCGTGGGGGCAGCGGAAGAACGTTGGCACGCCCCACCAGTAGAGCGTCTCGAGTTGCTCGCGTGGATCGTCCTCGTGCATGCGCCGGCGCCTCGAGCCGATCCTAGAACACCTCACGGATCCCGCGCGGACACGTCCCGAGGAGACGGGCGGCGTAGGACGAGTCGAGGCGGCAGTCGAGGGCACGGTCCGCCGGCGCAGCGCCGCGCCGCACCGAACGCCCAGCGACGAGCTCGGCCAGATCGGCTCGCGAAACGCCGTCCGCGCCTGCCACGTGCAGCGTCCCTGCAATGTCGACTGCGGCCAGCTCCAGCAGGGCACGTGCGAGGTCTGTCACCTGCACGGGCGTGCGGAGCTCGTTCTCGTAGAACGTCGCCTTCGGATCGAGCGCGGCGAGCTCGTGATTCGAGCGCTCGTGCCCAGGCCCGCCGATGATGAGAGACGTTCTCACGATCAGCGCCTCGGGATTTGCGGCCGCAACGCGGCGCTCCGCCTCCGCCTTGGAGCGACCGTAGTCGGTGCACGGATTGGGCTCGTCGCTCTCCGTGTACGGCGATCCCTTGCGACCGTCGAAGACGATGTCCGTCGACACGTGCACGAGCCGCGCTCCGGCGGTGACGGCGGCGCGAGCGACGTTCTCGGCCCCGCCGACGTTGACCTGCCACGCCGCCGGCCCTTGCTGGCGGTAGGCGGTGTGAATCACGGTGTCGGGACGGACGCGATGGAGGAACGCCGCCATAGCGTCCGCGTCGCACACGTCGATGCGGTCGCCGGAGGCGCCGGGTACGAGCCGCAAGAGCTCTCTTCCGAGGAAGCCCGATGCGCCGGTGACGTGGAGCTGCACGACGACCTTGTAACAGACTGTTGCTTGGCTGTAGCACGGTTGCGCACGGGGGCCACATGGCATAGCGTCGCGCCATCAAGCGGGCGTTCCTGTGGCTGAGCTTCGTCGCCGCGACTGTCGTGGTCGTCGGCATCTTCCTCCAGCTCTACTTCATCACGGCCTGGATCTTCGGCGAGAGCGGAGCGCTCGACGCGCACCGCGGTGTCGGGAACGTGATCTGGCTCGCCGAGCTGGTCGTGCTCGTCGCGGGCCTCGTCGCCTGGTGGGGCGACTGGCGAAACGTCGCCTGGCCGGCCGCGCTGGCCGTAGTGGGGACGATCCAGATCATGTTCGTCGGCGACATCGACGACCCCAGCGGGAACTCGAGCGGCTGGGTTCACGGCCTCCACGGAGGCCTCGCGCTCTTCGTCCTCATCCTCGCGGCCGTCATCGCTCACCGTGAGCTGCGCGCCCTCGGGCTCCGCGCGCCGCGCTGACCTACGCGGCGCGCCTGTTGCGGAGCCAGCGCACCGCCTCCACCGTGACGGCGATGCCGACGGCGACGGCGAACGCCAGCAACAGCCCTTTCCACGGGTCCTCTTCGAACTGCTTCCCCCCGACGTAGCCGAGCAGCGCTGCGTACGTCCCCCAGATCACCCCCGCGACGACGTCGGCGACGATGAAGCGACGCCAGGTCATCCCGTGCGTATACCCGGATGCGAACGTGACGGCAGTTCGCCCGCCAGGGATGAAGCGCGCGATCACGATCAGGTAGAAGCCGCGCTTCTCCAGTTGCCTCTCGGCCCACTCGAAGCCGTGCCTGGCCTTGTCGGAGCGGAACAGCTTCTTCACGGTTCGCTCGCCGAGGAGGGCACCGAGCCAGTAGGAGATGTTGTCGCCGACGATCGCGCCGGTGGAGGCGCACACGATGACGAGCAGGAGGTTGAGGTCGCCGCTCGACGCGACGACGCCGCCGGTGATGACCACGGTCTCGCTCGGGACGACCGGAAAGAACGCGTCGAGCATCGACACGCCGAAGATGACGAGATAGCTCCACCACTCGCCCGAGACCCAGCCCACGAACTGGTCGAACACGGCGCCATCCTCGCAGGACCGACGCGGCCGCCGTAGCGACCGGCGATGATGACGTCATGGCTCACCAGCCCCTGGCAGGGACGCGCGTGCTCGACGTGACCACGTCCATCGCCGGCCCCTACTGCGCGCAGGCGCTCGCGGCGTTGGGCGCGGACGTGATCAAGGTCGAGCGCCCGGACACCGGCGACGACGGTCGCGCCTGGGGCCCGCCGTTCTGGGACGGCGACAGCACGATGTTCCTCTCCGCAAACGCGGGTAAGCGGTCCCTGGCGATCTCGCTGCGCGACCCGCGCGGATGTGAGGCGATCATGCGGCTGGTCGAGACGACGGATGTGTTCCTGCAGAGCCTGCGGCCCGGGCTGGCGGAGGAGATCGGCCTGGGCCCCGTCGATGTTCGCGCGCGGAACGCCATGCTCGTCTACTGCTCGGTCGGTGCGTACGGTCAGGTCGGCCCGCTATCGCGCGAGCCCGGCTACGACGCACTCATGCAGGCGGCCGGCGGCCTCATCTCGATGACCGGAGAGCCCGGCCGCCCGGGCGTCCGCGTCGGCTCTTCGCTGATCGACATCGGCACCGGCATGTGGGCGACGATCGGCGTCCTCGGTGCGCTGATCGAGCGTGAGCGCACCGGCGAGGGCGCGGTCGTCGACGTATCTCTCTACGAGACGACGCTCGCCTACATCGGCTACCACCTCGCCGGTTACCTGGCGGACGGGACGATTCCCCAGGGGCAGGGGACGGTGTTCCCGATGGTGGCGCCGTACCAGGTGTTCCCGACGCGCGACGGCGAGCTGATGATCGCCGGCGGCAACGATCGGCTGTTCGCAGCCGTCTGCGACGTGGTGGGGCTGCCCGAGCTCGTCGACGACCCCCGCTTCGAGACGAACCCCGCGCGGGTGGCTCGGCGCGAGGAGCTCTACGCGATTCTCGTCGAGCGGCTGCGCAAGGAAGACACCACGACGTGGCACGAACGGCTGACCGCTGCCGGTGTGCCCGCCGCGCCAGTCGCGGACGTACGGGCCGTGATCGAGTCCCCGCAGACGGACGCACTCGGGATCATGCAGTCGCTCGACCACCCGCGCATCGCGGGCCTCCGCCTCCCGGCCCTACCCCTGTCGTTCGACCGGGAGCGAGTGGTGCACCCGAGCGCCCCACCGGACGTCGGCGCCCACACCGTCGAGGTGCTGCGCGAGGCCGGGTACTCGAGCGAGGAGATCGCCCAGCTGGCCGCGGCTGGTGTGATCCGGGCATGAGCCACCTCTCCGCCTCCTTCAGCGCCACCATCCGCGTGCGCCTTGTGGACGCGCCCGGCTCGTTCGCACGGCTCGCGCAGGCGATCGGCGACGCGGGCGGCTCGCTCGGCGCGATCGACCTCGTGCGTGTCGAGCGCGACCAGAAGGTGCGCGACGTGACGGTGGCCGCGGCCGACGAGGAGCATCTGCATCAGATCGTGGCAGCGGCACGCGCCCTCGACGGCGTCGAGGTGCTGCACGTCTCCGACCGCACCTTCCTCATGCACCTTGGCGGCAAGCTCGAGGTCCACTCGAAGGTACCGCTGAAGACGCGCGACGACCTCTCGATGGCGTACACGCCCGGTGTGGCCCGCATCTGCCGCGCGATCGCCGACTCGCCCGAGGCGGCGTGGAACCTGACGATCAAGCAGAACACGGTCGCGGTCGTCTCCGACGGTACGGCGGTGCTCGGGCTCGGGGACATCGGCCCCGAGGCGGCGATGCCGGTGATGGAGGGCAAGGCCGTACTGTTCAAGGAGTTCAGCGGCATCGACGCCTGGCCGATCTGCCTGGCGACAACGGACGTCGACGAGATCGTGCAGACGGTGAAGGCGATCGCTCCCGGCTTCGGCGGCATCAACCTCGAGGACATCTCCGCTCCGCGCTGCTTCGAGGTGGAGCGACGCCTGCGCGAGGAGCTCGACATTCCCGTCTTCCACGACGACCAGCACGGCACTGCGATCGTGACGCTCGCCGCGCTCGTGAACGCGCTCAAGGTGGTCGGCAAGCGCATCGAGGACGTGAAGATCGTGATCACCGGTGTCGGTGCGGCAGGGGTGGCGACGACGAACGTGCTGCTCCATGCCGGCGCCCTCAACGTGATCGGCTGCGACCGTCACGGTGCCGTGCTCCGCGGCAGGCCGGCGCTGGACGCCGTGAAAGAGGCATACGCGGAGCGCACCAACCCGGCGGGCGAGCGGGGCACCGCCGACGAGGTGCTCGCCGGCGCCGACGTGTTCATCGGGCTGTCGGCTCCCGGTGCGGTGTCTGCCGCCGGCGTGCGGCGGATGGCTCCGGACGCGATCGTGTTCGCGATGGCGAACCCGACGCCCGAGGTAACGCCCGAGGAGATCCAGGATCTCGCCGCCGTGATCGCAACGGGCCGCTCCGACTATCCGAACCAGATCAACAACGTGCTCGCCTTCCCCGGAGTGTTCCGGGGCGCGCTCGACGTTCGCGCGACCGCGATCACGGAGGGGATGAACGTAGCTGCGAGCCACGCGCTGGCGACGGTGATCGCCGACGCGGAACTGGGCCCGGAGTACATCATCCCGAGCGTCTTCAACCGCGATGTGACGCCGGCCGTGGCGGCCGCCGTGGCCGAGGCGGCTCAACGCGGCGGCGTCGCGCGCAAGCCGCAGTCCTGACCCGGCTCAGGCCGTCTTGCGCTTCGCCTCCAGCTCCGCCTTGCCCCGCTCGATCCAGTAGGCAAGCTCGCGCTGCCGGGCCTCGCGCGCCTCGCGCCAGGCCTGGATCTCCTCAGGCGTCCTCTTCTTCCGCTTCTTCATCGGCGTCGTCCTCCCCACACAGGATCCCGCTCCTCCTCCACGACGACAGGGTGCCACCACGGCTCGGGGAGCGCCAGATGCCTCTTCGGCGGACCAGGGTTCGGAGATCTCGTAGGGGCGAGGCCTGCCTCGCCCTCGTCCAACCGCCCGTAGGGGCGACGCAGGCGTCGCCCCTACGGGCGCGCACGCGTCATTCGTAGTGCAGCGCTTCGAGCGGGTTGAGCCTGGCCGCACGCCGTGCAGGCGCAACCGCCGCGAGGATGCCGACGAGGACAGCGAGGACGGCGAGGAACACCAGCTGCGCGATCGGAATCTCGAAGCGGACATCGAACTGCCGCAGCGCAGTGGTCACGAGCGCAGCGAGGAAGATGCCGAGCGGCAGCCCGAGGGCGGCCCCGATCAGGGCAGTGATCACGCTCTCGTGCCGGATCATCCGCCGTGTCTGACGCCGTGTCATTCCGACGGCCCGCAGCATGCCCAGCTCCCGCGTGCGCTCGAACACGGACAGCACCAGGGTGTTGACCATGCCGAAGAGGCTGATGATGACCGAGAGCGCGAGCAGGACGTAGAGCATGGTCAGGAACTGGTTGAAGTCCTCATCCTGCGACGTGATCCACTCCTCGCGCGTCTGCAGCTTGGCGTCCGGATAGTCGGATGCGGCAATCTCGATCTCCGCGGTCGTCGCCTCTCTCGGCTCACCCTGCACGTTGACGAACGTGAACTGGTTCCGCGGTCGGTCGTACAACTCGTCGAACGCCGGCTGCGAGATGGCAGCGCTTCCGAGCAGCGGGTAGAACGGCGGCGCCTCGAAGATCCCCTTGACCTCGAAGCTCGCCGTCTCGTCGTAACCGGTGCGCACCATGACTAGATCGCCGACCGTGATCTCGTGATCCGCGGCGAAGCCGGCGTCGACGATCGCGCCGTCGCTTCCGAGCGTGCCGAGCACCGCGTCCGACCCGTTCTTCCAGTCGAACCGGTACGCCTGCGCGATCCGATCCGGCTCGAGACCGGTCAGGTACCCGCCGCTGCCGTCGATCTCGGCAATCTCCGCGCGGACGTTCGCCACGAGCTCTGCCGACTCCGCCTGGGCGACGGAGTCGCCTGCCGCGGCCACGAACGGCGTGAAACCGTCCTGGGAGGTGACGACGTAGTCCGCGATCACCTGGTCCTCGATCGCGCCGCGGTTCGACGCCTTCATGCCGTTGGCAAGCGTGGCGACGAATGCGACCAAGGCTACGCCGATCATGAGGGCTGCCGCGGTGGCCGACGTGCGGCCGGGGTTCCGGCGCGAGTTCTCCCTACCGATCGCCGTCGCCGTGCGCTCCGGTCGTACCCCCGGGAACTCGACGGGCCACTCGGGCTGGAAGCCCGACAGCGCGGCGCGTGCCCACAGCACCAGCACGACCGCCGGTAGCAGCAGCCCAAGGGCGAGCGCCAAGGCGGTCGGGAGGCTTGCGCTCAGCAAGGCTGCGACTACCAGGAACGGAGCCAGGCCGCCGGCGAGCGCGCCGAGACGCCTGGCGGCCGGTCGATCGGTCGAGAAGGCGCCGTAGCGCAGCAGCCAGAAGGCGAGCGTCACCGGATACGCTAGCACCGTCACGAGGACCACAGCCCACTTCCCGGCCGGGTGGACGACCTTGGCGATCGGGCTCACGACGCGCGACGAGATCATCGCGACGCCGACGAAGAGCAGCAGCACGCCCGCGGCGATCGAGATCAGCCGCTCGGCGGTGCCGAGCTCGTCAACGAACATCGAGTAGCTGAGCGCCGCCAGAGCCACGGCGATGACGGCCAGCGCGACATACGGCGTCAGTCTTGCGAAACGCCCGCGCGGTAACTGTGCGCCCTCGCGGACCGCTGCGATCGGGGGCACCTTCGTCGCCCTGACCGCGGGGAACAATCCGGCGACGACGGTGATCGTGCTGCCGACGAGCAGCGATACGACGATGGTGCGCGTCGCGAAGACGGTGTCGGCGAGAGGGAGGTCGAGCTCGAGCGCGCGGAACAACGCCTCGAGCCCCTTGGCGAGGCCGAGTCCCGCGAACAGACCAACGAGAGATGCGAGCAACCCGATCACGAGCGCCTCGACGAGCACAGACCCGAGCACCTGCCGACGGGAGGCGCCGAGCGTCCGCAGCGTTGCGAACTCGCGTGTGCGTTGCGCAACGGTGATCGACAGGGTGTTGAAGATCACGAACGAGCCGACGAAGAGGGCGATCCCGGCGAACGCGAGCAGGAAGTAGCGGATGAAGTTCGTGAGCTCGCTGATCTCGTCCTTGTCCTCCTGGGCCTCGGCTGCTCCGGTCGTGACCTGCGCGTCGGAGGGCAGGAGCGGTTGGATCTCCGCGACCAACTGCTCCGGCGTCGTCCCGTCGCGGCCGGCTACCGAGATGGCGTCGAACTGCCCCTCCCGATCGAGCAAGCGCTGCGCTGTCTCGACGTCGAAAATGACGAAGGTCGCGGTACCGAGCGACTTGACGTTGCCGTACTTGGCGACGCCGACGAGCTCGAACGGCTGCTGCGGCTGCAGGGTCGAGATGTGCACGGTGTCGCCGACTGCGAACCCCTCCTTGTCCACGATTCCGGCGTCGAGCACGACCTCTTCGGAGCCCGCCGGCCAGCGTCCCTCGAGGAGGTTGAGCGGGTTGAAGCGTGCGAGCTCCTGACTCGTGTCGATTCCGAAGCCGAGGCTCGGCGCCCCTTCGTTCGAGATCGCCTTCCCGTCGTCGCCGACGATCTTGGTGTTCACGGCGTCGAAGACTCCACCGGTGGCGGCCTCGACGCTCGGCAGGGCCCGTACCTGCTCCAGCAGTCCGGCGTCCACCGGCGGGTCCTCGGTGGACGTCCCCTGGAAGCTGATGTCGGCTCCCTTGCCGCTGACGACGACGTCCGTGCCGGCGTAGGACTGGTCGAAGATGGCCGAGAACGCCTTGTCGATCGTGTCCGTGAGGACGTATGTGCCGCTCATCATCGCGACGCCGAGCACAATCGCGAGCGCGGTGAGGGCGGTGCGGAACTTGCGCCCGAGCAGGCTCTTGAGGGCGAAGCGGATCACTCCGCGCCGATCGCTTCCATCTCCTCGACGATCTCGTGCGCGGTGGCGCCGTGCGTCTCGCGCACGATCAGGCCGTCGGCGAGGAACAGCACGCGGTCGGCGATCGCGGCGGCGCGTGCCTCGTGCGTCACCATGACCACGGTCTGACCTAGATCGCGTACGGAGTGCCGCAGAAGCTCGAGGATCTCGCCGCCGGTCTTCGAGTCGAGGTTGCCGGTCGGTTCGTCGGCAAACACCACTGTCGGCCGTGAGACGAGCGCCCGCGCGATGGCGACGCGCTGCTGCTGGCCGCCGGAGAGCTCGGACGGCCGGTGCGAGAGCCGGTCGCCGAGCCCGACAGAGGCGATGAGGTCGTCGTACCAGTCGGGATCCGGCTTCTCACCGGCGATCGAGAGTGGCAGCGTCACATTCTCGCCGGCGTTGAGCATCGGCAAGAGGTTGAAGAACTGGAACACGAAGCCGATGTGCTCCCGCCGGAGCTTGGTCAGGTCGGTGTCCCCGAGCGTCGTAATCTCGGTGCCCGCGATCGTGACGCTGCCGGAGGTCGGTGTGTCGAGCCCCGCGAGGATGTGCATCAGCGTCGACTTGCCGGAGCCAGACGGCCCCATCACCGCGGTCAGCTGACCGGCTTGAACGTCGACCGAGACGCCGCGCAGCGCGTCGACCGCGGTGTCGCCTTCGCCGTAGCGTCGCGTCACGTCGCGCGCGACGACGACGGCGCCGTTCATTGCCTCCACTGTCGGACTCCCTCCCTCGTGACGATGCCTCGTCCCAGCACCCTAGCCGGAGCGCCCGGTCGTTCGAGCTGTTAGCGCGGGTCGCGCCACAAGCCCCAGATACGAGGACCGTCTGGTATCCCGACATCGTTGCGGACACCGAACCCGAGGCGGCCGTAGAAGCCGAGGTTCGACTCGGTCGCCGTCTCCAGGTAGGCGGGCTGCGACTCGGCGTCGGCCTCGTCGAGCACCGGTGCCACGACGAGCGACCCCAGCCCCTGGCCCTGCCGGTCGGGACGGGTACCGAGGACGCCGAGGTACCAGTGGGCCTCCTCCGGCTCGACCGGGTTGACGGTGTCGACGAACCGCCGCCAGCGTGCGAGCTCGTCCGCAGAGAACGTCGCTGCGGCGCGCGCCCAGCTGCGTTGCCGCGCGTCGGCGTCGAGGCTGTTGCCGGCGGGCGGGTCCCACAGGGAGACGGCTGCGACATCGTCTGTGACCCGTATCTCTCCACCCGCGATCCGGGTGTCGTACAGATGACCGAACAGCGCCCCGCCCCGGGCGGGCCACAGGCGGTTGTCCGGAAAGACCCAGCGCAGCAGCGGGTCTGAGGAAAACGCGGCGGTGAGCGTGTCGAGAGCAGTGGCTCGATCGGCCTCGACTCCCCGCCGCACCTCCCTCATGCAGACACGCGCCGACCCGCCTCGGCCAGCACGTCGCCGAGGATGCCGACGATCTCGTCCATCTCCGCCTCTCCAGCAACGAGGGGCGGCGAGATCTGGATCACCGGGTCGCCACGGTCGTCCGTGCGGCAGATCAGCCCCGCGTCGAACAGGGCCGGCGAGAGGAACCCACGCAGCAGCGACTCGCACTCGTCGTCCCCGAACGTCGCCCTCGTCTCCTTGTCGCGCACGAGCTCGAGGGCGTAGAAGAACCCCGTCCCGCGCACGTCGCCCACGATGGGAAGCTCGAGCAGCGTCTCCAGCTTCGCGCGGAACACGTCCTGCTTGTCGCGGACGTGCTCCACGATCCCCTCGCGCTTCATGATCTCGATGTTCTTGAGCGCGATCGCGCACATCACCGGGTGACCGCCGAAGGTGATCCCGTGCGAGAAGATCGCGCCGCTTTCGAGGAACGGCTCCATCACGCGGTCGGTCGCGATCACGGCGCCGATCGCGCCGTAGGACGACGAGAGCCCCTTCGCGCAGGTGACGATGTCCGGACGGATGTCGTAGCGCTCGGAGCCGAACCAGCAGCCGAGCCTGCCGAATGCAGTGATCACCTCGTCCGCCGAAAGCAGGATGTCGTACTCGTCGCAGATGCGCCGCACGCCCTGCCAGTAGTCGGCTGGGGGTGTGAAGCAGCCCCCGGCGTTCTGCACCGGCTCCATGTGTACGAGGCAGACAGTCTCGGGGCCCATGGCGACAATCGTCCGCTCGAGCTCGTCGAGCAGGAAGCGGGTGAACTCTTCCTCCGTCTCGGAGGGCGGCCGGTGGTAGCGGTTCGTGTTCGAAACGTGCCGCACTTCGGGCACGAGCGGCTCGAACGGCGTGCGGATGGCCGGGATGCCGTTGATCGATAGCGCCCCCATTGTCGTCCCGTGGTAGGCGACGTGCCGGGCGATCGCCTTGTAGCAGTGGGGCGCCCGCCCGGCGGCGGCGATAGCGTCGTGGATGACCTCCGGCTCCGACACCGTCGGCGCGACGTTCTTCGAGCCCCGCGCCAGGTAGTACTGTCGCGCAAGCTTCCACGCGGATTCGACCGCTTCAGACCCGCCCGACACGAAGAAGACGCGGTTCAGGTCGCCCGGCGCAAGCGAGGCCACCTCGCCGGCAAGCTCGATCGCACGAGGGTGCGCGTAGGACCAGTTGATGTAGAAGGGCAGCTCGCGCATCTGCTCGAGCGCCGCCTGCCCGACTTCCTCACCGAAGCCGTAGCCGATGTTGACCGAGAACAGGCCCGCCAGCGCGTCGAGGTACCGCTTCCCGTTCGCGTCCTCGAGGTAGCAGCCCTCGCCTCGCACGATGATCGGCACGTCGGCGACGCCGAAGCCGCCCATGCGGGTGAAGTGCATCCAGAGGTGATCCTTGGCGATGCGCTGCAGGTCAATGGCTGTCGTCGAGGTCATATGGGCCGTCTTTCTCTTCGGGTCTGGACGATGGCGTTGACGAGCATGATGCCGACTGCGACGAAGAAGATCGCCGAGCCGATCACGTTGACCTGGGGTGGCACCCCGCGGGCCGCCTGACCCCAGACGTAGACCGGGAACGTGATCTCGCTGCCGGAGTTGAAGTACGTGATCACGAAGTCGTCGACCGAGATCGCGAACGCGAGCATCCCGCCGGCGAGGATGGCCGGGGCCAGCAGCGGCAGCGTCACCTTGCGGAATGTCACCCACTCGTTGGCGCCGAGGTCGGCGGCGGCCTCCTCGAGGTGCCGGTCGAAGTCGACGAGACGCGCCCGCACGGTGACGACGACGAACGAGATGTTGAACATCACGTGCGCGATGAAGATCGTCCAGAAGCCGAGCTGGAACACGCTCTGGTTGAGGAATAGCGTCAGCAGCGAGGCGCCGAGGACGATCTCGGGCGCCGACATCGGCAGGAAGATGAGGAAGTTCAGGGCGCTGCGGCCGCGGAAGCGGTGCCGGACGAGCGCCAGTGCGATCAGGGTCCCGAGCGCCGTGGCGGCGAGGCTGGCGAGGACGGCGATCTTGAGCGACACGATCAGCGCATCCTGGATGCCGGACGGAGCGTTCCAGTTGAGCCAGTTGTCGAGCGTGAACTGCTGCCAGACGTAGTTGAAGCGCCCGGCCGGCTGGTTGAACGAGAAGAGGAAGACGACCGCGAGCGGCAGCAGCATGTATCCGATCGCGAGCGCGGCGTAGACGCTCAGCAGGTGCCGCTTGACGAAGCGCCATGCCGCGGTCATGAGGTGAGCCTCTCCGAGCCGACCGCCCGCGCGTAGATGACGACGATGCCGAGGATCAGTGCCATCAGCACGAACGACAGCGACGCGGCAGCCGGGTAGTCGACGAACGCGAGGAACTTCGACTGGATCACGTTGCCGATCATCTGCTGCCCGGGCCCGCCGAGCAGCTCGGCGTTGATGAAGTCTCCGGCCGCTGGGATGAAGGTGAGGAGCGTGCCCGCCAGGACTCCGGGCATCGAGATCGGCAGCGTGATTCGGAGGAAGCCCTGAACCGGGCTGGCGTAGAGGTCTCCGGCGGCCTCGAGCAGGCGACGGTCGACCTGTTCGAGCGAGACGTAGATCGGCAGCACCATGAAGGGCAGGAAGTTGTAGGTGATGCCCGCCACCACGGCCACGGAGGTGGCGAGGATGCGCCCGTCGTCGGCAACGACGCCGATCGCCTTGAGCACGTCGAGCACGAAGCCGTCGTCGGAGAGGATCGTCTGCCAGGCGATCGTGCGGATCAGGTAAGTGACGAAGAACGGCGCGATCACGAGCACGAGGAAGACGCTCTTCCAGCGGCCGGCCCGGAACGCGATCCAGTACGCGAGCGGGTAGCTGAACAGGAGCGCGATCGCCGTCGCGATACCCGCGTAGACAAACGA
>Ga0247727_10009666_pt1 | contig 17336 bp, 14 predicted proteins | sample WisWelCaveWW1625_FD_202498 | JGI IMG/M metagenome (GOLD analysis project Ga0247727, IMG submission 202498) | Biofilm microbial communities from Wishing Well Cave, Virginia, United States - WW16-25 | ecosystem: Environmental > Aquatic > Deep subsurface > Groundwater > Cave microbial mat | place...
CCGGAAATTGCGTGTGCGCCAAAAAATCTGAATTTGTCAGTGAAGCTTGCACACGCATTCAATGTTGACGGGCTCTTTTATGCATCCTGAACACTCCACACGCATTTTTGAGGTTGAAACGGTTTCCGAATCGAGCGCCGAGCCTTTCACCTCGCTGAAGCGGGGTGTCAATGAAAAGCTGCCAGAGGTTGAGATGCGTGCCCAATCCAGCCTGCCGCAGGTTTGGCATTGCGAGCCGGAGCCATTGCCGCAAACTCGGCGCATGAAACCGTTTCGCTGCGTCGGCATCTTCCTTGCATTGTTCCCCGTCTTCCTCACGGCCTCTGCCGGTGAGTTGCTCACTTACAAGGGCAAATCCGGTCCGGGCCGCGGCCAGCACATCGTCTTCCTCGCCGGCGACGAGGAGTACCGGTCCGAGGAGGCGTTGCCGATGATGGCGAAGATTCTCGCGGTTCGCCACGGCTTCCGCTGCACCGTGCTATTCTCGATCAACCCGAAAGACGGTGCGATTGATCCAAACACGCGCGACAACACGCCGGGCATCAAGGCGCTGGACGGCGCGGACCTTTGCTTCATGAGCCTGCGCTTCCGCGAGCTGCCCGATGCGCAAATGAAACACTTCGTGGATTTCCTGAACCGCGGGAAACCCATTGTCGCTCTCCGCACCAGCACGCACGCCTTCTCGTACGAGAAAAACAAACAGAGCGATTACGTGCGATTCCACTGGCAGGCCGGGGAGTGGCCCGGTGGATTCGGCCAGCAGGTGCTCGGCGAGACGTGGGTCAACCACCACGGCGACCACGGCAAACAAAGCACGCGTGGTGTCATCAACGACACGTTCAAATCGCATCCGATCCTGCGCGGCGTGAAGGATGTCTGGGGGCCGACGGACGTTTATGGCGTGGCGCATCTCCCTCCGGATGCGCAGGTGCTGATGTGGGGACAAGTCCTCACGGGCATGAAACCGACCGACCCGGCGCTGGCAGGAAAGAAGAACGAACCCATGATGCCGTTGGTCTGGCTGCGCGAATACACCGGCGAGGGCGGCAAGACTTCAAGGATCGTCACGACCACGATGGGCGCGGCGGTGGATTTGGAAAGCGAGGGACTGCGACGGCTGTTGGTGAACGCGTGCTATTGGGCCGTCGGCCTCGAAAAGAAGATCCCGGCCAAAGCCAACGTGAACTATGTGGGCGAATACCAGCCGACGTGGTTTGGCTTCGGGACGCATAAACGCGGGATGCGGCCGGAAGATTTCGCGTTGCGTTGAATCGCGGGCCGGCGCGCGGCGTTCACGCCGCTTCGATGCTCAGACTGGTTGTTGTGTCCTGTTTGGGTGAGCGCTGGCCGGCAATTCGTGAAGTGAAGCGTCGTCAACGCCGCGCTCCTGCCGCTTCCCGACTGCGACTATCCCGTTCAAAGTGCCGCCCGCGTCCGCGCCACAAGAGCGTTGTCCGGAGCACCGGAGCCTTTCAACCAGAACACGCTCGCGGCGAGGAAACGGTCGCGCAGTTTCGGCGAGAGGTTGTGGTAATCCTCCAGCACGGCGGAGCTGAACTTGTAGTCGTGTGAGTCGGTGCCCTTGAGGTAGATCAAGCGTTGCGCGGCGGCGATGAACGGCTTCGCCTCGCCGCTCGTGGCCAGCCAGGCGAGTGCTTTCCGGGCGGCCCTGATTTTGTCGCGGCCAAGGTCGGCGAAGATTTCTTCCACGGCGGCGCCGCCGGTTGCCTTCGGCGGCGTGGGTTCGAATTGATCAATCTCAAGGCCGGCGTTTGCCTCGGCGCGGGATCGGAACAGGACCACGAACGCCGCGTTTTGCAGCAGCAAAAACCGGCGTGTCTCGTCGTTGACCGTGTGCTGGAAGGCGTAATGCAATGCGTTGGTGCTGGTGACGGCGTGCAGCGTGGCGATGCCGGGCTTGCGCATGAGCGACTCGCAAGCGCTGGCAAAGATCGCGTCCCAAAGCGACTCCGCTGCGACGCCGCGTTTGAGCAGCTCGAGAACCTTGTCGCCCGCCTGTTCCCACGTGCCCTCGCGGAGTGTCTTCAGCAGATGCCTGGTCGCATCGCCGTCGGGCTTGCCGTCGCGCCAGCCGGTGGGGATTCTCTTGAGCAATTCCAGATTGCGCCGGCCCGGGCGGTCGGCCTCGGCGTCGCGCTCGGCGGGATTTTCGCCTTCGTGTTCCAGCAGCGCGTAGGCGAGCGAGCGCAACACCGGCTCGGCGTGTTGCCAGCCGATGTTCTGCAAGGTGCGCCAACTGTTCGCCACGTAAATCGCCTTGTGCCCGATGTCGCGGAAATCCCGTGCGCCATAACGGCAGAACCAATCGAAAACTTCCTGCGGCCTGGCCGCGCGGGCGAAGCCGGTCGCGGCTGCGTCGGCGGCGGCCTCGTCCCAGTGGTCCATGGCCCTGGCGAAGTCGCGCGTGGCTCTTTCGGCTGGTGGTACGGCCGCTTCGTCCACGGCGCTCAAGGTCCAATTGCCTTCCTGCACGTCGCGGGCTTGCGAGGACTTGAACTGATCGAGCGCCCAGAAGATCGGCAGCCAGCGATCAGAGTCGGGCGAGTTTTGGCTGGCGAGGTGCGCGGAGTTCACGACGAGCACCGCGTGGAATTTGTGGCCGACCGGCCGCGGCTGGATGTTGCGCACGCCGGCAAGAAGCAGCGCGGTGAGGACTTCGCGATACGTTGTGCCGCGTTTGATGCGGGCGGCGACTTCCTCCAGCAATCGTTCGCGCGCCGTATCTTCGAGCAGGCGCACGAGCGGTTCGATTTCCGGCCGGAACTGGACGAACTTCCGGGCGAGCGCCGCCTCGGCGGCGGACACGCGAGGCAGGCGGGACAGAAAACCAAGGTCGCCCAGACCCAGGCAGGCGCCGGTGGCCGCCGTCGTTTTCAGAAAGAACCGTCGTGGGAGCATTCGGTTCATGGACTGGTTTGAAGATGGCCCCGGGCCGGCTGGAAGGCAAGCGATGCTTTTGCAACAACGCTGGCATGGCGCGCTGGATTATTTTTTGCGTGGACTGGTTTGAGATGAAGTCCAAAATCGCCGCATGAAAACCATGATCGTCCTTCATGCGGCGATGGCGGCCTCCCTTGGCCTGAGTGTCTCCGCCCCCGTTGATTTTCCGATCCCCAACAACGTGACTTTCGACCGCGGGGTCGAGTATTCGAATCCCGATGACCAGCATCTGCAGTTGAACATTGCCCGGCCCAAGGACGCGGCCGTCCCGCTGCCGGCGGTGCTTTGCATCCACGGCGGCGGCTTCCGCGCCGGCAATCGGGAGGGCCATGACAGGCTTTGCGTCCGGCTGGCGCAACGCGGATTTGTCGCCGCGACCGCCAGCTACCGGCTCGCGCCGAAGTATCCGTTCCCGGCGGCGGTGCAGGACGTGAAGGCGGCGGTGCGCTGGTTGCGCGCGAACGCGGCGAAGTACCAGATTGACCCGGCGCGGATCGGGACGACAGGCGATTCGGCGGGTGGGACTCTGGCGCAGTTCCTCGGCGTGACGGCCGGGGTGAAGGAATTTGAAGGCGACGGCGGAAACCCCGGGCAATGGAGCAGCGTCGCCTGTGTGGTGAATCGCTGCGGGGCGAGTGATTTCACGAAGTCCTACGGCAACAGCGTGGACGCGGCTGAAGTGCTGCCGCTGTACTTGGGAGGCGATTTGAAAACCGCGCGGGCGCTTCACATCAAAGCCAGTCCGCTGAACTGGGTGACGCCGAACGCCGCACCCACACTTCTGTTGCACGGAACGGAGGACAAATACGTGGCCCACGAACAAAGCGTCTGGATGAGGGACCGTTTGCAGGCCTGCGGCGTCGAAGCGGAATTGGTGACGTTCGAGCGGGCGGGCCACGGCTTCAAGGCCGCGGACATTCAACGGGCCGACCAGGCGCTATTCCTGTTTTTTGAAAAGCATCTCAAGCCGAAGGCAAACTGAACGCCTGCCGCCGGCAGCGCGTTTTGCGACGGACGTTCGCCGCCTGCTTCGTCACCATTCAATTCCGGTTGCCTCCTCGGCGGCGGAGTCCAGGAAGGCTTTCAGGATTCGCAATCGCGCTTCGGCCCGGCGCCGCGTCGAGTCGAGCCGGAACAGAGCGGGCAACGTCACCGCGTTCTTCCGCAAAACACTGAGCGCGTCGTCGAAACGGGGAAAGCGTGTGTCGCGGCTCACCTTGCTCACGGCGCGCAGAATCCCGACGGCACCGAGTTGCTCGAGCAGGTCCGCGTCGCGCAAGAGCGTGCCTTCGAAAGTGGTCGGCTCGCCCGAAGGCAGATGCGTGCGGATGGCTTCGAGCACGGCAGGGATTTTTTCCACCGGGAAACCGAAGTCCCGCAGCAGCGCGGGCGCCTTCGCCGTGACGTAGGCGATGTGATCCCAGACCGCCAGCGCCGCCAATGGCTCGGGCCGGTGGCCGATGAACACGCCCAGATCGTGCATCCAGGCCGCCGCGAACACCACGTCATCATCGAACGGCCGGCCTTCCGCCAACTCGCAGGCGAGACGATATACCCGGGGTTGGTGGCTGAACTTGTCCGGCGGGTTTGCGTTGGCACGGATGTAATCGGCGATGGCCTGTCGGTAAGGTGTTTCGCTCATGGGGCAAACGTAACAACGCTGATGACCGGTTCCAACACGTACGCTCGACGCAGCGGTGAAAGAACTCGGCGGCAAACCGGAGATCACACGGTTCAAGGGCCTGGGCGAAATCAGCCCGAAAGAATTCGCGCAATTCATCGGCAAGGAAATGCGCCTGAGCAGAGTGGAATACGCGCCGAAGGTCGAGTCCGGCCCGATCTTCACTTTCTACATGGGAAAGAACACGCCCGAGCGGAAGGATTACATCATGGACAAGCTGGTCGTGCCAGTGGAGGAGTGAAAGACGAGGCGTTCAGCCGTAAGCGTTTTACTTTCTTGGTGTGCGCTTCCGCTGCGAACGCGGATTTTCTTTTGCCGCTCGCAACCCGTCAGTAAAAGCGGGAGCGAGTAGTTCGGAGATGTCCAGTCCGTAGCCGCGAGCGATTTTTTCCAATGTAAGGAGTCCCGGATTCTGCTTAATCCCAATTTCGTATAGCTGATATAGCTTGTAGCCAACGCCGCAGAATTCTGCGGCCTGTTCTTGTGTCCAGCCGCGACTTCGCCGCAGTTCCCGCAATCGTTTTTTGAATCTGGATGTAGCCGACTCGTCCACGCATTGCAGGATGAATTTTGGCTGTTGACACGCACACTTACTAAAGGTAGTTGTCCGTCATTATGCAACGGAACCGAGTGGACGGAGCGATTGCTCAATTCGCTTGCGTTCTCGATTTGTTGACCAACAATCAATGCTCGACTGGGCACAATCCTGTTCGGGGAGCACCACACGAATGAGCGCAGACCGCAAAGCGAAAGGACACCGCATGAAAACAATCAAGCTGGCAGTTGTCGTGAGCCTCATCGCTGCTATCGCAGCGTCGGAAAGTTCGTTCGCCGTTCCAGACACCAAGATCGCGATCCGCTGCCCGGATGTCGTCCTCTGGTGGCCAAGCACCAACGGCCAATCGTTTCTCATCCAAGGCCGGCCAGATTTGAACCCGGAGACGACATGGACGACGCTGACGAACTTTTATCCCGCCGCGCTCAATACGAATCGGACCTACTTTGTACACTCCAATCAGGTGGATTGTCCGTCAGGTCAGACTTTCGGGATGATGAGCGCATCCGGCGGCGGTAGCAGCACCGACAGCACAAAAGAGAGTTCTCTCTCTTCAGAAAAGGAACTTCAATCGTGGGGTTTGGGACCGTGGGTGACGCCGAAGGACGACTCCAGTATGCCTGTGCCGCTGAATATTTATCCTCCCGGCATTGACCTCTCCGGGTACATAATCATCTGGCCTGACGGCTCGACTGACGAGTGGACGAAGGAACTCGCGGAAAAGTATGAGCAAATCAAGAAAGAGGAACAGCAGAATGGTCCGCAGCCCGAAGACGCTGGCGGCGACGGAACGAGCATGGCGTTTTACAGAGTCATTGACGTTACGCCGAGAGTTCGAGCGGACATTTTCGGCGTCGAGCAGGACAGCTTCGACAATCAACTCGACATCCTGCTGAACGATTCCGACCCGAATGATGATCGGCTATTGATTTCAAAGGTCAGCTCCGCCCAACACGGTGGTATTTCATACACGCCTGACGGTTCGGTTTTCCAATACACTCCCGACACAAGCTTTTATGGTGTGGACTCGTTTAGCTACGCGGTCACGAACCTGCACGGCAGTTGGTCAACCGCGACCGTCACGGTGTTCGTGAACCAATCCGGCAACAGCCGGCCTGTTGCGGGGCAGACGATAATCACCTTGGAAACGAACAGCTACACTGCTGCGCTGGACGTCCTGACAAATGCCTTCGACCCAGACACCGACACGATGACGCTGTACTCCGTCGGCCCCGCCCGGCTCGGAACCGTGACAACAAATGGCGGGGGCAATATCACATACAACCGGAACCCGGACTGGTTTGGTCGCGATGAGTTCTCGTACGTCATCACCGATGGCCGAGGTGGTCACGCGATTGGCGATGTCGTGATCTTGCAAGTTGATTCGGAGAGCGACGGGATGCCGGACGAATGGGAGATGCGCAACGGACTTGACCCGTTCGCTGACGATTCGGCGGATGATCCTGATGGCGATGGCTTGCCAAACCTAGGCGAATTCAAATTGCACACGAATCCACAAGTTGCCGACAACCCACTGAATCTGGCCGTCCCGAATGGCGCGCAAATCAGTGGCTTTGCGCAACTGGCCGTGCAAGGGCTCAGCCCGGTCCTCGGCAGCCAACCGATAGCCTTGTACGTCAATGGAAACCCGGCCGCGAACTCCTTCCTCTCGCTTGGGCCAGACGGGCAGTGGCTTGCCAATTGGAACACGATATTCCTTCCCAATGGCACAAACACCGTAAAACTCGGATTTCAGTACAACCCCGACGTTGGAGCAACGAGCGTTGTGTTCGGCAGTGGAAAAACGGTGCAGGTGACAAACATCATCAGATTTGACGCTTTGACCAGCCAGTTCACTGACTTCCTCTTAATTGACGGCACGTTGGCGGTGCAAAATGCGACGGTCAGGGTTGACCTTTATGATGAGGATAACAACCAGCTTGTTTACGGAAATTTTTCAACCACTAACGGCGAAATTCACCTGTACTGGGATCTGACTGACGGCCAAGGCAATCAGATCAGCTTCGGGCACGTCCACGGCCGATTCGCGATTACTCCGTCAGGAGGCCCAGAGGCAACGCCGGTCTGGCAGTGGTTCCTGAAAGCGCAAACGCCGGGTCCTGGCAACACATTTGTCTCTGCGTGGGGCTGGCACAAATACACGACATCGTTCAACAACAAAACTGAGCAAATGATGTTGGACGGCGTATTGAACATCCTTGGCAATCCCTCCAACCCGAACGCGTACTTCCTTGCCCCAAATGGGAACGTTCCATACTGTTGCGCATTCAGGTTTGACAACAGTGCGGACAAGCAGGTGCTGCTTGACGCCCTCGCTCAGAATCGACACTTCTTCTGGATTGGACACGGCAGCTACAACGGAATCTTGGGCAACAAGGACCGCGCCGACATCGGCCCAACAGACATCGAAAACATCCTCCAGAATTTGGCTTATAAATCCAGTCCCAAGCATCCCAAGGAGGACAAGCACCCGTACCGGCTCGTCATCCTTAATGGTTGTCAAACGTATAGTTCCCTTTGGGCGGGATGCTTTGGCATTCCGTATTCAAGCGGAATGAGCACGAACATCGTGCTGGAGTACCAATTCACTGGTCAGATGCCGAGGGCGTTCGTCGGGTGGACCAATGATGTGATCAAAATACCTTTCGGGTGGGATCCAACCGGGATAGGGCATCTACAGTACGGTCTGGCGCTGGGCGAACTTTTCTCCAAGTGGATGGAGGGCTTTCCGCTGGACTTCTGCGTCGATTCCTTTGCTGACAGGGCGCTGTCTTACGGCTACACCGGCAACGATTCATGGTGCATCTCCGGGTGTGTGGATTTAACCCGATGGTGAAACGCTATGGAAGGATTCACCGTTACGCTCGCTTACAAGTACGTCGCACTCGTGTTAATGCTGGCCGAGGCCAACTTCTTCGCGGGAAAAGTCGGTCTCAAGTTGGACCAGCCAATTACCGACCAAGATGTCCGTAACGGGAGTCACGTTAGCCCGCCGAAAACAAATGATTTCGGCGGAAGCATCATGACAGACAGCTACTTTTTCGGATTCGGGTTCGGGCATTTGGCCAACTTCCATCGCAACGACTTCAAATCGGATTCTGACGCCGCCGTCAAGGAGCGAAACGTCAGTCTGTCAAAACAGACGTCGCTAATCGACACGAATGGCGCGTATCAACTCGCAACAAACTGGCTCAACGCAATCGGTGTTGACCTGAAGTTGCTGGGAGAGAAATACAAGCTCAACATCACCCAGTGGCGCTACTTCCACGGTGAGGGACTTGTTGACAGCCCCACAATGCTGCCTGTTTTTCAGGTCGAATGGCGCGGCTCTCCGTTCAAATCACGACAGGCGCGACGCGACATGGCCGTTGTCACCATGACGATCTACGGGCCAACCAAAGACCTTGTTGAATTCCACATTCTTGACGACTCGCTGTTCGTCCGCCCAAAAATCACCATCGTTGGCCAAGAGGAACTGCTGTCCATTTCAGACGGGGAATTTCGGGCTTTTGGCTCGCTCCAGCGAAGCAACCTTGCGGTACGTTTCGGATTGAGACCCGGAGATGCCGTGACAACTGCCCCTGCGGAACGCAAATGAAAGGCGACTCAGAATGTCGGAATTCGGGCTCATCTGATCGGAGCCCAAAAGAAAGCTCCGTGCGTCGCCTGCTTGTTCCCAGCGCAAAAAATCCACACTGCGCCGCCCGAATCGTCACGGGGGCGGCAGCGAACGTTGCGCTGGCGATCTGGGTGCTCCCAGGTTTGGGTAAGATGTTTGACCCAATTCACACATTCACAAACGCCCTTCAAGCATTGCTGGAAGTGACGGTGCCGTGCGCTGCTTTGTTGGTGCTTCTTCCCGTTATTCTCTTTGGTCGCGACGTGCCCAGATTATTGGCCATTGGCTTGTCGTTTCTCCCGGCTTACGTTGGCATCGCCGGACTTGAGGGCGCCTGGTCGCTTTGGCTTGCGGGGCGCTAAAGGCGGCGGAGAGGTTGGGGTTCAAAACGCGCCAGACCCTCGCCCGCTCTCGTTTCAGTTTCGGCTGCTCGGCCCGCGAGCTTTGAAGAAGGGACTCCGGATGCACGTGAGACACGCGAACCGGTTTTTACTGGAACGTCGTGGCGCGTTCGATTGGAAGTTTTGCCGCAAGCGAGGGAGGATTTTTCATTGAACGGATACACGGGTTTGAATTAAAGCAATCGCCGAACGGATGAAGATTTTTCGCCGAGACGATCATCACGAAGGTCAAAGACACGCAGCAGTTGCGGAAGGAATTGCAGGAGGTCAAGAGAGCTACGCGGCGGACCTCACCCCCAGCCCCTCTCCAATCCGATTGGAGAGGGTGGCCACCGCCAAGGCGATCACGTTGCGCATCCCGCAGTTGAAGGACTGCAAGAATCATTTCGACCAGAAGAAGGAAAAGGGCAAGGGCACGATGGTCTTCATCTGCGAAGGTCAATCCGCCGCCGGCTCGATCACGAGCTGCCGCGACGTGAACAATCAGGCCGTGTTCGTGCTCAAAGGCAAGCCGCTCAATGTCTGGGATCTCAAGCGCGACGTGATGTATAAGAACGACGAGATGTATAACCTCATGCAGGCGCTCAACGTCGAGGACAACACCGAGGGCCTGCGCTACGACAAGGTCATCCTCGCCACCGACGCGGCCGCGGACGGCATGCACATCCGCAATCTGATGATCACGTATCCGCAAAATGCATCCGCTGAAGAAATTTCTCGCAGGACTCGCGAAAATGCCGCAGAACTCAGCGTGCCAGCGTGAACGTGACCGACCAAAAGCTCAGAGCCGCCGCCGTTTTGTCACACCCGACCGCCTGTGACGACGAAGCGCGGTTGCGCCAGTTGTCACGGACGAAAACCATGAACCCGCTTCGCCCATGAAAATCACCGGAGCCACCACCTACCTGGTCGAAGGCATCAAATACAACTGGACTCTCTTGAAACTGGAAACCGACGCCGGCATTCACGGCTGGGGTGAGGCCACGAACTGGCCCGGCTCACCGCTCATCGAGGCCGCCTGCCGGCATGTCGGGCAGTTCATCCTCGGCCTGGACGCGCGGCAGATTGATTTTCTGTGGACCAAGATTTATCGCGACATGAACTGGCTCGGGCAGGCCGGGCCGCTGCTCTCGGCGATCAGCGCGGTGGACATCGCGCTTTGGGACATCAAGGGCAAGGCATTGGGCGCGCCGGTCTATGAGCTTCTCGGCGGCGCGTATCGGAAAAGAATCCAACTCTACGCCAACTACTGGTTCATCGAGGGCGGCCACCGGCCCGAGGATTACGCCCGGCAGGCGCGCGAGGTGGTGGGGCAGGGATTCACCGCGTTGAAGTTCGACCCGTTCGCGCACGTGAACTACTGGATGGGCGAAGACTTGAACGCGAACGGCTCGTTGACCCCGGCGCAGCAGCAACTCGCGCTCGACGTGGTGCGGGCGGTCGCCGAGGCGGTCGGGCCACAAGTCGCCATCGCCATCGAAACGCACGCCTTCCTCAACGGGCCGACGGCCGTCGAAATGGCGCACCGCCTCGCGGCGCTGAAATTCAACTGCCTGTGGTATGAGGAGCCGGCGTTGCCGGAATTCCCCGAAGCCATCGCGGACCTCCGGGGCCGGATACCTTTTCCGGTCTGCGTGGGCGAGCGGGTGCATAGCCGGTTCATGGCGCGTCCCCTTCTCGAACGCCGCGCGACGGATTATCTCATGCCGGACATCACGCGCTGCGGCGGCATTTCCGAGTTGCGGAAAATGGCGACCCAGGCGGAGTGCTACAACGTGCCGATCGCGCCGCACTGTCCGAACGGGCCGCTTTGCACCATCGCCTCCGCGCACACCGTCGCGACCATCCCGAATTTCTTCCGGCAGGAATTCATGTTCAAGGACGTGCCGTGGCGGGACGAATGTCTCTCCCACCCGTTGCCCATCGTGAACGGTCACTTTGAACTGCCCGACCGTCCGGGACTGGGTTTCGACGTGAAAGAGGAAGTGTTGAGAGCGCATCCTGGCCTGCGCGAGCGCCCGGCGGGGCGATCGTTTTACATCTGAGTCTTCGCGCCGCATGAAGCCGACTGCCGCGGGAAGTCCGCCGACGTTCATCGCGATTGACGGTGGTTCCACCAACACGCGCGTCTGGCTGCTGAAGCATGGCCAGGTCGAGGCGCGCTCCTCGGCGATGGTGGGGGTGCGCGATACGGTGCGGGAGGGGTCGCCCGCCAAACTTCACGCAACAGTGCGCGATTTGATCGCACAGGTGCGCGCCGCACGACCGGATGTGCGTCCCACATTGGTCGCCGGCGCCGGCATGATCACTTCGTCGTTGGGACTGGCGGAGGTGCCGCACGTGATGGCGCCCGCGGGAGTTGAGGATTTGGCGCGTGGCGCGCGCCAGGTGACTGTTCCCGGAATCACGGACCTGCCGTGCTGGCTGTTTCCTGGCGTGCGTTGCCGGGCGGCTGTGCCATCCGAGGTTGTCGCTTCGGACGTGATGCGCGGCGAGGAAACACTGTGCGTCGGCTTGACAGCATTGGGCCGCGTGGCACTGCCCGGGACCATTCTCACCCTCGGTTCGCACTGGAAGTTGATCGAGCTTCAGAGGGACGGAGCCATTGCGCGAAGCCGGACCTCGATCTCGGGTGAACTCATCCATTCGGTGCAAACCGGAACGGTACTTGCCAGCTCGCTGCCGGAGGGGCGTCTGGAGAAGCTCGACGTTCCCTGGTGCCGGCGCGGCATGGCGGAAGCGCGCAAGTCCGGGTTGCCGCGAGCGCTGTTTTGCGTGCGGATGCTGGATTTGGACGGCGGCTCCAACCCGGAGCAAAGAATGTCGTTCCTGCTCGGCGCCTTTGTGGAGGCGGAGTTGGTTGCGTTGCTGGATTCGGGTCCCCTGGCCTCGGGCAAGCCGATGGTGGTTGTTGGCTCAGGCGCGGTGGCCGAGGCATGGCGGATGGCCCTTGTCGCGCAAAACCTCCCTGCCCAAGTGCTCGCCGAAGATCAAGCCGAGGCCGCTTTTCTCGCCGGCCTTGGCCAATTGGTGCCGCGGGTCCTCAACCGCGAGGAACCTTTTGGTGATTCGCCGAAACCGTTTAAGGTTCGTTTGGCGAATAGCTGACGCGAGGGTTTACCGCGGTGGCGCAGCAGCCGGCTGGTTGGTGGCACGGGCCAGTGGAATCGTCTCGTGAGATCGCCAGGCGTGCTCTACGTGGTCAATCGTCAACACGCGGGGAAGGAGTTGGATTTGGTGACCGAACATCTCGAACGTCACCGTGCCCGGGAGAAACAACGTGTCGAGAAACACACATTGGCCAAACGGCACGGCGAACGGCACGGAGCGGGCTTCCGAGAATTCCAACGATTGCGACGTGTTCGTCGCCCCGCGCTCGCCGGCAAACACCAATCGCACGTCGCGGATGTCGAGGGTGGGCTGGTTGACGACCATCGCGGGGTCGCCGCCTTCAGCGATGAACGTCACCACCCACGGGCCTTTGGCAACGCGGCGGCGTTCGATGAAGTGAAACACGCAGAAGTAACCCACCGCCACCAGTGCCAGGACGAGGATGACCTGCCACGCCAGATTGCCGCGTTTCATGCGCGGCCACGATTTGCGAGTTGCCACGGCGTGTCAAGACGCCCGCCGCCAACGGCGATGGAGCAGGGGAGCAATCATCAATCGTCTTCGAGCAGCGCACCACCTCGGGAGGATGGTGGAGCCGAGGGGATTCGAACCCCTGACCTTCTCATTGCGAACGAGACGCTCTACCAACTGAGCTACGACCCCATCCACGCGGAGCGAACACCGGGCGACGGGGCGCGTTTGCGCGCGACTTGCCGCCGTCAGCTTGCGTAGTTGAACAGTGTTCGACGACGCGCGCATACTACGTGGCAACACGGGTTGGGCAAGCGAATTCACTGCCGCGGCGCCACCGCACGATTCACCGGTGCGCCTCGCGGTTCTCATTCTCCGCTTGGCCTCCAACGAAACGACGCTAGACTGCCGCCCACAACGCATCATCGAAGAACGACCATGCATTCGCCAAAACTCCTTCTCGCCGTTTCTAGTTTCCTGGTTGCCGGTTTGCCGGCAAAGGCTGTGGATCGGGTCGGCCCGAATCCGTCAGGCGGTCACCTCACGTCCACGCATCAACTCATCCGTCCTGCGGGGCAGACGGTCGAGTTCAGCGGCCGGCGGGTGGACCTGGCATTGTCCTCGGACGCGCGCACGCTTTACGTGAAGGACAACCATGGGATCGTCGTCGTGGATGCAGCAACCTGGCGCATCCGGCAGGAGTTGAAATTCAGCGAGGGCGGGGGTTCAGTGCATGGAGTCTTGGTTTCACGCGATGGCTCTCGAATCTACGCCACGACGCCACAAAGCATCTTGTGGGAGGCAAAAACCACCGCGGCAGGCAAGGTGGAACTCGGACGCAAAATCACTCTGCCAGGACCCGGCGGGTCGGGACATTCCGCGCCAGGTGGGTTGGCGCTTTCGCCAGACGAAATGACGGCCTACGTCTGTCTCTCACGCAACAACAGCCTTGCGGTGGTGGCTTTGGCCGACGGCAAGCTGCTCAAGGAGATTCCCGTCGGTGTCGCACCGTTCGACGTGGTGCTGTTTGGGGAAGGAAGGAAGGCGTTCGTTTCAAACTGGGGCGGCCGGCATCCGCGCGCAGGCGAGCGCAAAGCGAAATCCTCGGGCACCGACGCGCTCGTGGATGAACGGACCGTTGCCGCCAGCGGCACCGTGTCGGTGGTGGACCTCGTGGAAGCGCGCGAAACCTCCCAGATCGTTACGGGCTTGCATCCTTCAGACCTCGAACTTGGCCCTGATAACCGCCGGCTTTACGTGGCCAACGCCAATTCCGACACGGTGAGCGTGATTGACACGCGGACGCTGGCCGTCGTCGAAACCATCGCCGTCCGGCCTGATCCCTCGCTGCATTTCGGGAGCGCACCCAACGCGCTTTCGGTCAGCAAGGATGGCCGGACGTTGTTTGTCGCCAACGGCGGCAACAACGCCATTGCCGTGATCGCGCTGGCCCAGGCGCCCGGCGCCAGGAGCGTGGTCGAGGGATTCATCCCGACCGGCTGGTATCCGGGCGGCGTGGTCAATGATGGCCGGCATCTTTACGTGGCCAACGTCAAAGGCATCGGGTCGCGCGATCTCCGGCCGGACAAACAGGGTTGGAACAGCCATTTCCACCGGGGTTCAATCGGCAAGATCGAAATCCCGGCACCCGCGGCGCTGCGGACCTACACGCGTCAGGTCAAGGAAGACGCGCGCGTGCCGGAGATGCTGCGCGCGTGGGACAAGTCCCGCAGCCGCCGCAAACCCGTTCCCGTGCCCGCGCGGCTCGGCGAGCCGTCCGTCTTCGATCACGTGGTCTATATCATCAAGGAAAACCGGACGTTCGATCAAATCCTGGGCGACATGCCGAAAGGCAACGTGGACCCAACCCTCTGCATGTTTGGCCGGGACGTGACGCCGAATCATCACGCGCTGGCGGAGGAGTTCGCGCTGCTCGACAACTACTATTGCAACGGCGTGCTGTCGGCGGACGGCCATGCCTGGGCGATGGAGGGGTACGTCACCGATTACCTGGAGAAATCGTTCGGCGGCTTCACGCGGAGCTACCCGTTTTCCGGAGACGATCCCTTGAGTTACGCGGCGACCGGGTTCATCTGGGACCACGTATTGTTGCAGGGTTTGTCGTTTCGGAATTACGGCGAGATGTCCAAGACCGAATCCCGCCCCCGCGACGCGACGTTTCTCGAGATCTTCTCCGACCATAAGAACAAAGCCGGCAAAATCACTTTCCAGCACGACATTCAGATCGAAACCTTGCGGCGGTTCAGTTGCCCGGATTTCCCCGGCTGGCAGATGAAGATTCCCGACGCCGTCCGCGCCGACGTGTTCCTCAAGGAGTTCGCCGATTACGAAAAGCGTGGCGACTGGCCGAATCTGGTGATCATTTTCCTGCCGAGCGACCACACTTCGGGCACGCGGCCCGGCTCGCCCACTCCCCGCGCGCAGGTCGCGGACAACGATCTGGCCGTGGGCCGGATCGTCGAGCGGATTTCCAGCAGCCGCTTCTGGCCGAAAACCTGCATCTTCGCGATCGAGGACGATCCCCAAGCCGGCTTCGATCACGTGGACGGGCATCGCTCGGTCTGCCTTGTGGTCAGCCCCTACACCAGGCGCGGCGCGGTGGTCAGCAAGTTTTACAACCAGACCTCTGTGCTGCACACCATGTCGCGCATGTTTGGCATTGCGCCCATGAATCAGATGGTCGCGCTGGCGCCGTTGATGAGCGACTGCTTCACCTCCAAGCCGAACCTCCAGCCCTATCGCTGCCGGCCCAATCAGATTCCGCTCGACGAAATGAACAAGGCCACGGCGGAGTTGGAGGGCGACGAGTTGTTCTGGGCACTCAAAAGCCTCGAACAGCCGTTCGACGACGTGGATTGCGCCGACGAGGACACGCTCAACCGCATTCTGTGGCATGCGGTCAAGGGGGTGAATGCGCAGTACCCCGTCCACCTCGCCGGCGCCCACGGCAGGGGATTGCGCAAACTGGGCCTCACGCACGGCGGAGAAGTCGAGGATGATTAGAATCATGCCGAGGCATCTGGAAGGGCTCGCCGCACGCTGCGTACTGGTTGCGGTTGCGCTCTGAACCGGAGATGACCGCTTACGAAAACCTGCAGAATGCACTCCGAGCGGCACCGCGGACCTGGCTGGTAACCGGAGTGGCGGGGTTCATCGGCTCGAACCTGTTGGAGACTGTGCTGAAACTCGATCAGCGCGTCGTTGGAGTGGACAATTTCACCACGGGCCACCGACGAAATCTCGACGAGGTGCGGGGGCTGGTTTCGGCGAAGCAGTGGGAGCGGTTTCGTTTCGAGGAGGGCGACATCCGAGACACGCCAACCTGCGGCCGATTGTGCGCGGGAGTGGATTTTGTTTTGCACCAGGCCGCGCTTGGGTCCGTGCCGCGCTCGATGGCCGAACCGGTGCTGGCCCACGAGATCAACGTCACTGGGTTCTTGAACATGTTGGTTGCCGCACGCGATGCCTGCGTGCGGCGGGTGGTTTATGCCTCAAGCAGCGCGGTCTATGGCGATAATCCCGACTTGCCCAAAATCGAAGACCACATCGGGCAGCCTTTGTCGCCCTATGCCGCCACCAAGTTGATGAACGAGCTTTACGCCGGCACGTTTGCGCGCGCCTTCGGACTCGAATCCGTCGGGCTGCGCTACTTCAACGTGTTTGGCCCGCGCCAGGACCCGGAAGGCGATTACGCGGCCGTGATCCCCAAGTGGATTGCCTCGTTACTCCGGCGCGAGCCGGTTTTCATCAACGGCGATGGCGAAACCAGCCGGGACTTTTGCTTCGTCCAGGACGTGGTGCAGGCCAACCTGCTGGCGGCGCTGGCGGTGATGGACGGGTCGGCACGTCATTGCGTTTGCAACGTCGCGTTTGGCCAGCGCACGACGCTAAACCAACTGTTCCAACACCTGCAATCCGCGCTGCGCCGCCGGGATGACTCCCTGCCGGACACCAAGCCGGTCTATCGCGAGTTCCGGCCCGGCGACGTTCGCCATTCGCTGGCGGACGTTTCAAGGGCGGGCCGGTTGTTGGGCTACACGCCGGCCCATCCCATCGGGCAAGGGCTTGAGGCCGCGATGGATTGGTACTGCCGGTATCTTGGATAGCCGCGGTGGCGGGTGTGGGGCTGCTGGCTTTCGTTATGGCAGGCTCAACTCACCTTGCCTGACGTTCGCGGTGTTATAGATGGCCAGGGGTTTCGGGACCTGGGCGGACGGTCCAATTTCCGGGCCAACTCCGCTGAATTTTCCTTTACAACCCAGGGCAGCGGGGCCTTAATCGTCGAGCAAGCCAGCCCGGCAGAAACTGGGTGATTACCTTTGCCCGGCGGATTCTGAACGGCGGAATCGGTCCAGCTTGGAAAGGCGCGCAAAGCTGGCAGACAGTTGTATGTTGTGGTTCTCCGCTGTTTTCGGTGGAGCCTCATAACTGGGGGAAGCGGAGCTTGCCGGCCACGAAGTAGAGCATGGTGATCAAGTACGTGGTCGAACGGTA
>Ga0247727_10009667_pt1 | contig 17335 bp, 15 predicted proteins | sample WisWelCaveWW1625_FD_202498 | JGI IMG/M metagenome (GOLD analysis project Ga0247727, IMG submission 202498) | Biofilm microbial communities from Wishing Well Cave, Virginia, United States - WW16-25 | ecosystem: Environmental > Aquatic > Deep subsurface > Groundwater > Cave microbial mat | place...
CGGGGGGGGGGGGGGGGGGGGGGGGGGGGGGGGGGGGGGGGGCGGTAGCGGGCGAAGGTGGAGCCTTTGCGGAGGAGGGTTGCAGGGTCGTCGACGTGGGGGGGGCGGACGTCCAGGCGGAGGGCGCGCAGGAGGCCGGCGAGCTCGGGGTGGACGGGCTCCAGGGTTCAGCGGAGCGGTTTAATGATAAGGGGTCGGACCAGGAGGGAAGGGGGGCGGAGGAGGGTAAGGCGCTGAGGGGGAAGCAGTCAACTGGACCGCAGGCCGGAAGTGAGGACCTCTGCGGCGGCGATCCGCACGCCGAACTCCGGCAGTTCGAACGCCGCCACCGCGGTCAAGCTCCCGTCGCGGTATACGTACATCCGGCCGATCCCCGGGTCCACCAGCCAAACGTGCGGCACGCCCCAGGCCCGAAAGTCCTCAGGCGCTCCATGACGTCCTCGAGCCGGTCGTCGGGGGAGACAATCTCGATCACTACCAGCGGCAATTCGCGCGGAAGCTCGTCCACCGGCTCCTGGTGCGCGTAGACCGCCAAGTCGACGATGCGGTACCTGCCCGGCGCTACAGGAACCCGGAGCTCCGGCCTGGCAAAGAGCGGAAGCTGCTCTCCCAGGCGTTCGAATCGAGCCCCCAGTTTAGATTGGGCCCTGCTATGTCGATTATTCGGCCCGGTTCTCTCCACCAGTTCCCCGTCGACGTACTCAGGCGTCCGGCCCGGGAAGCTTGTGCGAAGGTACTGCTCCTCACTGGTTAGGGTCTTGACGGCCATACTCAAAGTCTACCAGATCGTAGATCGTAGATCGTGGGCCTGATAAAAGGAAACCGTCTAACGAAGCGTTGCAGCGGACGGGCAAACACCGCCCGCCGCTGAACGCCAAGTCGTTAGACAGTCCGGCGGCAGCGGGTCGCCGGAAGGCTGTGCTTGGAGGTATGATGCGTACCGAGACTGAGGCGATGTGCCCCGCAAGCCTTGCCTACCTGCTCACGGCCCCGCCCGCGTCAACCCGATTTCGATACACCCACAGATCCGGGTCCAATCAGAATTTGTCAGTGTGCCGATGACACGAACATCGCGCTGCCGCAAGGTTAACAAGGTAGAGCCGAAAACACGACGGAGCATGTAGGCCGGCAGTTCTCCAGTCCTTCAGCTCACAGTCGGTTGGGGAAGGCGGATCCGGGTACACTGTAGTGATCAGGCCCAAGATCACGTCGGGGCGATAACGATGGTATACCTCCGACGAGAGAACCAGCGCGGGCCGTGTCTTCGTGACCTCGGCCCCCGGGAAGGCCCCGATCACGACATCACCCGGCCTCAATGTTCGTTTCGCTCCCGCTCATCAAAGTTGCGAACAGAAGCGGCTTGCGCATCTCGCAAGTCCTCAGCGGTCCACGAGTCGGACCACTCTACCGGCCTGCCCTGGGCCAATTGGGCAAGCTGTGTTGTCCAATCCATCACCTGATCCGCCGCTTCGGGTGGAAGGGTGCGCAGGGACCGGACAAGAGACTCTTCCTTGGCCGTGAGTACCATATCATTCTCATTGTACCTCTTAACAAACGACGTCACAGAGGAGAGGTTGGCTTCCGGAACGCGACATCTACCTGCTCCCGGCCCGAATCTCCGCCAGGAGCTTCCGCGCTGTCTCCTGGTCGGGATCATACTGGAGCGCCTTGCGTAGCGTCGCCTCGGCGGCGCTGGCCTCCCCGGCCCGGTACTGCGCCACCGCCAGATTGATCCTGGCGCCGGTGAGTCCCGGATTTCGTGAAAGCGCGTCGTTCCACAGCAGCAACGCTTCCCGGGCGCGGCCGCGTTGCATATAGTAGGTTCCCAAGTTAACCGTGGCCGCCGTTTGCGATGGATCCAAACGCACGATCCGCTCGCTTAGAGCCATGGCTTGATCCTCCCGGCCTGCCGCTTCATGGAACTGGGCCAATTGGATAAGAACGGTAATATCCTCGGGATCACCTGCTTCCGCCTTCTGCAACGACTCATAGGCGCGCCGGCGCAACTCAGCGTCCGCGCCCGCCACCATCGCATAGGCCAGCCCGAGATCGCGCTCCGTCACCGGTTCCTTCCAGAAGGGCGCCAGCGACGGGCCGACAGGCGGGGCGCCGGCGGATTGCGTTTGGCGCCGCGGAATGGAATGATCCGTGAATACGGCGTGTTCGGTCTCCCGGACCTGACCCTTGGGCATGTGGCACGCGGTGCAATCGTCCTGCGCCTGGCGGCGGGTCGCCAAACGCTCCCGGCAGTCCGGCGATTGGTGACAAGCCAGACAGCGCGCTCGATAGTAAGTCGCGCGCTGGGCGGCCTCGGGCTCGGAGTGCGGGTCGTGGCAAGAGCCGCACCACAGGCGGTCTCCGCTCGCTCGCTTGCAGAAACTCTGCTGGAGCTTTTCGAAGTGGCTGTTCGAGCCCAGGGCCGAGGACCCGGCGCCGCCGGCCCAGACGAAGTAGGCAGTGTAAGACGATAGCAATTCTCCGGGCCGGTAAGCCGCGCCTGCCGCGCCGGCCCGCAGGACCCGGGCTGCGCCTGTCAAATGGCACTGCGCGCAGACGCTGTCCCGCCGGGCCGGTTCCAGCTTCGCGGGGTTGATGATCTCGCTCGGCCCTTGGCGATCCCCCGCCGTCATCTTCGCTACGTGGTTCTTCCCCGCCCCGTGGCATCGCTCGCAACTGACGCCTCCTTCGAGAAAGGGCGGCTCGCGGAAACGGTTCTCGGCGCCGGCGACCGGCTGCAGCCGGCTGGCGTGACACTGCAGACACTTCGTGCTCACCGCCCGCGTGACGTGGATGAACCGATGCTGCTCGAAACCGGGAGAACCGCCCCAAGCCGCGCTGCTCGTGTAGTAAGAAACCGGGGCCTGGAACAGGAAGCCTCCCAACGAGGAGGCGTAGCTGCGGGCCACTCTGCCCGAACCGATGAACCATCCGAGGATCCGCTCGCCTCGAACGCCTGCCGTTTCCCGCGAGAATTGCAAGCGATAGCCTTCCGCCGACAAGGACACCCGATACTCCGCGCCCAAAGCTGGATCCGAGAAACGAGCTCGGTCGAAACTCTCCAGCAACGGGCCCTCACCCACTTTCCCGCTGCTCCGGGACATCATGCTGGTGGTGAAATACTTCCGGTAGATTTCCGGGTGGCAACCGTTGCAGGTTTTGCTGCCCGCTTCCTGGTCTCCCGCCGCCGCGTGCAGCCCCATCCCCGCCATCATCGGCAACAGCGGCAGGAGCCAGGGTATCCGGAGTTGTGGACCGAACACTATCGCAGCGCGACCGGCGCTCGGGATTGATAGTAACAGAGCCTCCACGATCTCGGCGCGAGCCATCGGGAACATTGTAGACTTGGTGTGCCGCCCGGAGGACCATGAAATGAAACGAACTAGCGTCGTGCCGATCGGCCTGCTCACCATGACGGCCGCCTCCTTCGCCCAGGACGCCAAACCGCGCGTGGTTTTTGTCACCGGCGATGACGAGTATCGCTCCGAGTACTCGATGCCGATGATCGCGCGCCTCCTCGAAGCCCGCCACAACCTGCGGACCTCGGTGGCCTACGCCCGGCCGACCCCGCAAACCAAGACCACCATCGAGGGACTGGAAGCGCTCCAGACCGCCGACCTGGCCGTGTTCTACCTGCGCTGGCGCGAGCTGCCCGAGCCGCAGCTCAAGCTGATCCTGGACTACGTCGATTCCGGCAAGCCGCTGGTGGGCCTGCGGACAACCACGCACTCGTTTCTCTATCCCAAGGGCCATCCGCGCGAGCGGCTCAACGACGGATTCGGCGCCGACGTCTTCGGCCAGAAATGGATCCGGCACCACGGGCACCTATCTTCGACCGACGTGTCCCGGGTGGCCGAGCAGGCCGGGCATCCGGTCCTGCGCGGGGTCGAGGCGGCCTTCCAAGCGCGGTCGTGGCTCTATGTGGTCGATCCCCTGCACGGCGATTGCGCGCCGCTCCTGATGGGCCGCGCGGTGAACCCCAGCGGGAAAGACCACGGGCCACAGCCAGTAGCCTGGACCAAAACCTACAAAGGCGCGCGCGTGTTCTTCACCACCTTGGGTCACCCGGAGGACTTGCGGCTTCTGGCGGTTCGGAGACTGCTGATCAACGGCATCTACTGGGCCCTGGGGAAAGCGGTTCCGGAGGGCGGCGCGACTGCTGAGGTAGTGGGGAGCTACGAGCCCCCGCCGGCGGGGGTTCCGAAGCAGTGATGGGAAGGATCTCGTAGGGGCCCAGCCGCGCGCCGGCGCCGGCTTCGTGCTAAAATTCTCGCGTGCCGGTCAGCGAGCCGAAGCAGTCGTACTCGCGCGACGATGTGCGGCGCATTCTGGGGATCACCGAAGCGCGGCTGCGCTCCTGGGAACGAATCGGCATCTGCGAGGCCCGCCGCGAATTCACCTTTTCCGACCTGATCGCCCTGAAGACCGTCCAGAAGCTGCGGGAAAACCGGATTCCGCCGGACCGGATCCAGCGCGCCCTGAGCTCGCTTTCCCAGAAGCTGCAGGGCGTGGACAAGCCGCTGACCGAGCTGAAGATCGTTTCCGACGGCAAGCGGATCGCGGTCGACTTGGGCGACGGCAAGATGGAGGCGCTGACCGGGCAGTTCCTCTTCGACTTCGAGACGGCGGCGCTGCGGCCGGTCGCCGAGATGCGGCGGCGGGACCGGCAATCGCGCGAGGCCCAGGAGCGGGAGTCGGAGCGCTGGTTCCAGGTGGGTCTGGAGCTGGAGGAGGCGGGCGCGCCGCCCGAAGAAGCGGAGAGCGCCTACCGGCGGTCGCTCGAGCTGAATCCCAACGCCGCCGGCGCCTGGGTGAACCTGGGCACGTTGAACTATCAGTGCCGGAACCTGGCCGAGTCGGAACGCTGCTATCGCCGCTCGCTGGACATCGATCCGGAGTATCCGCTGGCCCACTTCAACCTGGGCAACATCTGCGATGAACAGGGGAGAGTGGGTGAAGCCCGCTCGCACTACCTGGACGCGCTGCGGCTCCGGCCCGACTATGCCGACGCGCACTACAATGTGGCTCTCTTGTACGAGAAGACCGGAGAGCCGATGCGGGCGGTCCGGCACTGGCGGAGCTACTTGAAGATCGACCCGAGCAGCCCGTGGGCGGGCATCGCGCGGCAGCAACTGGACGGGCTGCTGCGGATCACTCCGGGGGGTAGATCGTAGATGCTGGGCGTCGATGCGCGCGCTTTCCGCGTCTCCTGGACGGTTTTGGTAGTGGCCGGCGCGGCGGGCCTGTTGTACCTGGTGCGCGGGGCGCTGCTGGTCCTGGTGCTGGCCATCCTGTTTGCCTACGTGGTCTGGCCGCTGGTGGAAAAGGCCGAAGCGCTGGCGCGCCGGTTGGGGGCCCAGAGGCTGGCGCGGCTTTGGGGGCTGGCGCTGGTCTATCCGCTCCTGATGGGCCTGGCGCTGCTGGCCGGAGTCGTGCTCGCGCCCCAGATTACCGAGCAGGCCGCCAACCTCGTCGACAAGGTCAGCGCCTTTGCCGGCCAGATCCGGCAAGGGAACCTGCTCGACGAGATGAGCCGGCGCAGCGGCTGGTCTCTGCCCACCCTGTACGCGATGAGGGACAAGCTGATGGTGCACGCGGGGGCCTTGCTACCCTACCTGCGCTCGGCCGGGGCGCAGTTGCTGCACTACCTTTCGAATCTGTGGCTGGTGGTGCTGGTCCCGATTCTGGCTTTCTTTCTGCTCAAGGACGCGGAACGATTCCGCGAGGGGCTGGAAAGCTGGCTGGTCGAGCGCGGGCACCGGGAGTTCTTGCGGGCCGTTCTGGAGGACCTGCACCAGCTTCTGGCGCACTACATGAGGTCGGTGGTGGTGTTGAGTTTTCTGACCTTCGCTTCCCATCTGCTTTTTTTCTGGGCGGCCGGAGTGCCTTATGGGCTGCTGCTGGCCAGCGCGGCGGGAATGCTGGAGTTCATCCCGCTGGTGGGGCCGCTGGGCGCGGCGGCCTTGATCGTGCTGGCCGCTTGGCTGGCGGGCTACGGGCACCTGGTGTGGATCCTGATCTTTTTGGGCGCCTGGCGGCTGGTTCAGGATTACGTGAACATGCCGCTGGTGATCGGCTCGGGGATCGAGCTGCACCCGCTGCTGGTGATCCTCGGGGTGGTGGGCGGGGCGGAGCTGGCGGGGGTGGCCGGCATGTTCCTTTCCATTCCCACCCTGGTGGCCGTTATGATATTAGTACGACATAGCCTGCCTCGGGCGGCGCCTGAGCCGGCGACGGAAGAGCCCCCGGCGAGGCGATCCCGGTGAGGCGGCTGGCGGCCGGGGTGGTTTTGGCGGCCGCGGGGCTGAGCGCCCACATGATCAGCATGAGCACCGGGGACCTGCGCCTGAAGGGGGATCGGGCCGAATACGAGCTGCGGGTTCCTCTATATGAGATCGGCCACCTGAAGGAGCCGCAGAAGTCCCTGTTCGAGAACTTTCGTCTCCTGGACGGGAGGGAGGGCGCGCGGCTGGTGAAGCACCTCTGCGAGACCGATTCCGCCCAGGACGCCTATTTGTGCCGGGCCGAGTATCAGTTTCCCGGGCCGGTGAAGAACCTGGTCGTGGAATGCACCTTCGCCGCGGTCATGGTCGCCAACCATGTGCATCTGTTGCGCGCCGAGCGGGAGGGGGCCAGCGATCAAGCGGTTTTTGATTTCAGCTATACCCGGGTCCCCCTGCGATTTGTGCCGCCCGGGAAGGCGGCGAAGGCCTTCTCCCAGTTCTGGGCGGGCCTGGCGCGCGCGGCCGGCGGGGCGGCGCAATGGCTATTCGTGCTGGCGCTGGCCATGGCGGCCCGGCGGCCCCGGGAGCTGTATGGCCTGGCGGCGGCGTTTCTGGCCGGCGAGTTTGCCTCGGCGCTGTATGTAGCGTGGGGAAGCTGGTCGCCGGCGCCCCGGTTCGTGGAGGCAGCCGCGGCCCTGACGGTAGCTTATCTGGCGGTGGAGATTCTGATGTTGCCGGAGGCGGGTCATCGCTGGGCGGTAGCCGGCGCCCTGGGGGTGTTTCACGGCTTCTATTTCGGGCTGTTTTTGCGGGAGGCGAGGATGCCTCCGCTGCCGGTGCTGGCCGGGGTGGGGGCGGCCGAGGCGGCGCTGATTGCCGGCTTCGCCTGGATCCTGGGGAGAATCGAGCGGGCGGCGGCCGCGCTGCGGCCCATTCGGATTGGCGCGGGCGCGCTGCTGGTGGTGGGGATGGCTTGGTTCTTCCTGCGGCTGCGCGGGTGAGGGTTGCTCACCCCGGCTGCTAGAATAGCTGTGTCAGCTCATGCTCCACCGCATTCCCCGCCGCGCCCTTCTGGCCGGGCTGGCTGCGGCTCCGGCGCGCCTTTGCGCCGCGGCGGCGCAGGCCGTGGTCAAGGGCGTTGATCCGCAGGCGTACCTGTCCGGGCGGCGGCTTTACAGCGACCTGGTCCTTTACTCGAACATGGGGGACCACCGGACGGCGACCGCGGTCGACCGCAAGACCGCCGAGTGGCTGGCCGGGCGGCTGCAGGGCGCCGGCTTCAAGGTCGAGTCGCATCCTTTCTTCGTCCGACAGTTCTTTCCGGAGAAAGTGACCCTGGCGGTGGAGGGCAAGCGGGTGGAGTCGTTCCCGCTTTGGCCGGTGCGGGCCACCGGGCCGGTGCCGTTGCCAGCGCCGCTGGCGCCGGCGGCGGCCCAGGGACCCTGGACCGCGCTGAAGAACTGCATCGCGCTGGTGACCTTCCCCCGCGCGGCTTCGGTCAATGACGAGTCGGGTCACGCCGAGCTCATCGCCGGGCTGGCCTCGGCCGGGGCCGTGGCGGTCATCGGCGTCACCCCCGGCGAAACCGGCGAGCTAGTAGCGCTGAACTCCAAGGTAGGCGGCGAGCCCTGGCCGGTCCCGGTGGCCATCGCCGGCTTGCGGGATGAGCCGATGCTGGCCGCGGCTGCCGGGCGCGGCGCGACGGCCGAGCTGCTGATTCACGGCCGCGAGGATCCGCGGGCGCGGGCGGTCGAGGTGGTTGGCCGGCTGGACCGGGGCGGAAGGCTGGTGGTGGTCTCGACCCCCTACAGCGGATGGTTCCGCTGCGCCGGCGAGCGCGGACCCGGCATCGCGCTTTGGCTCGCCCTGGCCCGCTGGGCGGGGCGGCCTAACGCGCGAACGAGCTACTGTTTGGTCGCTTCCTCGGGGCACGAGCTGGATAACGAGGGCATCCGGTTGTTCCTCCAGGAACACGCTCCGAAGCCGGACCAGGTTCATTGCTGGCTCCATCTCGGTGCGGGGATCGCGACCTTCGATTGGGAAACGGGGCCCGGCGGCTTCCGCCGGCTGGATCGCCCTTCCTCTCGGGTGCGGCTGATGTGCAACCGTCCGGACCTGCTGTCGGTGTTGACCCGCAACTTCGCTTTGCTCCGCCATCTGAAGCCCGAGCTGACCCTGCAGCCGGTCGGGGAGCTTCGCCTTATGGTCCAACAAGGGTATCGCGCCTTTGGATTGGCCGGGCCGAACGCCTACTTCCACGCCCCAGGGGACCTGCCGGAGCGGGGCACCGCGCCCGAGCTGCTCGAGCCGGTGGCCGCCACCCTGACCCGGACGCTGCTCCAGATCGAGGCGGCGGCCGCGAAGTGAGAGCGTAGAAAACTCCGGTTGAGTGAACAGCGTCTAAAGGACCACTCAAGCGCACCAGCCAGTTCGGTCTACGAGACCCTGCAAGCCGCCTTATGTGGGCGCAGGCTGAAGTTGCTGTTTTGAGTGGGCGATCGCCCCCTACCGCGGCGCGAAGTTCTCGATCAGCATCAGGTCGCTGCCGAGCTGATCGATCTGGCAATAGAGAACAAAACGACCATCCGGCGAAACGCTTAGCCCTATGCCAAACGGCCCTTCCGCCGCCGCCACCGGCCGGCTCTGCCCGCTAGCGAAGCTGTGAAACCGAACAAGGCGCTGATTCCGGACGTCCGGCGCCGCGGTGTAGTAGATTCCTTCAGCGGTCACGGCAAAACCAAGCTCCAGGATCCCTGGACCCGTTGGACCCATCACCTGCGCCTCCTCGCCGCCCTGGACCGGAACCTTCCAGACCCCCTTTTCCCGAGTGACGTGGCCGTAATACAGCGTCTTACCGTCCGGAGATTCTAGGGGCATTTCGCCGCCTGTGCGGGTCAGCTTTGTGGCCTCGCCGCCCTCGGCGGGCATCTTCCAGATCTCCGTTTGCCCGGAGCGCATGCTCGAAAAGTAGATCCAGCGGCCATCGTGCGAGTAACTGGGTAAAGTATCGTCGGACGGATGGGACGTGAGACGCTTCGGCGCGCCGCCCGAGGCCGGGATCTCGAAAAGATCGGCCTGCCCTTCCGGCCGCGCATGGAAGACGAGTCGCCGGCCGTCGGGGGACCAGTTCATGAAACCGACCAGCGGCCCGCCGAACGACGTCAGTTGGGCGGGGTTGGAGCCGTCGGCCTCCGCGATCCAGATCTCGCGGGGGCCGGACCGAAACGATCCGAAGGCAATCTTGGTCCCGTCGGGAGAGTACCGAGGCTGGAGGTCGTGGCGTGTGGAAGAACTGAACATCCGCGGCACGCTGGGGGGACCTCCAGGGGGAGGGATTTCGGCCCGCCAGATGTTGGCGTCACCGGTGCTTCGAGAGTAGACGAGATGGCGGCCGAGGCTGAACTCGGAAATGTCGTCCTCCACGGATGCGACTCGCTCCGGCCCTCCCGACCCTGAAACAGCGATCATTCGCAGCTCCCGATGCGTGGCCGTTCCGCCGGTCACGTACAGGAGGTGGCGTCCGTCGCGGGTCCAGACCGCGGTTCGGGCCAATCGGTCGTCCGTGAGGCGCCGCGCTGCGCCTTCGGGCTCGAGGCCCGCCGACAGCGGCAGCAAGTACACTTCGCTTGCGGAGAAACCATGAAAGCGAGAGAAGGCGAGAGTGCGTCCATCCGGAGAGAAAGCCGGCGTCCAGTCGCCGCGATGTCCCCGGGGCGGCTCGGTGAGGCGTCGTTTCTCGCCCGTTTGCGCCGAAACCAGAAACAAACCGTCGGCCAGGTCCTTGCCCTCGCGGTGGGAGACGGCGAGCCAGCGTCCGTCCGGCGACCAGGCGAGCGAAGGCAACCGAACGTCGCTGCGCGTTTCCGTCAGCTTGCGGGCGAGTCGGCCTCGTCGCCCAGCACGGCGCGAATCTGGCGGATGCAGAAGTTCAACCCCTGATCGAAGTCGACGACGGTGTCGTTGCTCCAGATCTCATTCTGGATCTCCTCGCGGGTCACGACCTCGCCCGTGCGGCCGGCGAGCAGCGTCAACACGCGAAACGGCTGAGGGCGCAGCTTCAGCAGCACACCCGACTTGCGGATCTGTCCAGCGTTCAGGTCCAACTCGAGTCTGGGCAAAGTTGGCGACAAGTTTGAGCTGGTCGGGCAGGCGTGGGATCATACAACAAAAAAAGTCGCGGCAAGTGAAGCACTTAGCCGCTGGATCCAAGTGGGGTACTCACGCGAGTCGCGGGAAACTCCCTCCTCGGTTACTCGGGAGATGGTGGGCCCGCTACCAGCGCGCGACTGCAACTGTTCTTTGGATTTGCCCCGGGCGTTGCGGCCGGTCTGGCGGTGGACAGCGCGGGCAACCTGTTCATCGCGGACACCAGCAACCACCGCATCCGCCGGGTGTCCCCAGACGGGATCATCACCACAGTGGCGGGCAACGGTACGCGGGGCTTTTCCGGTGACGGCGGGCCGGCCACCAGCGCGCAACTGAGGTCTCCGTGGGGCGTGGCGGTGGACGGCGCGGGCAACCTGTTCATCGTGGATGCCCTCAGCCGCATTCGCAAGGTCTCTGCGAGCGGGATCATCACTACGGTGGCGGGCGGCGGGACTGTGGCTTCTGACGACGGTGGACCAGCCACCAGTGCGCGGCTGACGCCGTGGGGCGTGGCGGTGGACGGCGCCGGCAACCTGTTCGTCGCGGAAGCCGACCTGATCAGCCCGCCGAACTACCGCAGCCGGCGCATCCGCAAGGTCTCCCCAGACGGCATCATCACCACGGTGGCGGGCGGCGGGACGTTGTCAGGCGCCTCCGCTGATGGCGGACCAGCCGCCAATGCGGAGCTGCAACCGCGGAGCGTGGCCGTGGACAGCGCGGGGAACCTGTTCATCGCGGACGGGTTTCTCGGGGAGACATTCAACGGGCGCATCCGCAAGGTCTCCCCAGGCGGCATCATCACCACAGTGGCGGGCGGCGGGACGCGGTCAGGCGCTTCCGGTGATGGCGGACCGGCCACGAGCGCGCTACTGGGGCCGGCTGGCGTGGCGATAGACGGCGCGGGCAACCTGTTTATCGCGGACCGATTCAGCTACCGCATCCGCAAGGTTTCCCCAAGCGGGATCATCACCACGGTGGCGGGCGATGGCACGGGCCGCGGGGTCTGGCCGTATGGTGGGCCGGCCACGGATGATGGACCCGCCACCAGCTCGCAACTTAGCGGGCCGAGGGGCGTGGCGGCGGACCGCGCGGGCAACCTGTTTATCGCGGATTCCGGCAACCACCGCATCCGCAAGGTCTCCGCCGGCGGGATCATCACCACGGTGGCGGGCAACGGCACGCAGGGCATTTCAGGTGACGGCGGGCCGGCCAGGAGCGCGCAGCTTAACGGGCCGATTGGCGTGACTGTGGACGGCGCTGGCAACCTGTTCACCCTGGATGCCGGCAACGGCCCCCAGGGCCGCGTCCGGAAGGTCTCACCCAACGGGATCATCACCACGGTGGCGGGCAATGGTACGGGGGGCTTTTCCGGTGATGGCGGGCCAGCCACCAGCGCGGCATTGGGTGGTTTTGCTGAGTGCAACCGTGCTTGTGGTGGCGTGGCGGTGGACGGTGCTGGCAACCTGTTCATCGCGGATGTCGGCAACTTTCGCATCCGCAAGGTCTCCCCAAGCGGGATCATCACCACGGTGGCGGGCAATGGCGGGGAGGGCTTCTCCGGAGATGGCGGACCCGCCACAGACGCGCAACTTTTCTATCCGGTAGGCGTGACCGTGGACGACGCGAGCAACCTCTTCATCGCGGAGTCCGGCCGCGTCCGCAAGGTTTCCCCCAGCGGGATTATCGCCATGATGGCAGGCGGTGGAAGAGTACCCGGCTCCTCCGCTGACGGCGGGCCGGCCACCAGCGCACTACTGACCTTTCCGAATGCCTTGGCAGTGGACGGCGCAGGCAATCTATTCTTTGCGGACCCCGGCGCGAATTTTTTCGCGGGTGGTGATGCCGGCGATTACCCCGCCGATCACCGCATCCGCAAAGTCTCCCCCAGCGGGATCATCACCACCGTGGCAGGGGACGGGAGGCAGGACTTCTCCGGCGATGGCGGGCCAGCCTCAACCGCGACACTGAACGGACCGACTGGCTTGGCGCTCGACGGTGCCGGCAACCTTTACGTTGCTGACAGCGGCAACCATGTCGTCCGCATCCTGCGGCCGACGAACCAGTCCGTTTTGGTCGGAGCGGTGGTGGATGCTGCGAGTCAGCGTGCGGATCCGGTTTCTCCGGGCAAGATCGTGGTCCTCTACGGCGCCGGCCTTGGTCCGTCCCAACTGATCCAGAATCAGCCGAGCAACGGTGTGCTCGGTACGGCGTTCGGCGGAACAGCGGTTTCCTTCAACGGCATCGCCACGCCGATCCTCTACACGTCGGAGGCGCAGGTTGCGGCGATCGTGCCCTACGCGGTCACCGGCGTCACGGCCCAAGTGACGGTGGCCTACCAGGGGCAGGTTTCCAACGCTTTCACGGTTCCGGTGGCTACCTCGGCGCCGGGTCTCTTCACGTTGAATCAAGCCGGCTGGGGCCAGGCGGCGGCCATCAACGCAGTGGACGGGACGGTCAACACCGCGGCGAATCCGGTTAAGATCGGCGGCTTCATCTCGCTCTACGCGACGGGGGAAGGCCAGACGGCGCCAGCCGGCCTGGATGGCAGGATAGCGGGATCGCCCCCCACGGGTCCGGTCCTTCCGGTGCGGGTAACGGTAGGAGGAATACCGGCGACGGTGCAGTATGCAGGCGGCGCGCCGGGGCAAGTGGCGGGTCTGATGCAGGTGAACGTGCAGATTCCCAGCGGCGTGCAGCCGGGAGGGTATGTGTCGGTTGTGTTGCAAGTGGGGGATCGAGCCAGCAGCCCCGCCGTGTGGATCGCGGTATCGGGAAACTGATTGGGAGGGAAGCAATGCACACACGCCCTGACCCGGACGCTGCTCCAGATCGAGGCGGGGGCCGCGAAGTGAGAGCGTAGGATGATAAAGGAGAATCCGATGTCCCCTCGAAGAGTCATGATTTGCCTGGCCGCGGTGTTCGGCCTGGTTTTGGCTGGCGGGACCCTCGCGGTGTGGGCGTTCCCGCTGCAAGCGCCGGCCTCCCAAGATTCTAGCGCCGTCGTCAACAGCGGTCTTCGTTTGCTGCACCAGCCGCCGGTCGAATACCCGCTGAAGGCGCGCCAGAAGGGGATCCAGGGCGCCGTCGTGCTCGAGCTCAGCGTGGATGAGAAGGGCACGGTCGCCGACGCGCGGGTCCTGAGCGGTCCGGAGGAGCTGCGGCGGGCGGCGCTGCAGGCGGTCCTGCAGTGGCATTACGCGACGGATACTTCCTTGCCCGCCAGACTGCAGGTCGCCATCGAGTTCCGTTTGCCTCCCGGCGGCGGGCAGATCGGAGAGCGCCCGGCCGTGGCGGCCGCCACGAGCCGGCTTCCGGAGACCCCGGGCTGAAGCAGATCCGCATCGCTGGCCTGTCGCCCGAGGCGCAGGAGGACTTGTTGCGCCGCCTGCCGGCCCGCGAGGGGGAAAGGATCACCGCCGAGATGGTCGGCAAGGTCCAGGCGATTGTCCGGGAGGTCGACGAGCACCTGATGGTGAACTGGTCGGAGCAATCCGGGGAAACGACGCTGCTGATTGTGCTGCGTCCCGAAGGCGTGATGGTCCAACGCGGGTTTTCCGTGGTGCCAGCCGGCGCCCCGGGGCTCCGGCGACGTCAAGCGGATTCGCGTCGGCGTCGAGGCTCAGAAGGCCAACCTCATTCGGTCCGTCGAGCCGGAGTATCCTCGGTTGGCCAAGGCGGCGAAGATCCAGGGCGTGGTCAGGCTGAATGTGACGGTCGGGAGGGACGGCACGGTTCAGCACATCGAGGCGATCAGCGGCCACCCGCTGCTCGTCCCTCCGGCGCAGGAGGCGGTCAAGCAATGGGAGTATCGGCCTACGCTGCTCAACGGGCAGCCGGTCGAGGTCCTCACCCAGGTGGACGTGAACTTTTCCCTGCGCGAGCAGTAAACGCATCACCGCAGCCCGGGCACAATCGGCTCCGCCGTCGCCACATCGGTGTGGATGATGGCGTCCGGGTGGCCCTGGACCAGGGTTACCGGGTAATCGGTGGAGACCTCGCCGGCGACCGCGATCCGGAAGACAGCGCGGTGGCGCTCTCCGCCGGCGCAGTAGAGCCGGATGCGCCGCGAAGACAGGATATCCTTCATCCCCAGCGTCACGGCCAGCGGGGGGATGGCGGCGGCGTTGCCCCCGGCTGACAGGATCGACTGCACGACGATGGAATCGCTGCCCAGGGCCACTACCCGGGTCAGCGACTCCCGCAGCTCCTGCTCGCCGACGCGCCTCCAGCGGGTGTTGGGGGGCTCGTTGAAAGCCACGTGTCCGTGGAAGCCGACGCCGCCGTAGCAGGCGTCGATGCCGCCGGCCCGCCGGATCTTCTCGCTGATCTCGTCGATGCGGAACGGATGCGGCGCCACAAGCTGCTCGGGGGGCGGGCGCAGTTCCTCGTCGATGGCGCCGAGCAGGCGTCTCCGCAGGTGGGTCTCGAAGCAGAGCGGGTGATGGGCCCCGACCGGCCGCCCCTGCCAGTCCAGAAACTCGTCCAGTTGGAAGAGGAAGACGTTCTGCCAACTGATCCGCTCGCGGTTGGTGATCTCGGCCAGGAGCGGGTACTGCGCGACCGGTCCGACGGGCAAGATGAGGCGGGTCGGCTGGCCGCGCTGATGGTTGGCCCGGATCTCCTCGGCGATGGAGCGGGCGAAGTGGGCCAGCAGCTCGCCGGTCTCTCGGAACAGCCGGAAGGGGAGGCGGGCGCGAGCTTCCAGCTCCTCGACCGGGATCTCCATCAGGCGATCGAGCTTGTCATGGGCCGGCATGGAGTGATATTACGAAAGCTGTCGGGCGGCAGGCAATCGGAAAAGGAGGCGGCTTGTCCCGATCACAGGATCGGCGGGGATGGGCGATCCTGGCCCTGCTATTCGCCTCGCTGGCCGTCAACCTGCTCGACCGCCAGGTCCTGTCGCTGGTGGCGCCGGTTCTGCGCGAGCAACTGAATCTCACAAATACCCAGTATGCCAACGTGGTGTTCTGCTTTCTCCTGGGCCTGACCCTGGCCCAGCTTCCGGCGGGGGCGCTGCTGGACCGGCGCGGGGCGCGGTGGGGGCTGCCGTTCCTCATGCTCTGGTGGTCGGCGGCCAATGCCCTGCACGCGGCGGCCCGCGGCGTCTGGGGATTGGGGGCGCTGCGCTTCCTGCTCGGGGCTGGGGAAAGCGGCAACTACTCGGCGGGAGTCAAGGTGATCGCCGAGTGGTTCCCGGCTGAGCGGCGGGCGCTGGCGGGCGGGATCTTCAACACCGGCTCGGTGATGGGGGCGTTTGTCGCGCCCCCACTGGTCGTGTTCCTGGCCAGCCGCTACGGCTGGCGGATGGCCTTCCTGCTGCCGAGCGCGATGGGACTGCTGTGGCTGGGTCCGTGGCTGGCCGTCTACCGAAGCCGCTCGACCAGCGGGCCGGGGGCAGGTCCTACGGAGGCCGCAGGGCGGCGGCCGCTCTGGAAGCTCCGGCAGGCTTGGGGGGCCGCGTTGATGCGCGCGCTGGGCGGTCCGGTGAATCACTTTTATTGGTATTGGCTGCCGCTTTACCTGAAGCAGGAACGCGGATTCAGCCTGGAGCAGATTGGGATGATGGCGGGCTTTCCGTTCCTGTTCGGGGGATTGGGGAACGTCGCCGGCGGATGGTTCTCCAGCTTCCTGATGAGCCGCGGCGCCACGGCCGACCGCGCCCGCAAGACAGCCTTCGCCGCCGCCGCGGCCTGCTCGCTGGCGAGCCTGGCGGCGCCGCTGGCCTCGAGCGGAGGCCAGGCGCTGGCGCTGATCTGCCTGGCCTCCTTCGGGGTCAGCGTTTACGCGGCCACCTGGATCGGGCTGACCACCGACCTGTTTCCCCAGCAGGAGGCGGCGCGGGCGACCGGCCTGGCCGGTCTGTGCGAGGGTATCACCAATATGATATTCACGCTGGCCACCGGCCGGATCGTGGATCGCTACTCGTATCTGCCGGTGTTTCTGGCCGCGGGACTGCTGCCCGCGCTGGGGCTGGCCTCTCTGTTCCTGACGATCCGGCGGGTCGAGAGAGTGGGCCCCTGACCGAGCTGGTGTTGTATAGCTCTACCTGCGCGGACGCGCGGACGTGGATCCGCGGCGGATCGGGTTGTGGGGCGGCTCCTACGGGGCGTATCTGACCGCGCTGATTGGGAGCTGCTTGTAACGGGCGGTTACTCGCACTTGTCAGACTTGCGGAAAACCAACCAATAGCAGTGCTGGCGGCGGCTGTGGTGGGCGACCTTCCACTTTGGGTCGATGATCGGGCCCTTGCGGACTTTGATGATGCAGTCACAGGCTCGGAACCCTGTGGCCGCCGCCGCTTGGATCAGTTCCACGTGCGCCCACTGGTACTGATGATCGTGAATGTAATCGGCGATCTTGCAGAGCAGGATGCCCTCGGGCTTCAGGACACGGTGGGCCTCGCGCACGAATGCCGGGTAGAGGTGGGAGAAGCTGTAACCGTGCTCCTTGGGAGAGCGTAAACCCCCCGAAACGGGTATTGAAGTCCTTCTGCTTGTCCTTCCCTTGATTGGGAATGTGGGGAGGATCGTAAACGATCACATCGAAGCTCTGGGAGCCGAAGGGCATGGTCGTATTGTCGCCAACTATCGAAGGCCGGTGCGAGTGTTCGATGTCCAGGCCTATGATCTTGCGACCGCTGTCCCGCCAAAAGCGGCCACCATTAACCGTGGCATCAAGGATTCGCTTGGGCCGTTTGCGGGGGTAGAACGCGAGCAGCCGTTCGATCAACTCGGAGTCTTCGCCGGCCCACACCGAGGGTAAGGGCTTGTACTTTAGGGCAACCACTAGTCGGGGCTTCTTCCCCCTCTCGCCAGGGCTCGGGCTCGGCCAGAGTTTCGCTTGTGTCGCAGCAAAGTGAGAATGTCACCTTAGGGCAAAGTAGAAATGTCCCCTTGACAACCTTCAGGCTTGGAGGATGCAAGAAGGACAACTACTGATGACGCAAGCCGAGCGAGATCGGCTGGTAA
>Ga0247727_10009668_pt1 | contig 17333 bp, 18 predicted proteins | sample WisWelCaveWW1625_FD_202498 | JGI IMG/M metagenome (GOLD analysis project Ga0247727, IMG submission 202498) | Biofilm microbial communities from Wishing Well Cave, Virginia, United States - WW16-25 | ecosystem: Environmental > Aquatic > Deep subsurface > Groundwater > Cave microbial mat | place...
GTAATCCCAACCGGGCGACCGACCAGCCAACGACAGAACGATTGTTGAAAGCTTTTGATAACATCACCCTGTATCGTCACGAAACTGAAACCGAAGTCTGGGACGAAGTCACGGCACTGTCGCCCCTCCAACGCCGCATTCTGCAAGCGTTGGGTATCCCAGAGTCGGTCTATGCTTCGCCCGTTGCTTCGCTAATTGAAAGCGGCTGATCAGAAATGACCGAAAGGTGAGTCTATATGGCGTTCGAGAGTATTGGTTGGTCTATGCCGAAACTTTGTTTATTGAAGTCTTTGGTTTGAAAGAAGGCAAGTTTGAAATGCTGGGACGTTACGGTGAGGGCGAGACTGTACGCTCGGCAGTTTTAGTGGGTCTGGAGTTTTTGACCGAGACGGTGTTTGAGTCGTGAGCACCGAGTTGTATTGGGATGGGTCATACGAAATTGCCCGCCATTTGATGAAAGCCCATTCGGGTGTAAACTTAGGCGACATCACCCTGCGACAGATTTACGAATGGACTATCGCCCTGCCGGAATTTGCCGATGACCCGGCGCTGGCGAATGATGAATTACTGCAAGCAATTTTTCAGGACTGGCTTGAGGAGACAAACCCGCTATGAGTGACTCATTGCAAGACCCCAACTATCCGATCCCCGACGAGATGCAATCCAACGTTCTCATCTCCTCGGTGGACAAGATCTATAACTGGGGCCGCCGTTCTTCGATCTGGCCGATGATGTTTGGTCTGGCCTGTTGCGCCATTGAGATGATTTGCACGGCGGCCAGCCGCTACGATCTCTCACGCTTCGGCATGGAGGTGATGCGGCCCAGCCCGCGCCAGAGCGATTTGATGATCGTCTCCGGCACGGTAACGAAGAAGATGATCCCCGTCATCGTCCGCCTCTACAACCAGATGCCGGAGCCGAAGTATGTGATGGCAATGGGGGCCTGCGCCTCCGGCGGCGGCCCCTTCAAAGAAGGCTACAACGTGGTGTCGGGTGTGGACAAGTTTGTGCCGGTGGATGTGTATGTGCCGGGCTGCCCGCCCACCCCTCAGGCCCTGCTCCACGGGTTGATCGCGCTGCAGAAAAAAATTGACGGCCAATCCATCATGACCGTGCCCTGGTATCGAGAAGGTAAAGGCGAGCCGATCCCGGTTCCCATCCTCGGCCCCGATCTCATTGACCTGCGCCAAACGCCGCTCTTCAAGCAGATGGCTCAGGAGCAAAAGCAAAAGACTACGGCCTGATTTTCAAAGACCTGTCAGGTCTGGTGAGAGGAAACTTTTATGACCGAAGCTGTTGCTCCCGCTGTCGAAGCCGTTGCCGAGTCACTCGAAGCCCGTTTCCCTGAGGCAGTGACGCCAGACAAACGCGCCGGTTATTCCGGCTATATCGTTAACCCCGACAAGCTGATTGAATTTGCCACTGCCATCCGTGATGAGATGGGCTACGACTTGTTGTCGTCGGTGACAGGTGTTGACTATATTGCCGATGGCAAGCTGGAAGCCGTTTACCATGCCTACAAGACGACGGGTGGCCCGGCGCTGGTATTCAAAGTGCAGACTCCGCGCGAAGAGCCGGTCATCCCGTCTCTAGTGTCAGTATTCCCTGGCGCTGACTTTCAAGAGCGCGAAGCCTACGACATGTATGGCATCCGCTTCGCCGGGCACCCCAACCTGAAACGCATTTTGATGTGGGAAGGGTTCGCCGGATACCCGCTTCGCAAAGATTGGAAAGAGGCCTACTTCGAGGGCGACCTCAAACCCTTTGACTCGCGCTGGCCGGGGGGCAATTTCTACCGCTCCGAGGAAAAGAATCCCTTCAGCCACAATGTGACCTATCCTGAAGGTTTTGACCCAGACAAGTGGGTGTCGGAAGAAGAAGCCGCACAGTATCCTACCGTCAATGAAATGGAACTGGCGAATGCCCGCGGTTTCAAGACAGATAAGATCGTCGTCAACCTCGGCCCGCAGCATCCGTCCACGCACGGGGTGTTTCGGATGTTGGTGACGCTTGACGGTGAAACAATTGTGGACTTGCAACCCGTCATGGGCTACCTGCACCGTAACCACGAGAAGATCGGCGAGCGCAACACCTTCCTGCACAACATGCCCTTCACCGACCGCCTCGACTACATCGCCTCGATGTCGAACAATTTGGGCTATGCACTGGCGGTGGAGAAACTGCTGAAGTCGAAAGTGCCGGAGCGGGCGGAGTACATCCGCATTCTGATGGTTGAGTTGACGCGGATTTGCAATCACTTGTGGGCCATTGGCTTTCTGCTCAACGATATGGGCGCGTTCTTTACCCCGGCCCTGTACGCCATCCGCGAACGCGAATTGATTTTGGATTTCTTTGAAGCCGTCGCCGGGTCGCGGATGATGTGCAATTACATGCGCTTCGGGGGTGTGTCACGCGACCTGCCGGAGAAGATGATGCGCGACGAGAACACGCTGGCGTTCGTGAACGACATGGTGTTCAACCGCCTGCCGCGCGCCTTCGACGAACTCGATACTTACCTGACCGAAAACGAGATCATCCGCACACGCAGCATCGGCGTGGGGGTGTTGCCGCCGGATCAGGCGATTGCCTACAGTTGTACCGGCCCGTTGCTTCGGGCCTCGGGGGTGTCCTATGACCTCCGCCGCGCTGAACCCTACAGCATTTATGACCGCTTCGACTTCAAAGTCTGCACCCGGCCCAATGGCGATGTGTATGACCGCTATTTGATCCGCATTGACGAAATGCGCGAAAGCGCGAAGATTTGCCAGCAGGCATTGCGCGATATGCCGGCGACGGGCGACATTCTAGCTGGGAAGCCGAGTTACAACGTCCGTGTCCCGGCCGGTGAGTCCTATGGCCGGGTTGAAGGGCCAAAGGGCGAGCTCGGTTTCTATATTGTGTCCACCGGCAAGAACAATGCCTATCGCTATCACGTCCGCGCCCCGTCGTTCATCAATATCACAGTATTGGGTGAACTGTGCAAGGGCCACAAGGTCGCCGACGTGGTGGTGATTTTGGGAAGCATTGATATTGTGTTGGGTGAGACGGATCGATAACCAAGACTTCCGAAATCTCAGGCGCGAAGCGCACGATTTCGGAAGTCCAAGGAGTGAAGCATGTACGGTCTTGGTGTCGTAAAAGGCTTGTGGGTGACGCTCAAACATTTCGTGGATACTTACACCGATGATGTCCAGTGGTTGAGCAAGCAATACGTTGACAAAGAAAAGATGAACGCGCGCCAGTCGCCGAAGGGCAAGGGCCTATTCACGGTGCAGTATCCCGATGAAAAACTCCCGGCGGCGGAGCGCTTCCGCTTCATCCCGTTTTTATTGTATGAAGAGAAAAACGGCAAGCAGGAGGATCTTTGCACTTCGTGTGGCATCTGCGCCAAAGTCTGCCCGCCGCAGTGCATCTGGATCGTCCGCACCGACGACCCAGTGACCAAGCGCCCGATCCCGGCGCCGAAAGAGTTCTATATTGATACCGACATTTGCATGAACTGCGGCTATTGCGCTGAGTATTGTCCATTCGACGCCATCAAAATGGATCACGATTTTGAACTGGCGTCCTATGATCGCACGACGGCGCATGTGTACGATAAAGCGAAACTATCAAAACCGGTGAGCTACTACGCCGGCATCCGCCCCACTGACTACGCCGCTGAAGAAAAAGCCCGCGCGGCAGAAGAGGCCAAGAAGGCGGCTAAGAAGGCGACGGCGTCGGCGGCCAAGAAGGATGCCCCAGCCGCTCCCGCCAAGAGCGAGTAGCCAACTTTTCGGCACACGGATACAATAGTCAGGGTGAGCGCGAGGTTGGTTCACCCTGATTGGTTATTGATAAACCTATGTTGACAACAGACTCAGTAATGAAAGCCCTCGGCACGGTGATCGAGCCGGAACTGCACAAAGACCTTGTGGCTCTGAATATGATCCGCGATCTCAAGATTGAAGACGGCGCGGTGAATTTCACGATCATGTTGACCACGCCGGCCTGTCCATTGCGGCACGTCATGGACGCCGATTGCCGCAAGGCTCTATCGGAAGTGTTGGGTGTGGAGTCCGTATCCATCCAATGGGGATCGAGCGTGCCAGCCGACAACCGCATCATGGGCCAGTTGTCCCTGCCGGTGAAGACGACGCTGGCGATTGCTTCGGGTAAAGGGGGCGTGGGCAAATCCACAGTGGCGGTGAATGTGGCGGTGTCCCTGGCCCAGTCCGGGGCCAGCGTCGGTCTGTTGGATGCCGACATCTATGGCCCCAACACTAACATCATGCTTGGCGTTCATCGAATGCCGCCGCCCGTCGAAGAGAACGGCAAACAAAAGATGATCCCGGCCATGGCCTATGGGGTGAAACTCATGTCCATGGGTTTCCTGGTCAAACCGAGCCAACCGCTGATCTGGCGCGGGCCGATGTTGCACTCGGCTATTCGTCAGTTTCTTACCGATGTGGCCTGGGGTGAATTGGACTATTTGATTGTTGATTTGCCCCCCGGCACAGGCGACGCCCAACTCTCACTCACGCAAGCTGTTCCGCTCACGGGTGGGGTGATCGTGACTCTGCCACAGGAAGTCTCGCAGGCCGACGCCCTGCGCGGCCTCAATATGTTCAAGCAGTTGGATGTGCCGGTGTTGGGGGTGGTGGAGAACATGAGCTACATGACCCTGCCCGACGGTTCCACCTTCGATTTGTTTGGCCGGGGTGGGGGGCGGAAGCTGGCCGAGATGACCGAGGTTCCGTTCATCGGCGAGATTCCGATTGACCCGCTGGTGCGGGTGGGCGGCGACGAGGGCACGCCCATCGTCGTCTCACATCCTGAATCGCCAGCGGCCAAGGCCTTGGTCGCCATCGCCAACGACATCGCCGCCAAAATCAGCGTGCAGGCGATGAAGATGCGGAATAACCTAATCCCAATTCAAATGATTGCCTGATGGTATACAAGTACACACGTAAGCATGTCTACCTGTGCACCTGTTTCCGGGTTTACTTTAAATGACTCCCAGCGCAACCACCACTCACGCTATTGTCGGCGTTCGATTCTACAAAATCGGCAAACTCTATCACTTTGATGCCACTAGCTTCCCCGATGTACGAAAAGGCGACCGGGTGATCGTTGAAACCCAGCGCGGCGTGCAGATGGGCGAAGTGGTAAAGTTTGTAGAAGGCAGTCCGCTCGAAGGCGGTTACAAAGCCATAGAACGCGTGGCCTCACCTCGCGACCTCCTCATGCAACAACAGTGGCAGGCCAAAGAAACCGAGGCCATGATCAACTGCCGCGAACGCGCGCATCAACTGGCTCTGGCCGTCAAAATCGCCAAAGCCGAATACAACTACGATGGCAGTCGCCTGGCCTTTTTCTTCAGCAGTGATTCGGAAGACAAAGCCGACACCAAATCACTGTACGGCGACATGCAAAAGCTCTACCCCGACACGCACATCGATCTGCGGCAAATCGGCCCGCGCGATGTGGCGAAACTGCTGGGCGGCGCGGGCGCTTGCGGCCTCGAGCAACGCTGCTGCTCCACCTTCCTCACCGAGTTCAGCCCGATCTCGATCAAAATGGCGAAAGAGCAGGGCATCTCTCTCAGCCCGGACGAAATCGCCGGGATGTGCGGACGCTTGCGGTGCTGCCTGATCTACGAATACGAACAATACCTCGAAGCGCGCAAGACTCTGCCCAAGCGCAACAAGCGCATCGGCACGCCGCGCGGCCAGGGCAAAGTGATTGACCTCAACCCGCTCAAGCAGACCGTCATAGTCATCGTTGACGACGCTCGCTACGAATTTCACCGTGATGAGTTGATCCCGCTGGACGAACTCGAAACACTGGCCGCCAAAGCTAACAAACCTTGCGACCGCCATGAGAGCGGCGGCTGTGATTGCGGCAAGGGCCGGAATAAGTAATCCAGAATTTGGGCGGAAGTGTAGCCCCCGCCCAAACGTGCGCCATGCCGCCCCAGCGTGTCGTCTCTCTCGTCCCCAGCGTTACCGAGTCACTGTTTGATCTCGGCCTCGGCAAAGTCGTCGTTGGCAGAACCGATTACTGTGTCCACCCGGTAGATAAAGTTTCTGTCATCCCCACCATTGGCGGCACCAAGAATGTCCGCATCGCGGAGGTGATCGCCCTTCAGCCCGACCTCGTCATCGCCAACCGCGAAGAAAACACACAGGCCGTCGTCGAGTCACTGCAAGCCGCGGATGTTCCGGTCTGGGTGACCTTTCCCAAAACTGTGCGCGATGCCCTTGATTTGTTATGGGACTTCGTGCGCCGCTTCGACATCCCTCAACAGGGACTTCGTCTTGTGCCGCTGGAGAAAGCCTACGAGTGGGCGGTCACCGCCAACGCCGAGACTCCGTCGCCGCGCGTGTTCTGCCCTATCTGGCGTGGCGCGACCTCCGGTAGCGAATCAGATTGGTGGATGACGATCAACGGCGATACCTATACGAGTGATGTCATTGCGACGTGCGGCGGACAAAACATCTTTGCCGACCGGGACCGGCGATACCCCCTCACCGCCGATCTCGATCCGACTCAGCCGGGGACGCCGGCCCCGGATCGGGATGACCGCTACCCGCGCCTCACCGTCGCTGAAATTGTGGCCGCCAACCCCGAAGTCATCCTTCTCCCCAGTGAGCCTTTTGCCTTTACGGAAGCGGAGGCTGAATTCTGGTTGCAGTTCCCCGAGCTTTCAGCGGCGCAAAGCGGCCGCATCTATCTCGTGGATGGCTCGCTGCTGACATGGCACGGCACGCGAGTGGCGTTGGCGTTGCGCGAATTGCCTTCACTATTCATATCCCCAGACCCTTCAGGTCTCTGAAACCCGAAGGTTTTTTTATTCAACTGTCCCCGGCCCTTCGCGGGGGCGGCCTTGGAGTCGTTTGCCGGTATCCACGCGAATAGCGACTGCTCCGGTGGGGAGGGTGAGGGCTTGTCCAACGGTCGGGTCGGAGTTGGCGTCCCCCACTTTGTTGGCGGCCAATACGTTTCCTTCAGCATTAATTGCCTGAATCGAAAATTGATCGAGATCGCGCGCCGCTGGAAAACGGATCCGCGTCCCGTCTTTCAGATATTGCGACGCATGACACGGGCAACGGAATCGATCATCGGTTGGATTCCATTGGTAGAGGCAGCCAAGATGCACACACACTTTATAAAGTGCGATCAGGCCGGTTTGGGTTGTGACACCCTCAGGGTGACGGGGGTCGGCGGCGGTCTGTGGCCCAATGTTGACGAGCCAGAAGCGGCCTTCGGGAAATTCGGCAGGTGGGTCGTCAGGGTGGGGGAGTTGGTCGAGGGGGACGTCGAACGCGCCGCCGAACTCGCCCTCTCTGAAGCGGGGTAGGGCGAACCAGATCAGGCCGCCGCCCGTTTGCCCCATGAAGAGGGCCATCGAGGCCGCCCATACGTAGTAGAGAAATTCGCGTCGGGTCATGGGTGGGGATTGGGTCATCATATCCCCAGCCTACGATGGCGATGTTGGAAAAAGCTGGAAGTTTTGTGGTGTAGCTGGGACCCTGTCTCCATGCCGCCGCCCACAAGGGGCTAGGCTACATTATCAGCAGAGCCAACCAAACGCCACAAGGTGAAGGCTAACGCGACATACCAAAGGTGGGTGAGGGCGATGAGGCCGAGGCCGAGCGCCAGAATGAGGGGGAAGCCGGGAAGGAAATTGTAGAGGATGGTTAGAGCGAGCAGGCTGAAGCCCGACCAGACCAGCCAGCGCGGGAAGCGTTTGGCCGGGTCGAGGAACGAGGCGCACAAAAGGAAGCCGAGGGCCGCCGGGTTGAGGAGAACGCTGATGGCGCTAAAGAGGGCGGCGATTTGGCCCAGCACATCCCAGAGGGTGGTCAGGGTAAGCGTTTGATCGGCGCTGACGGTGTTGTAGACCCGAGGCAGGACAGTGATCTGGGCAAAGTTCATGGCCCGACTCAGGGTTTGGCTGATTACATCAATTACGCCTGCTGAGACGCCCAGCCAGGCAAAGGTGCTGGTTTTGTGCTCGTGGCGCAGGGCGACGAACCAGGCGAGGTAAGCGGGCAGAAACAGCACGGCCAACGGAAAGAAAAAATACAGCCGGGTGCTGACGGCGGCGAGGGCTTCGGGATGAGCTTGCAAGTAGGGAAGGGCTTCAGCACCGGGATCGCCTAGCGAGACAAATGTGCCCTGCGCCACATCGTTGAGCGATGAGACTAAAGTGATTCCAGTGATTATCACCCACAGGAGGATTCCGATTGCGCCGAGGCGATAGAGCCATTTGTAATCCGACCTTAAGCTCCCCCGATCCTGAAATGTTCTTTTCGTTTCAGGATCGGGTGGTGATGAAGAATGCTGTCCGGGGCCGGGTGGGTGAAGCCCAACCTTTCCCCTCAATATCGCTTCATGTAACGCTGCCGTCTCCGGCAGGGGATCGACTCCGAGATCGCGGCTCAGGGCCGTGCGGCAACGGTCGAAGGCATTGAGCGCCGCCGCCCGGTCGCCATTCAAGGCATGAGCCTGCATCAAACTGCGCCAGAGGGCCTCTCGACTCGCATCAAAGGTGAGAGCCTGATCGCACAGTGAAACAGCCTCAAGGTAATCGCCATCATTCAACTGGTGCTCGACGAGCCGTGCCATCGTGATGAGGCGTAATTCGCGCAATCGTTCGCGTTCGCGGAGCGCCCATTCGGCGTAGGGGTCTTCTTCGAGGAGGTCGCCGCGATAAAGGGCCAGGGCGGCTTCGAGGTTGGTGCGGGAGGCGGCAGAGGCGGCGGCCCGTTCAAAGTCGGCGAGGTCGAGGCAGAGGGCGGCGCTCCAATCGAAGGCGTAGCCTTCACGTTTGGTGAGGATATAGGTTGAGTCACGCCCGCGCGCCAATTCGGGTTCGAGCAGTTTGCGAAGATCGCTCACCGCGGAGCGCAAGTTGGCGCCCGCCGCCTCCGGATCAGCGTCCGGCCACAGCCACTCGCACAATTGATCTTTGGAGACGTACCGGCCCTGGGCGAGCAGAAGAATCTTGAGTAGATCGCGGGGCTTCTGGCCGCGCCACTCGGCGGGCAGGATGAGGTTGCCGCCGTCTCGATACACCTCGAAAGGCCCGAGGAGGTGGACGCAGAGAGGAGACAGTGGGGGATTTAGTTTTGGCACGCAGATAAACGCAGATGCGACGCAGATTTACGCTGATCTTTTTTGGTGTATCTGCGTTTCAGCGCACCATCTGCGGCATCTGCGTACTCATCAGAACGGCGGATACCCAATCTGAAGGCCCAGCCGAGTCCAATCGGTGCCGGTAATGATCGAGCAGGCTATGGCGATGAAGACGAGAAGCAAAATCATCCCACAGCCACAACCCAGACATGATGGCCCACGGCCAAAGCCGAATCGATCCTGTAACCAATCGAATAGCCAATTGAGCATTATCAATTGCATTAAGCCGGAAAGACACCCTTGACGGTCGCGCATAAGAACCTCCTATGGTTGGGGTGCGGGAGTTGAGCCGGATAACGCGATCACGGTAATTTTGATGAACAATACTTGCCCGAAGGCATTGCCCTGTCCGTCGCGCAATTGCCAACGGCCGGTGTAATCGCCCGGCTCGGCGGGGGCCGTCATGCTGATTTGAATTACTGCTTCGGCTCCGGCTTTGGCCGGATACAGGGCGTGTTCGGTAGCGGCGTTCATTGAATTTCCCTCGACGAAGATGACGCGATAGCCCGGCCCCCAGTCGCACGTGCCGCTATTGCGGATTTGCCAGCGTTTGTCAACGACTGCACCCGGCACGACCTGGGTAAAGTCTGGCACGGTGAGATCACTGATGAACTCGGCGTTGCTCTCGCAGGGCGTGGGGGTATTAGTGGGCGGAACCGGCGTGAGCGGCGTGGCAGGGAGAAGGGTGAAGCCTGGCTCCGGGGTCAGGGTGGCGGCAACGACTGGGGTGAGGGTGGCGATGGGAGCGAGCGCGGTTTGAATGTCAGGCGCAGGTGTGGTTGGGGTTGTGTTGGCAGTACAGGCGGTCAGCAGGATCGTCAAACACAGAGCCACAAGTTGTCGCATAAAGTGATTATAGAACAAAAACGGACTCGCTTCGGCGAGTCCGTTTTGAAAAGTTTCCCTGACGAGCCGTCTCTATTGCCAGAGCGCCAGAATGACACCGGCGACGATTAAGCCCGTCATGTGATAACCGGTTTTAGACCTCTTCCTTTTCCGTCTCTTCACTTTCTGCTTCTTCATCTGCCTCGCTGTCCTTGAGGGTTTCACTGCGGGCAGTGGGCAGTGGGGCGTTGCCGTTCAGTGACTGAGCGCGAATGGCGTTTTCAATTTCATCGGCCAGATCGGGGTTTTCGCGGAGATAGGTCTTGGCATTTTCGCGACCCTGGCCGAGGCGCGTGTCTTCATAAGCGAAGAACGCGCCGCGCTTGGTGATAATTTCCAGCCCGACGCCAATGTCAATCAACTCGCCGACTTTGCTGATGCCTTCGTTGTACATGATGTCAAACTCGGCCTCGCGGAAGGGCGGGGCGACTTTGTTCTTCGTCACCCGGACTCGGGTGCGGCTGCCGATTACGTCCTGCCCGACTTTGATGGCCTGAATACGGCGCACGTCACAACGAATGCTGGCATAAAACTTTAGGGCCATGCCGCCAGTGGTCGTCTCCGGGTTGCCGAACATGACGCCGATCTTTTGTCGCAGTTGGTTGGTGAACAATACAGTGGTGTTTGATTGTTTGATCGCGCCTGATAATTTACGGAGCGCCTGGCTCATCAACCGGGCGTGCAGACCCATGTGGCTGTCGCCCATCTCGCCTTCGATTTCGGCGCGCGGAACCAGGGCCGCCACCGAGTCGACGACCACCACATCCATCGCCCCGGATCGCACTAGTGCTTCCGCGATCTCCAAAGCTTGTTCGCCCGTGTCCGGCTGGGCGATGTAGAGGTTGTCCACATCCACGCCGCACTTGGCGGCATACACTGGGTCGAGGGCGTGTTCCATGTCTACATAGCCGCAGGTGCCGCCTTGCTTTTGAGCTTCGGCCACCACATGCTGGCAGAGGGTGGTCTTGCCAGATGACTCCGGCCCGTAGATTTCGGTGACACGGCCTCGAGGGATGCCGCCGATGCCGAGGGCGATGTCCAGCGCCAGCGACCCGGAGGGAATGCTTTCAACCTGCATGTGCGTAGCCTCCCCAAGCCGCATAATGGCCCCGTCGCCGAAGCGCTTGCTGAGGTCGCTCAACGTTTTTTCGAGGCTGTGCTTTTTTCCACTATCTGAGTTATCGCTTTTTGCCATGATAGAGTCTCCTTGTCTTTGAATACCGGCTGTCAACTGGGGTGGGGTACAGCCGGAACGGATGTTCTTATAATAGAACAAGTTTTCTTGTAGGTCAAGCGGCAATTTTTGCCGGTCAGCCGCAGTCGGCGGCCCCTGTTCATACTCCGGCGCGGTGCTCCCGCCGCGCAAATTGGCCAAAGCGTGAAATGAACCCGAGGAAGGGTAGCGGTTGGCGATGAGCCGATGGAGAGGAAGCGGTCAGCTCAGGTGCGGGGTTTGGTTGGGGCCAGTTCATCTTGCAGGAAAGTTTTAGCGCGCTGGAATTCAGCGTCTATCTTGTCGGCCTGTTCGATGAGGTTGACGTTTGCATCCGGTTCTGTCCTGTCGAGCATATCACACAGAGCAGAGAGGTGGAGAGCGCCCATGCTGGCGCTGCTGCCTTTGAGGGCGTGGGCGGCATTTTTGAGGCCAGAGAAATCGTTTTGCCCTGCGGCGGTTTTGATTCGGCCAACCAGCGCCACTCCAGCGGCAATGAAGATGGTGACCAGTTCTTCAAAAACCCCATCTCCGCTCTCGATCTGTAGTTCACGCAGACTGGCTAACCCTTGCGGGCTGATAGGGGCGTTGGAGATTGAGGGGGTGGGTGGTGAGTCGGTCGCCATATAGACTCAAGTGTATCATCGCCCGCAGGGAATGGAAAACCTGGTTAGGCTACAAATCCCGCCGCCCGAACTGCCTCAAGGCAAAGGCCAGCATCAGCGCCAGATAAAGGGCGCCATAAGTCACCATCAACGGGCTTGGCACGGAGACGACCATGAGTGGCCCGCCGCCGAAGCCCAGTGTTTGAGTGATCGGCGGAGTCATTTCGTACGAAGCGCGCCGGAGCAGAGCCTCGCTGGGCATGATCAAACTAGAGAGGATGCCGATGTTGACTGCCGTCTCATTCCTCAGCGCTGCGCCGATCTGTTCGACGAAGCCGCCGATGAAAGCCAGACCGTACAGCCCGAACACCACGCCGCCCGTCGCCAGCGTTGAAAGCGTACTGCTGCAGGCCAGCGTGATCGTCATCACCAATATCGTTTCAAGGTAGATGATGGCAACGCCGTTGGGGATATTCGGCGCGGCGTAGCCGGTGCGAAAATAAATGATGCCCATCACCCCGCCAACCATCAGCGTCAAATATAGCCCGATCAATCCGGTGAAGCCCAGCCACTTGCCAATGACAACTTCCCGGCGACGGATTGGTTTGGTGACGATAGCCTGAATGGTGCCGGAGTTAATTTCACCGGCCAACGTATCCGCCGAGATCAGCGCCCCCATTGCTAACGTCAAAAAATTGATGGCGTACAGCCCCGACATGAGCAGAAAGTTGAGGGCCTGCCGTGTCACTATCGTCGTCGTCGGGCCGCCGTCCTGCGGCAGAGCTTCGGTGTAAATGTAATGCACGCCGATGCCGTACAAAATCAAAAAGCTGATGCCGAGCAATAACGCGGCCAGCAAAATCCGCCGCCGGGCCGCCTCTTTGAACGTGAGGCGCGCGATGACAAAGATGGAATGCAAGTCCATTCTCACAACCCCCCATCCGTTCCCACGATCTGAATAAACAAATCTTCCAGCGACGACTTTTGCGGCGTGATGGAATAGACCTCCGCGTTTTGCTCGACGAGATAACGGGCTATCGCCGGGAGGGCCGACTCGGAGGTGATGGTCAGATGGATATGATCCCCATCGGCCCGGACGTTGCACCCCCACTGACCCAACCCGGCCACTGCCTCCCCGGTGAGACCGCCAGCCCGGATGGTGACCCCGGTCTCGCCCTCAACCAGAGTCTTAAGTTCTGCCGTCCGAATCACTTCACCATGTTTAATGAAGGCCACCCGGTCGCAAGTGATTTCGATCTCGCTCAATAAATGCGAATTGAGGAACACTGTTGTGCCTTTGCTCTTCAAGTCGCGGATGATGTCGCGCACGAGGCGGCGGCCCACCGGGTCGAGGCCTGAAGTCGGCTCGTCGAGGAAGACCAGGGCCGGGTCGTTAAGCAGGGCCTGCGCCAGGCCGATCCGTTGCAACATTCCCTTGGAGAAAGTACGGAGTTGTTTATTGCGAAATGGAGTCAGGCCGACCAACTCCAGCAATTTGGCGATGCGGTCGCGCAAGCGCGATGATGGCATGCGATAGAGCTGGCCGTGCAGGGTGAGGAACTCGTGCGCCGTCAGCCAGTCGTGAAAGCGAAAGTGTTCGGGTAGGAATCCGATTTTGGCGCGAGCCTGGCGATCCCCCAACGGCTCGCCCAATAACGTGGCATTGCCCGAGGTGGGTGCGACGAGACCAAGCATCATTTTGATCGAAGTAGTCTTGCCCGCGCCATTGGGGCCGAGGAAGCCAAAGACTTCCCCTTGTTGAACTTGCAAGGTGAGGCCGCGCACGGCCAGGTGATCGCCGAACAGCTTGCGGAGGTTTTTGGTTTCGAGAGCGAGCATAGGGAGGAGTATACAATTAGACAGGGAACAAGGAAACAGGTAGACAAGGTGGGGACACCTGTCTACCTGTCTACCTTTTACCGTGTTCGTTAGGCTTGCCTATTTCAGTGAGTTTGCAATCGCCAACCCCTTATCTACATCGTCGAAGCCGCTCAGGGCATAGACGATGCCGTTCTTCACCCACAACAGCGTGTAGCGCTCCGGCACGCCATCATCGGCAACGCGATAGATCAGGTTGCCGGTCACACCGTCCACCTCTACTTGTTTATATTCATGGCCGTTGCGGGGCAGGGGGACAACGAGGGTCGAAGTCCAATCCACGGTGTCGCTGAAAGCGCGGGCTTCTTCTGCCGTCATGCCAGTGAATTGCAAACCAATCTGCGCCAGTTCAGCCACATCCAAATTGGGGGGGGCGATAACAGAGGGGCTGGGGATTTGGGCGAGGATGATGCAGGTGCGGAGTTGACTCCACTGAACATTCTCCGCCTCATCACCTGTCTTGGGCATGGGGCATCCCCCATAGGCCGCCGACACCCCGGTGGGAATGTCTACTTCAATCCTGGCCCCGTCCAGTGATTCGGGCAACAAGAGATCGCCCCGGCCAGCGTCATTCAAGATGGCTTGCGCCCGTTCGCGGTCCACGACGAATTCAAAGGCCACGCCGTCCTGCACGGTGAGAGTCGGCGCGGAGGGACTGTCGCTCCACAACCGCACTTCGAAGCCTGTCAGTTGGCCCGCTTCGGCGGCGTCGGCGGCAATTTTGGGTTCGTTTGACTCGCGTGTGACTTCAAACGAGTCGGAGAACAACTCGCCGATGCGTTTGCCGAGGGTGGCGTCGCCGTTGAGGTCGCTCAGGCGGGTGGTGTCAATGGACAGGATGGTGATCTGTTGGACACGGAATAGTTTGAGTAGATCGCTGGCAAAGGCCCGAACGGGAGCGAGGGTAAAGGCGAAGAGCAGGGCCGCGACCATCGCCAACCCGATCCAGGCTGGACGTGCTTGCCGCGAAAACATGGATTTCAACATAGTGAGAGGTTCCTTTCGTTGGGTGGCGCGCGATTTGAAACGCGCGAAAGCGAGTTGCGGAGCGACGATGTGATCGGGCGCGATGACCGCCAGTTGAGTCCGAAGGCGAGCAACGCCGGACTCGGTTTTAGCCAGTCCGGCGCGGCAGTCGGCGCACGAGGTCAAATGTCCGGCGATAGCCGTGCGTTCGGCGTCGTTCAGTTCGCCATCAAGATAGGCGCGGAGTTGGGTATCATTGAGATGAGTCATACTCTCCTCCATAAAGTCTTTCAAATTCCCTCTCCGCCCGTATCAGCAAGGCGCCGACGGAGTTGGGTGAAACGTCGAGCGCGGCGGCGATCTCTTTGTAGGCGAGGCCGGAGTGGCGCAGAATGAGGAGTTGGGCGTCGCGGGACTCCATTTTCTTTAGCACTTCGCGGACGCGAGCGCGCTCCAGGGCCGTTTCCGTTTCGTGCTCCGGGTCGAGCGGTTCGTCGAAAGTAAGCGCCTCATGTCCGGCATTCTCTTCATAACTTAGTCGGCGCTTGGCCGCGCGCAGGGCGTTGTAGCCGAGGCGAGTGGCGACGCGATAGAGCCAGCCACCGAGGTTGTCGGCGAGACCGGGGGGACGCCGCCACAACTGCCAGAACGTTTCCAGCGCCAAATCTTCGGCCTCGGCCCGGTCGCCGACGAGCCGGAATAAAACGCCGTAGACGCGCGGCCAATGCTCGAAGAAGGTCTGCTCGAACTGGGCTTCAGCCTGCTCCGCTTTGTTGCGGGGGATGCTCATTTGTCGGGAAGTGGCCGCCACCGGTGGTCTCCGCGCGAGTACGCTCTACCAATATAACACCGGCCAGCGGGGATTTGTGACAGTTCGCAAATTCAGGTGACTGTCACTGGCTTCAAAAGCCTGAAACTCAAGACATCTCGCGCCAGTGACAGTCACCTATCTATTCAGACTTGGCGAGGAAGGCGACGGCCTGTACCCCATCCATGATAAGTTCGAGTTTGTGGCTTTCGCGCTCGGCGGGGATGTGGATGACTTTGACACAGCCAGCGTACCCGGTGTCGTCTGGCAGGAGTTCACTGAGGCAGTTGAGGGCATTATTGAGGAAAGCGGTGTTGAGAGCGTCGCCGCCTTCACCGGGGTAGATTGCCACCGGATAGATTTGGGCTTCCACTAAATCTTGAAAGAAGTGTGTGCCATAGGAAGGTTCAGGGACGATGCCTTGTTGCGGCACGGCTAATTCGATCATGGCTTTGGCGTTAAAGATGTCGGCGTAGCTCACGGGGACGCCGAGGTGGATGTTGGCCGACCCCCAACGTCCGGGGCCGATGAGGATGAAGCTTTTGCCTTCGAGGGCTTTGTTGAGGCGGCCAATGACGCGGCCAATTTCTCCGCGGCGGGCCGGGTCGGGGATACTGCCATAGATTTCGGGGAGGACATAGACGAGGTATTCGATTCCGCTGGCGTCGCCCTGGGGCACCATGCGGGTGGCGGTGAAAAATTTGTCGTCGGCGTTGATGTTGGCCGGGAGTTCGCGCACGTTGCCGCCTCGGGCGTTGCTTTGCGGACGGCACTGGAGGAGGTGAAATTGCAAGCGCGGTTTGGGCCAGCCGGGTGTGACGGTGATGGCAAATTCCATGTCCACCGGCAGGCCATATTCCTTGCCCAACGTCGAGAGGATGTGTTTGAGCATTGGCACGAAGTCACTGCGCTGGATTAAATTGTCGAAGGTCAGCACCAAACGGTCGGGCGTAATATGCGGCCCCAGGGACAGAATCGGCGTCAACGTGTCGCCTTCGTCCACTGAGGCCAGCCAGCGCAGGGGCGGGTAGTTCACATCTAAAATTTCACTCACCGGAACGGGAACCAATTTGTTGGTCTTGAGATCAATGGCATCAATAAAGCGTTGCGAGTTGCGGCGGATGTCTTGGATTTTGGTTTCGGGGCGGAGCATAGGATGGCTGAGCGTGATCAGCCGGGGATGGTCGTCGGCCACCCGCTCCACTGCCCGCGTGCCCAGCCCCATGACGAGGCGGATGAAGCCGTCTTCGCGGCGCAGGCGCGGACTCCAGACGATGGGGCTGTGGCTGAAGGCAACGCCGGCCAATGTCGGAAAGAAGTAACGGCCATGCGGCTGGCCCTCGACGACTTGCAACAAGATCGCCATCCGTTCGTCGTAGTCGAGCAGGCCCATGCGACGGCGATAGAGGAGGGCGTCGGGGCTGAGGACGCTGGCGTAGATGCGGCGGATGGCGCGGGTGAGGTCGCGTAGATTTTCCGTCGGCGTGCCTTGATTGGGGCAGAAGAAACTGTCGTACTTTCCGGCAAACGAAGTGCCAAAGTTGTCTTCGAGCAAACTCGAGGAGCGAACGATGAGGGGCTTGCGGCCAACGTCCGCCAGAATTTCCCGCAAGGTGTTGGCGGTCTCTTCGGGGAAGCGGCCGCGTTCGTATTCCTGTTGGATTTGCGGGTATTCGGCTTGAATTTGATCGCTCGGCTTGTATTTTTGATTGACGTACTTCAACTCGTTGGAATCCATGAAGTCGTAGAAGACATCGGCGCCGAGGAAGTACGATTCAGGGATGGTGATTTGCTC
>Ga0247727_10009669_pt1 | contig 17333 bp, 15 predicted proteins | sample WisWelCaveWW1625_FD_202498 | JGI IMG/M metagenome (GOLD analysis project Ga0247727, IMG submission 202498) | Biofilm microbial communities from Wishing Well Cave, Virginia, United States - WW16-25 | ecosystem: Environmental > Aquatic > Deep subsurface > Groundwater > Cave microbial mat | place...
AACGTGGAGAATGCCGCGGACGGGTTCGGCGTGACCCCGGACCTGGCGGAGCAGCTCCTGGCGCAGGGGCTCGATTGCCTCACTTCCGGGAACCACATCTGGGACAAGCAGGAGGTCCTCGACTACCTGTCGGTCCAGCCGCGGCTGCTGCGCCCGGAGAACTACCCCGAGGGCGCTCCGGGGCGCGGCGTCTTCGTCGGGGCGACGGCGTCGGGAGAGCCGGTTGCGGTCGTGAACCTCATGGGCCGCCTCTTCATGCCGCCGTGCGATGACCCGTTCCGGACCGCCGACAGGGTGCTCCAGCAGCTCAAAGGAAGGGCTCGCGTCATCCTGGTCGACATGCACGCCGAGGCGACCTCCGAGAAACAGGCCCTGGGGGTCCACCTGAGCGGCCGGGTGTCGACGGTGTTCGGGACCCACACCCACGTCCAGACTGCCGACGAGACCATCCTCCCCGGCGGAACCGCCTACATCTCGGATCTTGGCATGACCGGCCCCTACGACTCGGTCATCGGCATCGAGAAGAGCCTTGCGCTGAAGCGCTTCCTGACCGGCATGCCGGTGCGGCTCTCGGTGGCGAAGCGGGACCCGCGCCTGTGCGGTGTGGTCATCGATGTGGACGGCGCGACGGGCCGGGCCGTGGCGATCGAGCGGATTCAGATCCGGACGGAAGGGGGCGGAGAGATGCGGGGCGGCGATGCGCAGCCTGGCTGACGGGCGGCCGGCGAGTCCGGAGCGTCCGGGACGCCTCGTCCTGACGGTGAGCCAGCTCAACGCGCAGGTGCGCGATCTGCTGGAGGAGACTCTGCCGGCCGTCTGGGTGGAGGGCGAGATCAGCAACCTCCGGCGCTACCCTTCCGGACACACCTACTTCACGCTCAAGGATGCGTCGGCGCAGATCTCGGCGGTGCTGTTCCGCGGGCCGGCCGCCTGGCTGCGCTTTCGTCCGGAGGACGGACTCAAGGTCCTGGTGCGCGGTCGGGTCGGGCTGTACGAGGCGCGCGGTTCGTACCAGATCGTGGTCGAGGCGATGGAGCCGGCGGGCCTCGGCGCCCTGCAGCTCGCCCTCGAGCAGCTCAAGGCGAAGCTGCAGGCGGAGGGGCTCTTCGATCCGGCGCGCAAGCGTCCTCTTCCCGCCCTGCCACGCCGCATCGGCATCGTCACGTCGCGGAGCGGGGCCGCCCTGCGGGACATCCTCCGGGTGCTCGAGCGCCGCTTCGCCGGAGTTGGCGTGGTAATCGCCCCGGCGCGCGTGCAGGGAGACGGGGCGCCGGACGAGGTTGCCGCCGCCGTCCGGGAGCTGAACCGTCTCGGCGGCCTCGACGTGATCATCGTGGCCCGCGGCGGCGGATCGCTGGAGGACCTGTGGGCCTTCAACGAGGAAGTGGTGGCCCGCGCCATCGCCGGATCGGGGATCCCCGTCATTTCCGCCGTCGGCCACGAGGTGGATGTCACCCTCTCGGACCTCGCCGCGGACCTGCGCGCCCCGACACCGTCGGCGGCGGCGGAGATGGTGGTGGTCTCCCGGGCCGAGATCGTCGACCGCGTCGGCGCCCTGCGCGCGCGCCTGCTGTCGGCGGCGCGCTTGCGGGTGTCCGACCGGCGGCAGCTCCTGGCGGCGGTCGGCGCCGAACGGGCCCTCGCTCGAGCCGCGGCACGGCTGCGCGACGCCGTGCTGCGCGTCGACGATTTGGGGGCGCGTCTGCGGGCGCGCCTCGAGGGCCGGCTGCTCAGGGGGCGGCACGGTCTCGAGGTGCTTTCCCAGCGCATGTCGCCCGCGCGCCTCGGCGAGCGGCTTCGGGGACAGCGACGACTTGTCCGGGAGCACGAGTCGCGCCTGCCGGCGGCGGCCGGCGCGGCCCTGCGCCGGGCCGGGCGCCACGTCGCCGCGTACGTCGAAAGGCTCCAGGCGTTATCGCCCCTGGCCGTCCTGGCGCGCGGCTACGCCATCTGTTATGACGGTGCCTCTGGCGCTATCCTGAAGGACGCCCGCGCTGTTCGACCCGGAAGCGGCGTCAGCGTCCGGCTGCATCGCGGCCGGCTGACATGCAAGGTGAAGGAGGTCGAGGATGTCCCGCGCGACGAAGAAGGGTAAGGAGCAGGGCTTCGAGGCTTCCCTCGAGAGGCTCGAGGGGATCGTCCGGAGCCTCGAGGAAGGCGACCTGCCGCTCGAAGAGTCGCTCCGCCTGTTCGAGGAGGGGGTGGCGCTGACCCGGCTCTGCGCCGCCCGTCTCGACGAGGCGCAGCGGCGCATCGAGATCCTGACACGCGGGGAGGCTGGCTCGCAGGAGCTGCGGCCGTTCGACCCCGACGCGGAGCCGGACGCCGGGCCAGCCGCCGACGGTCCCGGGGCGGGCCGTTGATCGCACCGCCACCTTGGATGGACGCCGATCGGCGTCTGGTCGACGCCGCATTGCGCCGGCTCCTGCCACCACGCGGGTCCGTGCCCGTGACGGTGCGCCGGGCCATGGTGTATTCCCTGTTTCCGGGCGGCAAGCGTCTCCGTCCCATCCTGGCGGTCCAGGCCTGCCGGGTGGTCGGCGGCCGCCCCGAGGAAGTCCTGCCGGCGGCGGCGGCGATCGAGATGATCCACACGTACTCCCTGGTGCACGATGATCTGCCCGCCCTGGACAATGACGACCTTCGGCGCGGGCGGGCCTCGAGCCACAGGATTTTCGGCGAGGCGATGGCCATCCTGGCCGGCGACGCCCTGTTGACCCACGCCTTCGAAATCCTCTCCGGCCATCCCGCGACGGCCCGCCAGGCCAACCGGCGATTGCGGGCGATCGCGGTCCTCGCCGGCGCCGCCGGCGTGCAGGGGATGATCGCCGGCCAGGTCATGGATCTGGAGGCGGAGGGCCGCCCCTTCACGTACGCCAAGCTCCAGCGCATCCACCGGGGCAAGACGGGAGCCCTGATCAGTGCCGCGCTGCAGATTGGCGGCATCCTCGGAGGCGGCGACGAGACGCAGGTTCGCGCCTTGAGAAGCTACGGTGACGGAATCGGGCTGGCCTTCCAGGTCGTCGACGACATCCTCGACCAGGAAGGAAGCCCCGAGGGGCTCGGCAAGTCGATCGGCAAGGACCGGCGCGACCGCAAGGCGACCTTTCCCGCGCTGCTCGGCGTGCCGGCATCGCGGCGCCGCGCGGCGCGGGCCGCGGCGCGCGCGGTGGCGGCCCTGCGATCCTTCGGCCGGCGCGGCACGCCGCTCACCGAGCTCGCCCGCTTCATCGTGGAGCGTGGGCACTAGAAATGCCTCGCGCCGGTAGGACGACGAAGCCCCGCCGCGAGCGTCTCGACCGGCTGCTCGTCGAGCGCGGTCTGGCGCGCAGCCGGGAGAGGGCCCAGGCGCTGGTCCTGGCCGGCGTCGTAAGGATCGACGGCCGACCTGCGGGCAAGCCGGGGACGACTGTCAGCGCCGAGGCCCAGGTGACGCTGCAGGCCCCGGATCACCCCTTTGTCGGCCGGGGCGGCGTCAAGCTCGAAGGGGCCCTCAATCGCCTCGGGATCGAGGCCGCAGGGCGAATCGCCCTCGACATCGGCGCCTCCACAGGCGGGTTCACGGACTGCCTCCTGCGTCGCGGGGCACGGCGCGTCTTCGCCGTCGATGTCGGCTCGGGGCAGCTCGATTGGGGCCTGCGCAACGACGAGCGCGTCGTGGTGCTGGAGGGTCTCAACGCCCGCTACCTTGCCCCCACGGATCTGCCGGTGCCCGTCGATCTGGTGGTGATCGACGTCAGTTTCATTTCGCTGCGCCTGATCCTGCCGCCGCTGCCGGCGATGATGGCCCCAGGCGCCGAAGTGCTGGCCCTGGTGAAGCCGCAGTTCGAGGTGGGGCGACGGGAGGTGGGTCGGGGCGGTGTGGTGCGCGAGCCGCGGCTGCACCTTCAGGCCCTGGAGTCCGTGGCGCGGGCGGCATCGGCTGCGGGCTTCCGAGTTCCGGCCGGCTGCGCCTCGCCCATCACCGGGGCGGAGGGCAATCGCGAGTTCTTCCTGCATCTGAAGACGGGGGCCGATGTCCCCGGGTCCGATGTTCAGGACCTCCTGGGAGGTATGGTGTATGGCGGAACCGAATCGCCGGCGGATTGACACGGTCCTGATGGTCGGCAAGCGGGACAGCCCCGAAGCCCTGCTGGCCGTTCGGAGGGTGGCCAGGTTGGTGGAGGGCCGCGGCGCCGAGGTCGTCTTCGACGCGCGGACCGCGCGCGCCCTCGGCCGCCGGGCGAGTCCGGCCACCGCCGCCCGGGCAGGGTTGTGCGTCGTGGTCGGCGGGGACGGAACGCTCCTGTCGGCGGCACGATCGATCGCCGCTCACCCGGTGCCGATCCTCGGAATCAACCTGGGGGGGCTCGGCTTCATGGCTGAGACGGCGCCGGCGGAGGCGGCCTCGGCCCTCAAGGAGATCCTCGAGGGTCGCTTCGATATCTCGCAGCGAATGACCCTGGACGTCACGCTTCTGCGCCACGCCCGGCCCGTGGCGCGTCAGAGCGTGCTCAACGACGTGGTGATCACCAAGAGCGCCCTGGCGCGCATCATCGACCTCAGGGTGTCGATCGACCGGCAGATGCTCACCGTCTACCGGGCCGACGGGCTGATCGTCTCCACTCCCACAGGCTCGACCGCCTACTCGCTGTCGGCCGGCGGTCCGATCATCCACCCCGAGATGGCCGCCCTTCTCATCTGCCCGATCTGCCCGCACACGCTGACCATGCGGCCGGTCGTCGTCCCGGCGGCCGCGAAAGTGGAAGTGACGCTGCAGACGGGCGACAGCGAGGTCTACCTGACCCTCGACGGTCAGGTCGGTCACCCCCTGCGTGCCGGGGATCGGGTGCGGGTGCGACAGGGGGCGATACCGGTGCTGATGGTGCGATCGAGGCGCCGCAACTACTTCGAAGTCCTGCGCCGGAAGCTGCGCTGGGGGGGGCGTTAGCCCGCGACTCTCACCGCTTCTCCGCGCCGGCCGGGGGTGGCGCCCCGGCGTGCGACGGCAGCGTCTGCGGCGGCGCCGGGTTGCTCATGAGGGACGCGGGGCCGAACTTCTCGACCATCGCCCGATCGATGACCTCGGGAGACTTCCCCTCGCTGACCTGCGCCTGGAGGAACGCCTTCATCTCCTCGGAGCCGGTCGGGTTCTTGCAGGTGCAGACGCTCAGCGTGTCGTTGCAGCCGCAGACGCAGCGATAACGCTCGGAGAGGATGCTGGCCTCCGGCGTCAGCCGGATCGGCGCCGTCGCGGTGATCATCCCGCCGGGCGCGGCCCCCTCGGCGGCCGTCTCGGACGAGCCTGCTGCCGGGGCGGCCGGCACCGACGCCTCCGGTCCTGCGGGGGTGGTCACATTGCGGCGGTAGAGGGCGAAGGCGACGAGCCCGATCAGGACCACGGCTCCCGCCAGCGCGGCCACCGGCACGGATCGCGGTGTCCTTCCAGGCCCTCCGCTCGGGGATCCTCCGGGCTGCGCCGTGTCCGTCATGCCGATCCTCCTCCGATCGCGGGCGGCGGATTATAGCAGAGGCTTCTCCTCCTCCCGGCTCCGGCCCGCGAGCCGCGGGTGTGGCATCATAGCGGCGCACACGTCCCGCGCGGGAGGAGCGATGATTGACGCCTTGAAGGCCGACCTCAAGCAGGCCATGCTGAACAAAGATGCCAATGCTGTCTCCACCCTACGGATGCTGATCTCGCAGTTCCAGTACGCCCGCATCCAGGCCGGGAAGGACCTGACGGAGGAGGACGCGCTGTCGCTGCTGCAGCGCGCCGTCAAGACCCGGCGCGAGGCGATCGAGCAGTACGAGAAAGGCGGGCGCCATGACCTGGCCGACAAGGAGCGCGCGGAGATCGGCGTCGTCGAGCGCTACCTGCCGCAGGCGCTGAGCCCGGAGGAGACGGCCAAGGCGGTGGACGCCCTGCTCGCCGAGCTGCAGATCAGCGAAAAGCGGGACCTGGGGCGCGCCATGAAGGAGATGATGGCGCGCTATCGCGGCCGCGTCGATGGAAAGGCGGCCAACGCCTTGATCGCTTCCCGGCTGAGATAGGCCGGACTTGCCCGCCGGCCCCTCCACCGAGTCCGATTGCCGGCTGGTCCCGGCCCGGGGCCTCAGATTCGCATTCTTGGCCTTCGGGCTCCTCATCCTGGCCCTGACCGTCACACCGATCACCAACAACGACCTCTTCCTGCATCTCAAGACGGGAGAGCTGATCCTCGCCACCGGCCACGTGCCGGACGTGGACGACTACTCGGCGCTGGCGCGCGGACGGCCCTTTACCGCGCACGAGTGGCTTTCCGGCGTCATCTTCCACCTCGTCGAACGGGTCTTTGGAAGCCATGGCTTCGATGCCCTCATTCTGTTCAAGGCCGGCATCGCCCTGCTGGTGGCGCTCGCGCTCTACCGGGCGGCCGCGGCGCAGGGCGCCACGCCGGAGATCGCATTCCCCTGCCTCGTCCTGGTGATGATCCTGGCCGCGGCCCGCTTCCTCGAGCGCCCGCACATCTTCAGCTACCTCCTGCTGGCCTTGTTCCTCCTGATCCTGGCACGGCGCCGCCACCGCGCCGCCACCGGCCGCGGGGGCCGGGCGGAGCCGTTCCTCCTGCTCCCCCTGCTTCAAGTGTTGTGGGCAAACCTCCACGGCAGCTTCCTGCTGGGTCCCGCCATCGTGCTGCTGGCCGCGGCGGGCGAGGCGATCGACGGTCTGCTGGCCCATCTCGATCGCCCGGCGGCCAGAGGCGTTCATTCACGCGAGGCGGCGCGGCTTGGAACCCTGGCCGCCATCCTGGGCGCCGCCTGCCTCCTCAACCCTTACGGTTGGGAGCTCCTCCGCTTTCCCTTCGCCCTGACCGGCAGCGTCTTCATGGATCTGATTTACGAGTGGCTCCCCCCGTTCGACAGCACCTTCCGCTCCACCTACATGATGCGTTACTACGTCCTCTGGATCGCGTTCGGCGTGCTCGCCCTGGCTGCGGCTGTCGTGCGCGCCTGCCGCCGCGGTGCGCCCTGGCCGGAAAGCTTTCCGTACCTGTTGTTCGCGGGGTTTCTCGCCCTGTCGCTCCGCATGAACCGGAACGTCACCGATTTCGCCCTGGCCACGATGCCGGGGGTGAGCGCGGCCGCCGCCGGTCTCTTCAGGTCCGGGGACGGTCGCACTGACCCGCCCCGGCGCGCCGCGCTGCCGGCCATCGCCGCGGTCCTCCTGGGGCTTGCCCTCTGGTTCGCCGCCGCCGGATACCCCTACAGCCCGTCGACACGGCGCGCCTTCGGGTTCGGCCTGGGACGCAAGGTGCCGGTGACGGCTGCCGACTATATCGAGCGCAACGGGATTCGTGGAACGAGCTTCAACACATATGGCGCCGGGGCCTACCTGATCTACCGTTTCTACCCCGAGGTGCGTGTCGGCATGGACTCCCGCAACGACGTCTACGGCGAGGGGCTCTATGCCGAATACCGGAAGGCACTCGTGGCACCCGATTCCATGCAGCAGATGCTGCGCCGCCTCGATGCGTCCTTCGTCCTGCTCGAATGGTCGCAGCAGGGGATGGCGACCACGGCAAGGACGATCCAGGAGGCGGCCGACGGCTGGCGGCTGGTCTTCTTCGACGACGCGGCTGTCGTCTACCTGCAGGAGCACGGGCCGTACGCCGCCGTCGCCCGGCGGGACGGCTACAAGATTCTCGATCCGTCATTGTTCCTGCCGGGTGGCTGGTCGATGGAGGATGCGGCTGCGGCCTTGATGGAGGCAGAGCGCGCCGTGGCCCAGAGCGGCGGCGCCTACATCGCCCGCGTCATGCGCGTCGAGGCCCTGCTGGCGCTGGGGCGGGGGCAGGAGGCAGGCCTCGAGGAGGCGCGCATCGTGGAGGAGGACCCTCCCCTCCCCCACATCTCGATCCTCCTCGGGCTGGCCCATCTGGCGCGCGGGGACCGGACCACGGCCGCGGCGCGCTTCAGGAGAGCCCTCGAGCTCAACCCTTACTCGGACGCGGCGCGCGAGGCGCTGCGGCAGACGACCGGAAGGCCCTGAATCGCCGCCCGGTACACGCCTCAGGGCTCGCCGCTGATGATCGATGCCGCTTTGCGGACGGTGACCGGCCCCAATTCCTCGAGGGGACCGCGCAACTCCTCCGCTGGGCCGACCACCACGATTGCCAAATCGTCCACCGGCACGTACCGTAAGGCGGCCGCCCGGGCGGCCTGGAGGCCGACGGCGCGGATATCGCTCTGGTAGCGGTTGATGTGGTCGGGCGCCAGACCGTAGAACTCCACGTCGAGGATCTCGGCGGCCAGCGATTCAGGGCTCTCGATCCGCAGCGGGTAGAGACCGGAGACGTAATTCCGTCCCTTGTCGAGGTCGGCCTCGCCCAGGCCGCCGGAGCGCATCCGGCCCATCAGCTCAATCGACCGCCGGATGGTCTCGACGACCGTGGCGTTCTTGGAGAAGGTCGAGACCAGGTAGCTCCCGGCCGCCCGCCGTGGCTGGATCGAGCTGCGAATGCTGTAGGTCAACCCGCGCTTGACGCGGATCTCGTCCACGAGCCAGGAGGTGAAGCCGCTGCCGAGCACGGTATTGACGACCGTCAGGGGGACGAGGTCGGGATCGGCGCGCCTGACGCCCAGGTTCCCGAACCGGATCTGGCTCTGTGTGGCGTCGCGTTTGTCGATCAGCAGGACGCGGCGCCCCCGCACAGGAACGGGGGCGGCCGGGCGCGACCCCGCCGCGGATCGTTTCTTCCAGGGCCCGAACAACCGCTCCGCGGCCTGCCGGGCCTTCCGCACCTCGACATCTCCGACGAGCGCCAGCACGGCGTTCCCGGGCGAGAAGTGCGCCTGGTGGAAGGCCACGACGTCGGACCGCTTCATCCCGGCGACCGAACGCTGCGTTCCTTCGACCGGGCGACCGTACGGGTGCCCGTCGAACAGCCACCCGTCGAAGGCCCGGCTGGCAAGCCTTTCGGGTTCATCCAGCGACGCCTCGAGGTCGGCAAGGACCAGACCCCGCTCCTTCTCGAACTCGTCGTCACGCAGGGCCGGCGACTGCACCATTTCGGCCATGAGAGCCAGCCCGGCCTCGAAGTCGCGCGCCGCGAACTCACCGGCGACCCGCGTCCGCTCGAGCCCCGCCTCGGCGTCGAGCGTCCCGCCCAGGAACTCCACCTGCTCCACGAACTGCGCCGCCGTGCGCCCGGGCGTCCCCCGCTTCAGAAGCCGGGCCAGCATGTCGGCGACGCCATCCTGCCCGGCCGGGTCCGACACCGATCCGGATCGCACCAGGAGCTGCATCTGCACCAGCGGGACGGCATGCTGCTCCAGGACGAGAAGCTGCAGGCCGTTCTTCATTGTTGTCCGCTGCGCGGCGGGGATCCGGAAGGCCGGTGACGACGCTCCCTTGGCCGCGGCCGGTCGCGCTGGGGCCGGGGCCGCGGCGACGCAGAAAACGGCAGCGACAGCGAGGGCGGCGAGCGCCGGAGCGGGGCCTTGCCGGACGGCGAGCGGCCTCCCCGTCATGGGGTGCCCTCCTCGGCGGCCGGCACCAGCGTCACCACGCTCCGGTTGTCGGGCCGGAAGGCGCGTCGGGACGCCTGCCGGATGGCCTCTCGATCGACCGACCGATACCGTTCCGCCGCCTCGAACAGCCTGGTGTAGGAGCCGAAGTAGGTCTGGTACAGACCCAGCTGCTCGGCCTTGCCGTGACTCGTCTTGAGGGCGCGGACGAGCGACATCGTGCGGAGGTTGCGCGCCTTCTGCAGCTCGGCGTCGTCGATCGGCTCGCGCCCCAGGCGCTCCAGCTCGACCAGGAGCGCCTTCTCCAGGTCTTCGATCGGCACATCCGGCCGCGCTTCCGCGGTGATGAGGAACAACGATGGATCGACGCGGTAGGCGTTGCCGGCCGATACCCACGACGCCAGCTGCCGCTCACGCACCAGGATCCTCGTGAGTCGGGACGAGTCGCCCGTCCCCAGCAGGGTCTCGATCAGATCGAGCGCGTACACCTCGTCCTCGGAGGAGGTGGGCGGCACGTGGAACGCCATCGCCAGGGCCGGGACCTGCGCCGCCTTGCGGAGCACGCTGCGCCGCTCCCCCTTCTGGGGCGGCTCGTTCTTCACCACGAGAGGCGCCGGCGCCTGCGCCGGAATGCCGGCGAACGCCCTGCGGACCAGATCGAAGGCGGGCTCCGGCCGGACGTCGCCGGCCAGGATGAGCGTGGCGTTGTTGGGCGCGTAGTGGACGCGGAAGTACTCGCGGCAATCGTCCACGGTGATCGCGTCCAGGTCGCTCATCCAGCCGACCACCGGCCAGCCGTAGGGGTGCGCCAGGTAGGCCGTCGCTCCCAGAAGCTCGAACATCGCCCCCTGGACGTCATTGTCGATCCGCAGGCGCCGCTCCTCCTTGACCACCTCGCGCTCGGCGTTCAGGCTCGCCTCGCTGATCTGGAGCGCGGCCATCCGGTCGGCCTCCATGTCGAGGACCAGCTCCAGCGCGTCGGACGGGAACGTGTCCGAATAGCCGGTGACATCCTCCGTCGTGAAGGCGTTGCTGACGCCGCCCCGTGATTCGAGCTGGCGGTCGAACTCGCCGCGCCCATACTTGCGGGCGCCGTTGAACATCATGTGCTCGAACAGGTGCGAGATGCCGGTCCGCCCGGGCCGCTCGTTCCGCGACCCGACGCTGAAGAAGGTGTAACAGGTGATTGCAGGAACGGCGTGGTCCTCGACCACCAGGATCCGGAGCCCGTTGTCGAGCTTCTGCTCCGCCACCTGGAAGCGGATCTCCTGCCCGGCGCCGGGCGCCGCGCCGAGAACAAGCGCCAGGAGGCAGAATCCGGGGACACGCCACTTCGGTTTCAGGGCCGCTCCATGTTGCGCCGCCGCGACGCTGGACGATCGTCCGCTCCCGGACCGGGAGGCGGCGCGCGAGGCGGCGGGATGATAGCACGCGTGTCCGCGGGCGGACGCGCTCCGCGCGGCGCGCGTGCAGCGCCTTGCCGGACGCGAGGCCTGGTTCACGTTGTCCCTTCCAGGGCCACCCGGTATACTCCCGTCGCCGCCCCGGGAGGCGCTCACTCATGATGTCGTGGAAATGGACAGTCGTCGCTGCCCTCACTCTCCTGCCGCTCGCCGCCTGCAGCGACGACGACAACGAGTCCAAGATCCTGCCGATCCGGGCCGACTTCGCGGTCACGCCCGTCTCCACCGATCCCGTCGTGTATTTGCAGAAGAACCCATCCGACACGTCGTCGGCCGACGACGTGGTGCTGATCGACGTGATGCTGCGTGATATGGGGGCGCAGCCGTTCGATGCCTTCACTCTCGAGGTACGCTTCGATCCCGGAGTCGTGCAGATCGGCCAGGTCGACAACACCGCGACGCCACTGGGCGACTGTCGTGGCTCGAACCCCTGCGACCCACTCTGTCTCGACAACGTCGAGCCGACCGACCCGCTCACGCCGAAGGCCAACACTACCGGCGACCTGTTCATCGGTGTCGCGAGCAGACCCCTCTGCCCGGGCCACCCCGGGGGAAGCGTCAGACTCCTCACTCTGGGGTTCATCGCTGCGAGCGTCGGGACGAGCCCTATCGAGTTGGTGGACGTCGCCGGCTCCGGCGATTGTGAGATACTCAGCGGCCAAGGGGGAATCCCGGCGGCCCTGCCCATCCCCTGCGACGACGGCAACGCCATGGTGGTCGCAAGCCGCTAGTCGCCGCCGGCCCGGCGCCGGATGGGCAGGACCGGTCGAGGGGTCCCGCGCAGGAACCCCGGGAGGAGAAGGATGGAGGAAAAAGTCGTCGCCCACTATCGTGATGGCCGCACGATGCGCGGCCACACACTCGACTTCCGCCCCGACGGCGAGATGTTCCACTTGCTGCCCAGCGAGGGCGGAGGCATCCCGACCCAGGTGAAGCTGAGCGAATTGAAAGCGCTGTTCTACGTCCGGGACTATGGCTTGATGCGGCGGCAGGTCGATCGCGCCCGCCGCTTCGGGTCGGAGGCCCCCGGGCAGAAGTTGATCGTGGAATTCAGGGACGGCGAAAAGCTCTGGGGCTACACGGAGGAGTACACCCCCAACGGCCGCGGCTTCTTCTTCATCCCCGCCGATCCGAACGAGAACAACGTGCGGATCTTCATCGTCAATGCGTCGGTCAAGCAGATCAGCTTCGAAGACTGAGGTGGGCCGAAGATGATGACGTTCCCCTTCCGTTCCCCGTCCACGGCACGGCCCCGCCTCGTGGCCGCACTCCTGCTGCTGGTCCTGGCCGCCGCGGCGGCGGCGCGGCCGGCGGACGCGGCCGTCAACTCGGCCCGCTACCGCTTCGAAGGCAACCGCTGGCTGTCGCTCGACCTGGCGGTCGCGGAGGTGCGAACCGACGTCGTGCGGTTCGAGTGGCCGTCGACGATGCTGGGCATCAAGACGCGCTACAAGGCGGTGATCAAGGTGGTGAACGGCTCGACGCACCAGGTGTCGGCCGGCGTGGCCGTGGCGGTGTACGACGCCGACGGGAAGCTGCTCGGCGCCGGCACGACCGGGACCAAGGTCGGGACCATCGATCCGGGGGATGCCGCCGAGTTCACCGTCGATTTCGATCATGTCAGCGAGCGACTGGAGGCAGCGGCCCAGTTCCAGGTGGCGCTCCAGACCCGCTAGACCCATCGTGAAACCGCCGGCGCCTCCGCCGGCGGCCTGCGTTTGCCCCCTCCCGACGCCGACCCTATATTCGGCCGAGGTCCGAAGCGATTCGGATCATCTCGGGGAGGAACGCATGACCCATTCCAGGCTTGTTGCGCTGTGCGCGCGTGGCGTCGCCGTGGCGGCGTTGGCCCTGATGGTGCCCGGGCGCGCCCTGGCAGGCGACGCGTTTTTCGACCTGACGCTCGGCCTCAAGATCGGCGACGATGCCCGCTTCTTCCTGAACCTGACGAACCAGCACTATGCTCCATCCTCGCAGGCGGCCGTCGCAGTCGTGAAGCGCTGCCCGCGTCCGGCGGACGACTACCCGGTCATCATGCTTCTGGCATCGGCTTCCCGGAAGCCGGCGGACGCCATCCTGGCGATGCGCCTGCGCGGTCTGTCCTGGTCCGACATCCTGTTCGATCTTCGGGTGTCCCCTCAGGTTCTGTTCCTCGGCCTGGACCGTGACCCTGGCCCGCCCTACGGCAATGCCTGGGGCCACTGGAGGCACCACAAGAGCCAGCCGAAGAAGGGGCGGTTCGCCCTCCCGGACGCCCAGGTCGCTGACCTGGTCAAGCTGCAGATCGCCTCCTCGTACTACCGCGTCAGTCCCTACACCATCGTCAGCCAGCGCCAGCGCGGCGTGAGCGTGGAGCGCTACGCCGTGATCAAGGGACGTCCCGCGGGCGCCGCGCCAGCGAAGATGTCCGGATCCCCCTCGAAGGGGGCCCGGCCGGAGCGCGGCAAAGGCCACGCCCGCGGGCAGGGTCAGTCGCCCCAGAAACACTGAAGGGCGCGCCGGCAGCCCCGGGGCCGCACGGACCTCCCCTCTCTCCCACGTCCGCGCACCGCGGCTCGCCGGAGGCGGGAGGACCGCGCCTCCTGGTCGTATAATCCGCCGACTCATCGCCAGCGCCCGCGCCGGCTGCGAACGGACCGGTCCCGATGCACCTTCCCGTGATCCTGCTGATCTTCTTCCTGTCCGGGATGGCCGGCCTGCTCTTCGAGGTCGTCTGGGTGCGCGGATTCGGGCTGATCTTCGGGAACACCATCCACTCCGCCGCGCTGGTGACCAGTGTGTTCCTGGGGGGCCTTGGGCTGGGCGGCTACCTCGCGGGCATCGTGGCCGATCGGGCCCACCGGCGCGATCGGCTGGCGGCGCTCCGGCTGTACTCCCTCTCGGAAGTCGGCATCGCCGCGCTCGGCCTGGTGGTCGCCTGGGTGCTGCCGCGGCTGGAGCCCCTGTCGGCGGGCTTCTCCTCCTACCACGCCGGAGACGAGGGCTGGTTCGAACTGACCACCACCTCCCACCTGTTCCGCTACGGAGTGGCCATCGGCCTCCTCGCACCCGTCACCCTCCTGATGGGAGGAACGCTGACCCTGCTGATCCGTTTCCTCGTCGGGACCGAGATCTCCCGGGCCGGCTGGTGTGCGGGGCTCCTGTACGGCCTGAACACCGCCGGCGCCGCCTGCGGCTGCCTGCTGGTCGATGTCTTGTGGATTCCTTATCTCGGAATCTGGAGCACGCAGTTCCTCGCGGCCGGCCTCAACTTGACCGCGGCGGCGGGCGGCCTCCTCGTCCTGGCGCGAGCGCGCCGGGCGGCCCGTGGCTCGCCTGGGCCCGGCCGCCAGCCGAGCATCCCCTCCCCCGGCCGGGAGTCTCCCGTGTGGGCGGTGGCTGTGGCCGTGCTCCTGACGGGATTCGCCGCCATGGGAACGGAGATCCTCTGGTTCCGGTTCCTGACGAGCGCATTGGGGCAGTACCGGCTGGTCTTCTCGCTCCTCCTGGCCGAGATCCTGCTCGGGATCTGGCTCGGATCGATGGCGGGAGGATATCTGTCGCGCCGGTACGGTGGTGCTCTCCTGTGGTTCATGCGAGCGCAGATCGCCGTCGTCCTTTCGACGCTCGGCGCGCTCTGGCTGTTCGATCTGGGCGCCATCCAGCAGGCGGTTCGCGAGCGGTTGGGCCAGTCACCCGACGGTGTCGGCCTCTTCTCCGAGATGCGGATTCACCTGGGCGCCATCTTTCAGGTGGTGGGCCTGCCGGCATTCTTCATGGGCGCCTCCTACCCGCTCGCCAATGCCATCGTCCAGGACCGTGAAGGAGCCGTCGGCAGGCGCGCCGGCATCCTGTACCTGGGAAACTCGATCGGTTCGGTGACCGGGTCCGCGGCGGCCGGATTCGTCCTGCTCCCAGTCCTGGGGATGAAGTGGAGTCTCTTCGTGCTTCTGGCCTGCGCCCTGGGAGCCTTGATCCCCCTCGCTTTCACGCTGCAACGAGAACGGCCTTCCCTGATGGGCCGCAGGGCCCCGGCCTGGTGCCTTGCCGCCGCCCTGGCGGCCGCGCTCCTCGCCCTCATCGGCTGGAGCCGCACTCCGGCGGACGACCTGGTCCGGAAAAGCTTCCGAGCCGCCGCCCGATCCACGGTCCGGGAATCCCTCCGGCCGCCATACCTGGTGTCCACGAGCGAGGGCCCTCTCGAATCGATCCTGGTGCTCGACGTACCGGGTCAGGGGAGGACGCTCTACACCAACGGCCACCCGATGTCTTCGACGGCGTCCGGCGAGCAGCGTTACATGCGCGCCTTCGCCCATCTCCCGCTGCTCCATCTCGAGACTCCGGAATCGGTCCTGGTCATCTGCTTCGGCGTAGGGAACACGGCACACGCCGCGTCGCTGCACGGTTCGCTCCAGAGGATCGATGTGGTTGACATCTCCCGGCACGTGCTCAAGCATGAGCGGTTCTTCGCCGACACCAACGGGCGGGTCCTTCTCGACCCGCGCGTCGCGGTGTTCGTGAACGATGGCCGGCAGCATCTCCGGATGCAGGCCACAGACCTCTATGATCTGATCACGCTGGAGCCTCCGCCGATCAACTTCTCCGGCGTGGCCTCGCTGTACTCGCGGGAGTTCTATGCGCTGGCCCGATCCCGGCTGCGGCCCGGAGGCTTCCTGAGCCAGTGGCTTCCCGTTCCCCAGGTCCCGCCGGCGACCGTCCGATCGATGATCCGCGCATTCACCGATGTGTTCCCCGGATCACTCCTGCTCAATGGCGACACCGGCAACTTCATCCTGGTCGGCCGCCGGGACCGCGCGATCGAGCTCGACCCGGCCACTCTCGAAAGGCGGCTCGCGGCGAATCCCCTGGTGCGTGCCGACCTCGAGCGCATCCAGATGGGAGCATTGACCGACATCTTCGGAGCGTTCGCCGCCGACGCGGCCCGCCTGGCAGCCGCCGTGGCGGACAGCGCCCCGGTGACCGACGACGTCCCGCTCATCGAGTACGGCCGGATCTACCGTCCGCGGACCGGGATCCCGGCCGATCTGTTCGATGTCGGCAGGGTGGCTGCCTGGTGTCCGGCCTGCTTCACGGAGGGCAGGCCGATCGCGGCGTTGGAGGGCCTGCCGACCTATCTGGGCATCATGAACGGCTATTACTCCCGACCGCGATCGGGTCGCGACCCGTTCGACCTGGCAAGCCTCCCCCCTTCGTGGAGGTCGGCACTCGATCCCGCCGCCGTCGCCCGGACTTTCGACGGGAGCGCGTACCTCCGCCGGCTCCGCGGCGATCATTAGACCCGGTGCCGCCACCCTGCCTCAGGTCTCTGCGGGATGGCCGTTTCGGGCTATCATGCGCCTCTCGCCGGCCGCCTCGGCCGACGGCCCCCGAGAGGTGACGCGATGGGTATCTCGACCGACGCCATCCACGCCGGTGTCCGCCCGGATCCGACGACGGGCGCCGTCATGACGCCGATCTACCAGACCTCGACCTACGCCTACGAAGGGCTCGGCCGCGGCAAGGGATACGACTACGCCCGCACCATCAACCCGACGCGATCCGCCCTGGAGGAAAACCTGGCGACGCTCGAGGGGGGCCGCGCCGCCTACGCCTTCGCCTCCGGCATGTCGGCGATCCACACTGTCATGACGCTGCTCAAGGCGGGCGACCACGTGATCGTCGGGGACAACGTCTACGGCGGCACCTACCGGCTGTTCTCGCGGGTCCTGGAGGATTTCGGCCTGCGGTTCACGTACGTCGACACTTCGCGCCTCGACAATGTCGAGCCGGCGATCCGCCCCGAGACCCGGATGGTCTACATTGAAACACCGACCAACCCGATCATGATCCTGACCGACATCGAGGCCGTGGCGGCCCTGTGCCGCAGGCGCGGTCTCATCAGCGTCGTCGACAACACTTTCCTGACACCGGTCTACCAGCGCCCGTTGCAGCTCGGCGCGGACATCGTCGTCCACAGCACGACGAAGTACCTCAACGGGCACTCGGACAGCGTCGGCGGCGCGGTCATACTGGCCAAGGCCGAGCACGCGGAGCGCATCAAGTTCGTGCAGAACTCCGCCGGCGCCATCCTCTCCCCGTTCGACTCCTGGCTCGTGCTGCGCGGCATCAAGACGCTGCCCCTGCGGATGCGCGCCCACGACGTCAACGGACGGGCGGTGGCCGATGCCCTGTCCAGGCACCCGAAAGTGGCCCAGGTCCTCTACCCGGGCCTCAAGACCCACCCGCAGCACGACCTCGCCTCCCGGCAGGCGACCGGCTTTGGCGGCATGATCTCCTTCGTCCTGGGCGCAGGGGTGGACGTGAAGCGCTTCTTCGACAGCCTGCGGCTGTGCGCGCTCGCCGAGAGCCTCGGTGGCATCGAGACCCTGGTCTGCCAGCCCTCCA
>Ga0247727_10009670_pt1 | contig 17332 bp, 21 predicted proteins | sample WisWelCaveWW1625_FD_202498 | JGI IMG/M metagenome (GOLD analysis project Ga0247727, IMG submission 202498) | Biofilm microbial communities from Wishing Well Cave, Virginia, United States - WW16-25 | ecosystem: Environmental > Aquatic > Deep subsurface > Groundwater > Cave microbial mat | place...
AGGGGATGTCTTCGGTCACGCGGGAACTCGGCGGCGCGGCGCGCGTGTGGGACGTGGTCGAGCACCTGGTCTTACCGGCTGTCACACTGGCGCTGGTGCAGATGGCGCTGATTGTGTGGCTGGTGCGCACGCAGATGGTCGAGACGCTCAGACTGGATTTCATCACCGCGGCGCGCGCCCGTGGATTGGGCGAACGTCGCATCGCCTATCGGCACGCGCTGCGAAATGCATTGCTGCCCGTCGTTACCGTGATCGGCGCCGAATTCGGAATGATCCTGAGCGGCGCGGTCCTGGTCGAGACCGTCTTTGCCTGGCCGGGGCTTGGGCGATTGATGATTGACGCCATCGCGCTGCGCGACTATCCGGTGCTGCTGGGGCTGGCGCTGATGGTGTCCATCGGAGTGGTTGTGGCAAACCTGTTTACCGACCTGGCTTATTCGCTGCTCGATCCGCGCATTGACAGCGCCAACCGGATCAACGGCAACCCGGTCTGATGATGAGCGAAACGGCGATCCAGAGAGAGTGGTCAGTACTTGCCGGCTTCAAACGGAGCCGCGCGGCGATGGGGTGCCTGCTGGCGTTGACGCTGGTGCTGGCGCTCTATCTGATCGTCGCCGTCTTTGCCGGCAGCATCGCGCTGTCCGATCCGATGAAGACCTCTTCCGCCACACTACAACCGCCGTCGCGGCAGTTTCCGTTCGGCACGGATGACCTGGGACGGGATGTTTTCAGCGGCGTGGTCCACGGCGCGCGGAATTCGATGATGATTGGTTTGACGGTCGCCGTGCTGAGCGGCTTGATTGGGGCGGGCATCGGGCTGATTGCGGGTTATGCGGGCGGGTGGCTCGACGACGTGTTGATGCGATTCACGGAGCTTTTCCTGACGCCGCCCCGGTTCTTTCTGGCGCTGGTGATGGCCGCAATCTTCGGCTCGTCCTTCACCAATTTGATTGTGCTGCTCAGCCTGACCTTCTGGCCGGTGACCGCGCGGTTGATCCGGGCGGAAACGCTGACGCTCAAACAGCGCGATTTCATCCTCGCCGCGCGCGCGCTCGGTTCAAGCCACGCCAGAATCCTGCGGCGCGAGGTGCTGCCGCATCTGTGGCCGCTGCTCATCACCACCACGGTCGTCAGAGTCGGCGGCGTGATTCTGCTCGAAGCGGGACTGGAATTTCTCGGCCTGGGCGATCAGAGCCGGATGACCTGGGGCTATCTGCTGCACAATGGGCAACACTTCATGCGCGATGCGTGGTGGATGGTCGTGTTCCCGATTCTGGCAATCTCGCTGCTGCTGATCGCAATCAATGTGGCCGGTGATGAACTGAATCGTTTGCTTGATCCGCGCATTTGATCGGATCGGACATAGAATTCATTACCAGACTTTGCTATGCTTGAAATATGGAAACCGACACGACCACAAACATGAGCATCTCGTTCCCGGAATCCGTGCGTGAATTCATCGAGGAGCAGGTCTCGGCATATGGCTTTGGCACTGCTAGTGAGTACCTTCGCGAGCTTGTTTTGCAGGACAAAAAGCGCAAGGAACAGGAAAAACTTGAGGCAATGCTTCTCAAAGCCATGGAAGGCGGAACCGGATCGAGGTTACCGCGGATTATTGGGAACGGAAGAAAGCGGAGCTTGACGCGCGTTGCGGAGCGAAGGCGGCGGAATGAACAGACGATTCTTCCTGACTGAGGAGGCGGATAACGACTTCGCCGAGCAGTACGTCTACTTTTCCGAGAAGGCGGGAGTCAAAGTCGCCGATCGTTTCTTTGCAGCCACGCGCGAAGCTTTCGATCGTCTGGTTGAAATGCCAGAGATTGGCCGCCGCCCACGCCTCCTGAATCCCCATCTTTCAGACATTCGGGTATGGCAGGTCAAGGGCTTTGAAAAGTATCTGATCTTCTCCCGACGAAATTGAAATCCTGCGGATCATTCACGGCTCCAGAGATATTCCCACCATTTTCAAAGACATCATTTGAGCCTGCGCCAATAAACTTCCTTGCGTGCATCTCGAATAAGACCATCGAGTTCGTCATCCGGAGGTTCAACTGGCCCGGTCTCCGGCCCTGCGCTTTCTGAGCAGCATTAAGCCAATCGCAAGAATTGCGATTACCAGCAACGCCAGCCAGTACCATCGGCTTCTGCTTGCGCCCGCCATCGCGCGCTCCGGTCTTTTGCCGTCCACCCACCACGCGTCCCCAGCGAATTGCGCGTTCGATTTCGCGCTCCAGGTGAAAACCCCGCGCAATGCCGCGTGATAAGCCGAGGAAGAGCGCGGCTCGTAGAGCCAGAAGTACGGCAACTCTTTGGTCAAAATCTCCTGCGCTTCGAAGTAGGGCTTTGCGCGCTTCTGCTGGTCCGGTTCGGACGATGCGGCGTTGAAGAGTTGGTCAACCTGCGGGTTGCGATAGCCCGCGCCGTTGGAAAAAGGGATCGGGCCGATGTTCGACGAAATCACCGTGCGTTTGACGCCGATGTCCGGATCGGGGCCATTCTCGAAGCTGCTGAAGCTCAGATCGAAATCCTTCTTGATGTATGTCTGTTCGACCATCGCGCTGAATTCCAGCAGTTGCAAATCGAGCGCAATGCCGGCCTCGCGCAACTGATCGCGCAGCGCTTCCGCAGTCTTCGTCCAACCTGACGCGCAGAGCGTTTTGAGATGAAAGCGTGCGCCGTCCTCACTGTTTGGGCCGCGCTTGTATCCGGCTTCGTCGAGCAGTTGATTGGCGCGTGCGATGTCGCGCTCATATTTCGTGACGTTCGGGTTGTAAGCCCACGCCAGCAGACTGGAGACCGGGCCCGTAGCGACCCTGGCCTGACCGAAATGGATCTTGTCCACGATGAACTGCCGGTCAATGGCGTGCGCGATGGCCTGGCGAACTCGCAGGTCGGAGAGCGGCGCGCGCGTCAGATTCGGAACCATCGTTTCGACGGTGGCGTAGGCTTCGCGGCCTTTGTCGGTGATGACGATGTCCGGTCGCTGCCTTAGCCGCGCAACGTCGAGCGGCGCGGGGTTCATCAGGAAATCCGCTTCGCCGGTTTCCAGCGCGATGGCGGCGTTGGCGGCGCTCGGCATGACTTTGAAGATCACGCGATCGAGATAGGGCTTGCCGGTTTTGAAGTAGTTCTCATTGCGTTTGAGCGAGACGTTATCGCCCTTCGCCCATTTCTCGAACTTGAACGGGCCGCAGCCGATGGGATTCGTGTTATGCGGATTGGTCAGCGGATCAGTGTTCTTGTACAGATGCCGCGGCATGACCGGCGCATTGGCAACGTCAATCAGTTGCAGGAACGCGGCGTAAGGAGCGTTGAATTCAAAGACGACTGTGTGCGCATCGGGCGTAGTGATTGCTCGCAGTTTGCCGCCAATCGAAGTGCGCGTTCGTGAGTGGTATTTGAGCAACATCTGCTCGAACGTGAATTTGACGTCCGCCGAGGTGACGGGCTTGCCGTCGTGAAAAGTCGCATTCGGCGCCAGGTGAAACACATAGCGTTGTCCTCCAGCACTGGCAGCACTGGCAGGCGATACTTCCCAACTCTCCGCCAGATCGGGCACGGGTTTCAGATTGAAATCAAGGCCGACCAGCCCGCTGAAGATCGAGCCGGAGACCAGATGCACCATGCCCTGCGTGGTGATTGCGGGATTCAGTCCGCCCGGATCGTTGCTCGTCGCGACGACGACAACGCCGCCGTAACGCGGTTGCCCGGTTTGCGCGAAAGCCTGAAGAAAAACGAAAAAGAGCGACAGGACAAGCAGAAGGGCGGGGCTTTTTGTTTTCAAGCTCAGGGTCAATCCTTTCAGTTCAAGGCTTGGCGCAACTTCATTGGGTCTGACGCAGCTTTTCGATGCGGCCTGTTACGGCGGCTTCCTGACTGCTGCGTCCAAGCGCGCGCCAGAGCGCCAGCGATTGCTCGAAATAATCGAGCGCCTGCTGCTTTTCGCCGAGCAGCTCGCAAACCTCACCGAACCAGTACAATGCATTCGCCTGAAGCGCGCGATTGCCGGTCGCGCGGCTCAGCGCCAGCGCCTGCTGGCAGTAATCGAACGCTCTGGTTTTGTCGCGCAGGCGCGCGCAACTGAGACCGATCACCGCCAGCGTGGATGCCTCTTCGATCCGGTCGCCCAGCGCGCGCCACAACGGCAGCGCCAGCAGTCTTTCGTTCACGGCCTGCGCGTGATCGCCGCGCCGCGTGTGGATGGTGGCGAAGATCAGATGAATGTAGGCTGCCGAGCGGCGGTCGCCGATCTCGCGCCAGATGGTCAGAGCTTTGTCGAAGTGTTCGTAGGCCTGCCGGTCATCGCCCAGACGCACGTAAGTGAAACCGATGGCGCGCAGCGTGCTTCCCGTTCCGGCGCGATCACGGGCGGCGCGCCAGAGTTCGAGCGCCTGTGCGTATTGTTCCAGCGCCTGAGTGCGCGTTTCAGCCTGTGCGCGCAACTCATCGCCGCGCGCCTGCGCTTTGACCGCCGCGACGATGCGGTTGTCCCGCGCCGTCGCTTTGCGAATCGCGGCGATTTTCACTTCGTAGCTGCCGCCGTAGGCTTCCGCCTTCAGCGAACGAACTTCGATCCGATATTCACCGGCTGTGTCGGCCACGAAGCGAACCAGTTCCGTCCCGCGCAAGCCGGTCGGACTGTCGAATTCACCAAGCTGTTTGCCGTCAGGAGCGAAGACGACCGCGATCACGTCAATGTCGAGCTGTTCGACGATGAGTTGCACGTATTGTCCGGCTTTCAAGCCGAGGCGATACGAGTGCGCCTCGCTGCCTTTCAAGGCTCTGACAACGGGCTGGCCGCGTTTGAGCAAGGGATCGGATGAAGTCACTGCGCACACAGACAACGTGAGCAGTGAAATCGAAAATGCCGACAGTGTGACAGCCTGCTTCTTCATTGCCATTCGCTTCAATCGCTACGCTACTCGAACTGTGCGCTGACAGCTTCGATCCGGGCTGAATATTTCCGGCGGCCCGGCCTTCAGTGAGCATGCGGCAGATGAGCCTTACAGCTTCCCGCGAACTCAGGACTGTGACAGTCGCAGTCGGGATCATTGCATTCGTAATGCCCCTGTTTGAGCATCCCCTCGAACTCATCCACAAAACGGCGGCGGCCTTCGACGACGCCCATTTCGGTGAGCTGGTACGCGCCCGGCACAGCCATTCGCACCAGACTGGTGGCGGAGAGTTGGTGAATCGCCGCTGCCAGCGTCTCGTCTGAAGCGTCGAGAAACTTCCGCAGATCGGCGACAGTCACCTGATTGCCGAAGCCTTCGCCGAGCATCCAGTACATCACCTGCAATATTTCATCCTGCCAGTAGAGCCGCGAATTGTTCGGTGATGAGTTCACGACCAACCTCCGCTTTGACTACAGCGCCACTCTGACCACGCCGCCTTCGATGCTGACAGGCAATGGTTCAAGCCTGACTGCCGGATCGTTCAGACAGCGCCCGCCGTGTTGCAGATCGTATTGATAACCGTGCCAGGGGCAGGTCAGCACCGAACCTTCAAGCAGCCCCTGCTCCAGCGACAGACCGCGATGCGGGCAGGCATTGCGCACCGCATAAATTGTCCCGGCCACATTGCACAGCAGCAGATTGATGTCGCCGCTGGCCACTACGCGCAGCGAGCGCTCAGGCACTTCGTGCGCGCGAATGATCGGAATCCAGTTGCCTTTTGCCTGAGCGGGATTCGCTGAATGCGGCGTGATCTGCACCAGTCGCTGCGGCTTTGGCGCGGCAACCGTATCCTCATACTCGATTCTGACCAGATCGGGAGCAACTTCAGCCAGGGCGCGTTCAATTGCAAATTTGAAAGTTGCCGTCGAGATATTCGCGCTGGCCGCGCTGCCGATAATTCGCAGCCTGGCGATGGCGTTTTCGAGTCTGACCAGTTCGACCTCCGCGCCGTGCTCCTCGATCGCCGGGCGGGCGCGATCGAGCGCCTCCAGCACGCGCGTTTCCAGGTCGGCGGGCAGCAGCCCCTGAATCATCAGCACTGCCTGGACGTGTTCGTCCGCCGTGATCTCGGCCATGATCTCTTCTCCGTCAGGCCGCGCGACCAGGATGTCAATGATCCGGTGAAAGGCACTGTGATGCAGGGCAAGCAATGATTGCATCAGTTCCAGCACCCGCTCACGAAAGTCTTCATCGGGATGCTGCTCAATGGCTTCGATCAGTGAAGTCAACCGCTCGAAGGGATGCGCCTCGATCCCGGCAACTGGTTCAACTGGTGGTTCGGTCGGTTCGTTCAATCTCTCAGGCATACACCGCCCCGTGCCGCATGGGTCTGTTCGCTCAACGCTTCGTGTCTGACCAGGTCTGTCGCCGCTGCCAGGCGGGCGACTATCGCCTCGCTGCACTCGGAGCCGAATTCCGAATTCACCGGTTCGACTTCGACACAGATCACTTCAGGCGGCAGCACGCCGAAGTGCTGGCAGATGACGAGCAGATTATCGAGGCTGATCACGCCGGTCACGCCTTCGTTGATGCGCTCCTGCACCAGGTCAGTCGTCAGTTCAGGCGGCTGCCACTGGTAAAGTTCCAGCGTACCCGGCTGACGCCCGCGTGGCACGGCGGACAGAAAAATCGCGCGTTGATACCGGCCCGGCGCATCCTGCCAATTCTGCATCACCGCAATGGGGCCGTAGCTCAGGTCTTCCAGTTCGACCGTGTCAGGCCAGCCCAGTTCTGACAGGCACGAAAGCAGCAGCGGGCCGAACGACAGATCGCGCAAGTTCTTGTATCCGACTGAACCGATCAGAACCCTCAAGAAGATTTCTCCCAAATGTCCAGAAATTGATGCACTGTCAAAATCAAGCACTTCCCGGAAGATTCTCAAATACTCAGTCTCGATTTCATCCGAGAGGACAAGCTTGAACCGGCGAGTGATAAACCAGGAACGCACCACACGGCGATTGGCGCTGCGAGGATTGCGGGCAAGAAAGTTGCCAACGAAGACGTTGGTGTCAATCACGATTTTTACGCGCTGTTTGCGTGGCATCACGGGCTATGCCTTTTCCGGATAGTTCTTCCTGCGCCATTCGCGCACCAATTCGACGGCGTCTTCTTCGCGATAACCGGTGCGCTGCGCTAGCCGGGCCGTACTCTCGATCAGTTCTTCATCTGCCAGGCGCTCAATGAACTCATCCACAGCTCTTTTCAGCACGCGACGCAATGACACTTTGCGCTGCTGCGCGACTCGTTCCAGCGCCGCCTGCTGCCGCTCATCAAGTTGAATTTCAATAGCTGTACTCATATCCTCACCTGCCTTTGACCGATCACTCTGACCATTCATTCTCATTGGACAGTGAGTTTGTACCACTTTTTGGCCACAACCCTCAAACAGCTAATCAACACCACAGGCACAGGTGTTGACCTCCCGCGTGACCACGTTGTCGCCCGCGTAGATGTGCGTGGTGCAGGGCATGCACGGATCGAAGCTGCGGATGGTCCGCAGCAGGTCTACGCCCTTGAAGTCTTCACTGCTGGTGAAGTCTTCGAGGATCGGCGTGTTGAGCACCGCCTCTTCGTAAGGGCTGGGATTGCCCCACGGGTCTTGCGGCGCGGCGTTCATCGTCGAAGGTGTGACGATCTGATAGTTGCGCACGATGCCGTTGTCAATGATCACGTGGTGCGTCAGCCAACCGCGCCCCGCGCCCCAGAAGCCGACGCCGATGCGCTCGCCTTTCGGAACTTCAAACTTCGTGCTGACGGCGGACTTGCCCTGCTTGAGCAACTCAAGTCCTTTGAGCCAATCGTTCATCGCCACCAGCGCCGTGTACGGAATGCAATAGGCGCGCGCGAGGTTACGCTCGAATGCATTCCAGTCTGTCGGAATCTTCCATTCCAGCTCCATCTCCGGCAACACTGATTTCGGCAAGCGCATCTTCAGGCTCGTTCCCGTCGCTTCGATGAATTGATTGGGGCGCAGCTTCTGCGCCGCCGCCGTCGTCCATAACCGCGCATAAGCTCCGGCCTCAACCGCCTGGCGATCCCAGCGCGGCGTCGTGGCCCAGGAGTAACGCTCCTTCCAGTTCTGTCCCGCCGGTTTCGGTTTCGTCTCTTTGTTCCAGGGGTGATAAGGCGAGAGCGGCGCGCCGAGCGGGTCTTTCTGGTAACGCTGATTGCCGTTGCCAGCCCACTCTTCGTAATAAGAGTGCTCGACGAACTCTTCCATTCCGAGATTCAGATTGTGCAGGCTGGTCGTGACGAGTTGGCCGTCAATCACCGCGCCCGGCGTCGCCCAGCGTTTGTCGCCCCACGCGGCGCAGTTCGCATAAGTTGCGTCGTAAGTCTCCGGATCATCCCACTGCCCGCAATCAGCCATGTTCTTCGCGCGCATCCCGGTTTTGCGGTATTCGGGATTCGCGTCGTAGAAGAACCAGGTCAGATCGTCCCAGATCGCGCAAACCTTCTTCGAGTAGTCGAAGAAGGTGTACAACCGCACGTAAATTTCATTGAAGACCTGCAGCGTGACAGTCGTGCTGACGCCGCCCGGCACGATGGTTTCGGGATGCGGATATTTGCCGCCGATCAGCACGTAGGCTTCGCGCGCCACTCGCGTCATATTCAGTGCTTCGAGGTAGAGCCTGCCCGTCAGCGGATTCATATCCGTCATCAGCTCGCCCATCGTGCGATAACCGTGAATCTCGCCGCGCGGAGCCGCCGTGCTCTGCGCTTTCTCCCACAATTCGGGGTTGGTCTGCTCGACGATGTGCTGCGAATAATCCGGCCCGGCCAGCAGGAAGAGATGCAGCGGATGGTCGTACAGGTACTCAAGCGCGAGCATCAGGTTGCGCACGATGATACCCAGCGGCGGCGGAGTAATCCCAAATGCCATCTCCGTTGCCAGCGCCGAACACGTCGAATGCACCCCGCCGCAGACGCCACAGGCGCGGCTGGTGATATAGATCGCGTCGCGCGGATCGCGGCCCAGCATAATGATTTCATAACCGCGAAAGAGCGTCGCCATCGAACGCGCTTCGATGTAGCGGCGTTCTTTCAAATCAGCGACGCCGTGAAAGGCCAGCGCGCCAGCCACCCGCGTCACCGGATCGAAGTCCACGTTTTTGATGTAGCCGTTGCGCGCCAGCAGCTCTTTGATCTGATCGTGATTCAACTGCTTCGGCACACCGACGGTGGCAATCGAAGCGCTGGTGCTGTACGGATCGCGGATGCCGCCTTTCAAAAACGGGGCGCCCTGCGCGTCAAATTCAATCGGTAGATTCTTAAAGCACATATCGTGTCCTCAGTTGTTGCTGCTCTTTGACCCAATCTTCGCTCGCGTCCCTCTGGCTTGCATCTTCTCGTAGAGGAAGTGCATCGCGGCTTTCAGCTTCGACGGCTCTTGAACTGCGCCCCATCCGCTCGGCACATTGCCTTCACGATCCCAGCGCGTCTCGCGGTTCTGGAAAGCCAGCGTCGTTCGCCGCAGCCGGCGAATCAACGCCCCGGTTAAGCGCGAGGTATTGGTTGAAAGCAGCGAGCCGGGCGGCCGTTTGTAGAAAGGCGCGAAACGGTCGGGAAAGCCGGGCATCGTGCAGCCGATGCAGATGCCGCCGGTGTTCATACAACCGCCCATGTGGTTGATCGCGCCGCGCGAAGTGATGTTGCATTGCACCACCGGCCCCCAGCAGCCGACTTCGACCAGGCATTCCTTGTCGCCGTAGTTTTCCGCAAACGTGCCTTCTTCGTAAAAGCCCGCGCGCACACAGTGGGTGTGGACAGTCTCGCGAAAGAGCCACGCCGGACGGCCGAGTTCATCGAATTCCGGCAGCGGGCCTAATCCTTGCAGGAAGAGCAGAATCGCCGCGACGGTCTCGGTGAAGTTGTCGCCCACCGGCGAACAGCCGGGAATATTGATCACTGGCAATCCGAATGCGCTGCGATAATCGCGGCCCAGAAAATCCATCAAACCCATCGCGCCGGTCGCATTGCCAGCCGCTGCCGGAACCCCACCCCAGGTCGCACACGTGCCAATCGCAATCACCGCCGCCGCGCCGGGAGCGAGGCGTTTGACCCATTCAGCCGAAGGTATCGGACGATGCGTGCCATCTTCACGCACTTCCACGCCACAGGCCGACCAATAGCCGCCAGTCTTCGCCGCGATGCGCTCATCCGGAATCGAGCCTTCGAGAATCAAGACGTAAGGCGCATCCAGCTTGCCCTCTTCCGCAAGGTAAAACGGATGAACAAACGCATCGCCCGCTTCGACCGCCAGCACCGGATGATGCAGGATCAATTTCGGCATGCCGGGAACGATGCCGAGCAGCAAACTCTCGACCGACGGATTGGTGGCGCCCACTGCGGCAATCGAGCAGCCGTCACAGCTCATCCCGGCGATCCAGAAGGCGTGAATCTCCGTGAGCGGGCCAAGATTGAGCGGCTTGCGTTCAGACTGCGGCTGCGGCTGTTGGTTGTTCGCAGTCGTCGAACTTCTCGCCGACGGCTCCGATGAAATGGTTACAGTCGAAATGGTTTCTTCCGGCATAAACTCTCCTCGGGAAAAGGGCATGGAGTTCAGGCTTTAGCCTGCTGCATCGACTTGTTCGAAGATGGAAGCCACAAGCTAAAGCTTGAACTCCATGCTCTTTTTCATTAACAACGACCTGTCGCTTCACCCGGCAATGGCTCTTTATCAACCAAGCCGTTCCCGCTGACCATTGAACGCAACGTGTCGGCGAGTCTTCCGACCTCTGTGACCAAACGCGCGCTGGCGTCGTAATCAATCACGGCGCACCCCATTCGATCAGCCGTTGCGACATCTTCATCGAACGGAATCGCCGCAATCACTTCCAGGTTGTGATTGCGGCAATAATCCATCACGGCCTTTTCGTCTTCGGCGCTGCGCAGCTTGTTGGCAATCGCATAGATGCGCTCGATGCCCAGGCCGCGTGCGAGGGGCACAGTGCGTCCGGCGGTCTCCAGCGCGCGATAGTACGGTTCCGCTACGACCAACAGCGCATCAACGTGACGCACTGTGCCGCGGCTCAGATGTTCGAGCGAGGCCTCCATGTCCATCACGGTGACGCTCTCGGCGCTCCCGACGATCTCGCCCATAATGCCGCGCACGGCGGCGTGAGCCGAACACAGTCAGCCCGCGCCGGGATGATCTACGCGACTGCCCATCAAGACACGCACGCCGTCTGGCCCGGTCACGGCGTGATTGTCGGTGATCTCTTCGACAGACTTTGTAATCACCAGCCGGAATTTGCCATCGGGGTCTTGTTCTCGTTTGGCCACGTCGCGAGGGATGGGTTGCAGTCGCGCCAGTTGGCCGGCATTCAAGCCGAGCGCGACACCGAGATTCGGATTCGGGTCTCCGTCAATCGCCAGCACCGGATGCCCCTGTCGCGCAAACATCCGCGCCAGAGTTGCAGAGATCGTAGTCTTGCCCGAACCGCCTTTGCCGCTGATTGCGATCTTCATATTTTCAGGTTTCAAATCTCAAATTTGAGATGCGAGATTCAGAATTATTTGACGCCGAGAATCCCGGCCAGCTTGCCCAGATTCCGATCCGCGCTGTCGAGCGTCGCGCCGACGGCTTCAAAACCGCCAACCACAGGCGCGAGCGAACTGTTGATGCCGTCAATGCGGCGGGGAAGCGGCGAGGTCTCGACCTCGATGGCGCGCACGCCCATGGCGATCTTGTCGAGGCTGCCGCCGATGCTTTCGAGCGCCACCGCGATCTTCAGCAGTCCCCAACCGAGGACGATGAGCAGCGCAGCCGCAGCCAGAACAGTTAAAAGCGTAAGCAGAACCATTGCGCGTTACCTCCTTCCGCCCAGGAAAGCCGAGACGGCGGCGAGCTTGCCCTCGATCGCTTCGGCGGCTTTCACAATCGGCATCGCATAATTGAGCAACCCGGCGGCCACCTCATTGGTCGCGGCCAGATTTTTAATCGCCGCCGTGTTGGCGGCGATTCCTCCAGCCGCCGTGAGCGTCCGCTCGGCCAGACTGTTGATCTTGCGCGCGGCGCGAATGAGGCGCACCAGCAGCGCCACGTCAATCGCCGTCACGATCAGCGCAACGACGATCCCAGCCCACCAGATGATCTGGATCGCTGTCTCGTCGGATGGAGTTAGTTCGGGTTGGATCATTGCCAGCCTCCTTCATTGCTTTGCCGCAACCGCATCGAGCACTTCATCCAGATGCTGATCTGCGCCCGTGAAATGCGAATCCACAACGTGCATGCCGCCGGAGAGCATCGCCAGCCCTTCGTTCAGTTTTTCGACTGCCGGATTGAGCGGCGCGGTCTGTGATTCGACCAGCTTCAGACCGGCGGCGATCTGGCCGAGCTTGTCGCCAATGCTCACGAGCGTGGTCAGGATCAGAATCAATCCGACCGCCAGCACGACAACCAGCACGATTGCATAAATTACTGTCAGCCAGGTCGGCAGTTCCATGCGGCTACCTCCCCCCGGTGAGTGCGGCGCCCAGATCATCCAGCTTTTGATTGATCTCTTGCGCCGTTCCGGCGATTGATTGCGCGGTGGTCAGAATATCGGCGGCGACGGCGTTGGTCTTGTCGAGCATCCAGATCGAGACGGTATTGCCCGCGATCTTTTTGCCCGCTTCCCAGATTTCGTTGGCGTGGTAATCAATCCGGTTGGCGGCGCGGATGATCAGGATGAGCAGCAGCGCGACGACCAGTACGACCGCCACGCCTGCGATGAGCGAGTACGTCCAGATGGTCATGGAATCCATTTGTACACTCCTCGATCCAACAACAGGTTGTCATGAGGATTGGCGCCCGCAGCCAACAGCCACTACTTTTGCGGCGGACATGCTTGTCTTGTGTCGAATGCCGAAATTATACCGGCATTCACCGGAATAGCCAACCTTACTTCGCAATGAAACCAGACCACGCGCCCGTACTCTTCGGCAAAAGGCGCAAGCTCATTTCCTGTTTTTGCCAGTGGTTACGGGCGTCCCTTCCGCGTTGGCCCATTCGCTGAAAGAGCCGTCGTACATCGCCGCGTCGTAGCCCAGGTACTTCGCCGTGAAGTAAGCGTGGGAGGCCTGCATCCCCGTGCGGCAGTAGGTAACAACTGTTTGTCCGGGCTTCACGCCCGCCGCTTCGTACAACTTTCGCAACTCGGCGACGGGCTTCATCACTGGGTTTTCGCTGCTCACCAGATGCTGCATCCAGTAAAGGCTCGCCGCTCCGGGAATGTGCCCCGCGCGTGAAAGCCCTCCCGCGTCTTCGCCTTCGTACTGCTTGGCCGGGCGCGCGTCAATGAGCGAGACGTTCGGCGACTCGACGTTCGACGCAATCCACGAAAGGTCGCGCATCGCCGGCAACTCGACTTTGACCTTCGGGTGCGGGCGCGGCGTGAAGGCCATAGGCTCTGGCTTTACCGATTGCTTCGACACTTCGCGCTTTTCGGACTTCCACTTCTCGATCCCGCCGTCGAGCAACGCCGCGCGCTCGGCGTGCCCCAGATAATCGAGCGTGAAGTAAACGCGCGCGGCCAGCAGCCCGGAGTTCTCGCCGTAGATCACGATCCGCCCCGTGTCGCCGACGCCGAGTTGTTCAAAGACTTTTTGCAATTCGGCGACCGGCGGCAGCTCGTTCGCAATCCCGTTGCGCACGGTCAGAATCTCTTTCGTCGAGAGAAACCGCGCGCCGGGGATGTGGCCGTCGTCGAAAGGCTTGCGGTCGGCGGCGACGTGAATCACGAAGACGTTTCGATCATTCAAATGCTTCGCCAACCACTCGGTCGAGACCAGCATTTCGGATCGGACTGATGGTGAAGTTTTCTGCGCTTCGGCGCTTGCAGCCGCAAACAGCGCAAAACAGAGAAGCCACAAGGCAAGGCCAGGCAGAGATCGCAGACAGGCTCTTCGCATAAGCAGTTTCCTCCGGTAAAGAAGATTGATTCGGATGGTTTGACGAGCCGCCATCATACCAGCGAATCGCCGCCGGATAAAACCGGAGCGTGATCGTCCGTTGACGATGAGCGCGCGCGCAACATAGAATCGCAACCCTGCTGTGAGGCGTGCGAACACGCGGTACCATCACGCCGCAAATTACCCCAGGAGAGTTCTAAGGATGCGACGCGACATCACCAGTTGGCACAGCGAACGTCTGTTTCAGGAAATGCCGCTCGTGGCTTACGGCCATTACGGGCCGCCCGTGTTGATGGTCCCCACGGCAGCCGCAGATTTTTTGGAGTACGAACGCTTTTATCTGATTGATTCGGTCAAGTGGTGGTTGGAGAACGGGCGCGCCAAAGTCTACTCGATCAACAGCGTCAACCGCCTGGCCTTGCTCAACCACCGCGCCGCGCCGTGGGAGAAAGTTGAATGGATTGATCGTTACGACTCTTACGTGACCGAGGAGGCGCTGCCGCTGATTCGACAGGATTGCCGCAGTGATGTGAAACCAATCGTGACCGGCATCAGCCTGGGCGCATACGTCGCGGGCAACCTGTTCTTTCGACACCCCGATCTGTTCGGCGGAGCGATATTGCTGAGCGGAAGTTACGATATTCGCAGCTATCTGGACGGCTACTACAACGACAGCGTCTACTTCCACAACCCGGTTGATTATCTGCCGCATTTGAACGACAACTACCACCTGCCGATCCTGCGACACGGCGGGCGCACGATCATTATCTTCTCAGGTCAGGGAGCCTATGAAGCGCCGGATCGTTCGCACCGCTTGTCTGACATTTTGAACGGCAAAGGCATTCCACACTGGCTGGACATCTGGGGGCACGACGTGAGCCACGACTGGCCGTGGTGGCGTCAGGCGATGCCTTATTACTTCGGAAAACTTTTTGGTTGAAACGCAGCGACGACGCGCTTTCGGCCGATTTATCAAGAAAGGACAGCAAAGGTATGAAACACATCACCAAATCATTCGCACTGATCATAGTTCTGGCGCTGACCGCTACGGCGTTCGCGCACGACAAACATCAACCCAAGCAGGCGGCGAAGACCACGAAAGCCAAAGCCCAATTCCTCGGCAGAGGCGACGGCGTCACGACCTGCCCCGTGACCGGCGAGAAGATAGAGAGCAAAGACAACAAGGCGGTCTTGTTCGGACGCACGGTCTATTTCTGCTGCCCTGATTGTTGGGCTGAGGTGAAGAAGAACCCGGCGGCTTACGTCAAGCGGACGCACAAAGAGCAGTTGCTGGCAATCAAGAACGCGCCGAAGACCGAAGGCCACCACGGCGATCATCACGCGCAGGATTCAAAGGCTGGCGAGCAGAAATTCCTCGGCAAAGGCGATGGCATCGAGACTTGCCCGGTCACCGGCGAGCCTGTGAACAAGAGCCTCAAAGGCGAAGTCAACGGTCGAGTCTTTTATGTCTGCTGCGCAGACTGCATTGAGACCGTCAAGAAAAATCCTGAGCTTTACTTGAAGCCGGTCGAAGGCGAGAAGAAAGAGCCGGCGTTTTTGGGCAAAGGCGATGGGGTCGAGACTTGTCCAGTGACCGGCGAGCCGGTGAACAAGGATTTGAAAGATGAAGTCAACGGGCGCGTGTTTTACGTTTGCTGCGCGGGTTGCATTGATACGATCAAGAAAAGTCCTGAGCTTTACTTGAAGCCGGTTGATGGCAAGAAGAGATAGCAGGCCTCTCCGGGCAAAGGCGGCGGCGTTGAAACCTGTCCCGTGACTGGCGAGCCTGTGAACAATTCACTGCATTACCACTTCACCATTTTGGGAGGAGAAAAAATCATGCAGCTTTACCATACCTTCATCAGTTACTCGCGGGCAGACGGCGAATTCGCCCTCAAATTAGCCAATGACCTGCGCTCTGCCGGCGTCAACATCTGGCTCGATCAGCTCGACATTCCTCCGGGCGCCAGATGGGATCGCGCAGTGGAAGATGCGCTGGAAACCTGCGGCCGCCTGTTGATCATTCTCTCCCCGACTTCGGCAGGTTCGGAGAATGTACAGGATGAGATCGGCGTGGCCTTTGACAATAACAAGCCGATCATTCCGATCCTTTGCAAACCTTGTGATGTCCCCATGCGCCTCCGCCGTCTGCAATACATAGACTTCACCAAAGACTATGAGCAGGGATTGAAGACGCTGCTGACGGTGATGAAACTCCCGATCACGGCTCCTGAAGGCGGTGCGGCGGCTGTGGCGCCGGCGGCGTCAGCCGGCGCTGGCCAGGCGGGAACAGAATCGAAGCTGGGGTACACCGCTTCTCCTCCGCTGGAGGCAAAGCCCACAAGCTCTTTGATGAGCCGGCGAAACCTCCTCATCGCCCTGGGCGGCGCGGTGCTGGTTGTCTTGCTCATTTGGATTTTCGGCGGGGATTCAGGCACGGATGACGCAGAAGGAACCAGCCAACCCGTTGCGGCGGCCAGCCCGTCCGCCGCAACGCAGGAATCGCCAGCAACCGGAGGGCTTCCTTGCGAAAGAGTGAGCCAAGTACATTCAGCCAGAGTGGAGACGCCGCCGGTCAGAATTGCCATCACCAATCACCGCAACGAAATCATATCGGTCTACTGGATCAACTTCGACGGAGAGGAAGAAAAGAAGGCCGATATCGATCCGGGCGAGGATGTATCCCAGAGCACGTACACAGGCCACTTCTGGGTGATAAGAGACCAGCAGGGCAATTGCCTGAAGTTGTATGAAGCCCCTGGCGCATTCGTGATCGAGTGAAGTCGAGTCGGCGTCAATCGGGAAGCGCCCCATCATCCCAGTGCATCTATGACTCGCGCAGTGTCATTGCTCTCGCGCAACCGTATCGCCAGCAAGCCAAGAGGCAGAATGACGCGGCCGGGTTTGTAGACCAACTGCCCAAGCGCGGCCACATCCTGATCTCGCAACTTCACGGCAGCGGTCCGCTCATCCTCGCCGAGCGAATTCAACTTCACTGCAAAACCCCAGGCTGAAGCGCGGGCGCGATCCAGGCTGAAGTTGATGATCACGTCGTCAGCGTGCGGATCAATCTTTTCCAGAAAACCTATCCAGGGCGAGACCTCGCCGATCTCATCCTGAACCGGCTGCACCAGATCGGCCAGAACTCTGTTAATCTCGTCGAAGTCGTGTTTGAGCGGAGGCAGTTGATCGCCAGGGCAGGTTTCGACAGCGGCGACGCCCAGGTCAAGGTTTATGTGCGCGTTGATCCCCAGCAGCAGGTGTTGCAGGACGATTGGCCGCCAATGCTCGGCGGCCTCGAACGAGACTTGCCAGGATGCGGTCGGCGGTTCGCCATTGCGATGAAGATCGTAGGCTTCGAGGTAGCGGTTGGCGAAGATCACGTCCAACCGTTCCATCCGCGCGCCGTCTTCAAACCGCCCGTTCCGGATTCCTTCCTTCACGCTGATGGTGACTTTGCGGTAGAGCGCGGCGAAATAACC